>ERZ773248.770-NODE-770-length-34706-cov-14.956105_pt1 | contig 34706 bp, 30 predicted proteins | sample MGYA00580518_ERZ773248 | MGnify/ENA primary metagenome ERZ773248 (study PRJEB29015, sample SAMEA2737762) | human gut metagenome | biome: human gut; feature: human-associated habitat; material: faeces | place: China | collected 2012 ...
ACCGTTACCAGCGACACGTAGCGAAAGCGTGTTTTCGAAAATTTTGTTGATTTTGAACAATTGAAAGAAGAGTATGAGGAGTTTCGCAATTGTCTATAACTTGTTACTTTTCATCTCTATGTGTTTATGCTATCATAGGAACCCGTAAGAATCAAAATATTTTTAGTGAGGTTATGAATATGAATTTTATTAAGAAAAACTGGAAAGGTGTGCTGTTATGCCTGATAATCGCGATTCCAAGCTGGATTTTAGGAAAAATTTTCCCAATTGTAGGTGGTCCTGTCTTTGCGATCCTCCTAGGAATGGTCATTACATTATTGGTCAGCGATAAATCTGCTCTACAGAGCGGCATCACATTTGTGTCCAAAAAAATCCTGCAATATGCTGTTATTTTACTTGGTTTTGGAATGAATCTCTCTGTCATCCTGCAGACAGGAAAACAATCGCTTCCAATCATTCTTGCAACGATCACAACATCCCTTGTTGTTGCCTGGGTATTACATAAAATCCTTCATGTTCCCGGAAAAATCTCCACACTCATCGGTGTAGGTTCCTCGATCTGCGGAGGCTCCGCAATTGCAGCTACTGCTCCTGTCATTGACGCTGATGATGAGGAAGTTGCACAATCAATTTCTGTCATTTTCTTTTTCAATATGCTTGCCGCTTTATTTTTTCCTATGCTTGGCACCGTTCTCGGTTTTTCCCAGACAAGCGGAGAAGCTTTCGGTATTTTTGCCGGAACTGCTGTGAATGACACCTCTTCCGTTACCGCTGCTGCCTCCACCTGGGATTCCATGTACAACCTTGGTTCGGCGACTTTGGATAAAGCTGTCACCGTAAAACTTACAAGAACACTGGCAATTATTCCAATCACGCTTGTCCTTGCTTTTCTTCGAACCAGAAGGGAACAAACGGATCATAATAAAGTGGATTTTAAAAAGATTTTTCCAATGTTCATTCTCTATTTTATAATTGCATCCATTATTACAACAATAGCAGTGAACTTCGGTGTTCCTGCAGCTGTTTTCAATCCGCTAAAAACTTTGAGCAAGTTTTTCATCGTTCTTGCCATGAGTGCAATTGGTCTGAATACCAATATTGTGAAATTAGTGAAAACAGGAGCCAAACCTTTGCTTCTTGGATTCAGCTGCTGGATCGGTATTACCTGTATGAGTTTGCTGATGCAACACGTATTAGGTCTGTGGTAAAATTACGGATCATTTTGATAGGAGGAAGCGGTTTTCGCTCCTTCTATTTTTGTATTCTGGCAAATAGAAGCGCTATCGCCATCAGAAAGCATCCCACAAACACAAAGCACCACTGGATTCCGATTTTCGTCAAAAATGCTGAGGCTGACAGCGTCAGAATCTCCACCAGATTCACGCCCATATTAAGCACAGACAGCGTTGCCGCACGCTGGCTGCCACACTCCGCTTCGTCCACAAACTGATTTTCCAGATCCATCAGCAGGTATTCTGGAAGATTTAAAAGCAACGGCAATATCAGCATTAGAAGCAGCACGGCTGCCCTGAATTTTACCACGCCAAAAAGAAGAAAAGCCACCCCTGCTGTAACGGCTGTAACTGCGGGCAGTTTTTTCCTGCCGGACCTTCCGTTTTTTCCAACAGACAATTTTTCTAAAATGGGTTCTGCCAGCATCTGCACGGCTGAATAGCTCAAAATGATCAATGACATCCATTCTACCGGCAACCCGCAGTTTTCAAGTTTTTCCACGTAAAAGAAGTTGATCAGAAGCCATGCGATACTGAAAATCGCCAGCGAAATCACAAACAGGAATGCTTTTTTGTTTTTAAATATCGCTAAAATCTGCCGTATCGAATCCTTTTCCTGCTTTTTCTGCATAGTATCACCGCTATTCTCCTGCTGTCTGATGTCTGCCTGAAGCCGCATTTCTTTTCTATCTGCAATTATGGTTTTACTGCTTTCACTTCTCAGGTAGAACGAGCACACAACCGCTATAATATCCATGACTACAGTTGTAATCAGCAAACCTTCCATACCACTTATTTTATAAATCCAGGCATACGCAACTGTACTGATGATAAAACCTGCTGTTCCGAAATTTCCTGCGTGTGCCGTTTTTGCAAGATATCCGTTTTCTCCATACAGAGCGTACAAATACGCGCTTCCCGTCCCGGAGGTAAAGCACGCCGCAATTCCCTCTACAACTGCCTCCACGACGAACAGTGCAAGTGACCGGCTCACAAAGGCTGCAAGCAATAAACTTCTCGCACCAAGCAATAACATCTGCGCCAAAATCAGTGATTTCCGGTATCCAATTTTATCTGTTATAAATCCTGTTGGAATTTCCCCCAGAAAAATCACGCCTGACAATAATGCCTGAAGGAGGAAAAATATGTGTTCCGACACACCAGCCTGCGTTCTTACCAGCAACGCAACCGGCGCAAAAAAGACAAGTCCATTCAAAAAACAGACTCCATCATAACTATCAAATTTTAATTTTTTCATGAGATATCTCCTTTTTTTCTAATTCGTAATCAGTTGACCGATCTTCTTTTTTGTAACCCAAAAAAAGATTACATCTGTCTGTAACCTGATTTAAAAACTGTGCCATCTTTGATCTCTGCCAGTTTTTCCATCATTGAATTAGAAAAATATCAATGTCTCATGTATCTGATAACCTCCGGAGTCTTACTTTTAAAATATACTGTTATTTAAAAACTGTATCAGTGAGAAATGTTCACTGACGTAATTTATACTAACATAACGTATTTCAAATTACAAGTTTCAGTGCCCCTCTCACTTATATACCACCTCTGGAGCTATTATAACAACTCTGCCATATATAACGCAAATAAATCATTACTGTTACCTTTGTTTATACGAAAGGGCAATCTCATTTTCTTCATTTTTGCACGAAAAGACAGCTTTATTTCTTGCAATCCTACACGAAAAGTCTGCCATAACAAGACACATCAGGAAACAATTGTTTCTTTTCCCGATCCATTCCAAATAAAGGCTTTCGACCGTGCTCTTCTCGCACTGCTTTAATATTTTTTCATCACTTTGCAGTGTTTTCAAATTCTCCTTCCAACCGGAAAAATCGGACCATTTTCCCGGAATCAAGTCTGTAAACCAGCTTAGATTTCGTTTGTATTCGTAATGAAGGATCTGACCGTCTAATCCATATCTGCTGATAAATTCTGCCGCAGTCCTGTTAATCGCTTTCGACTTGTCTGTATAGAGCAGACTGATTTTGTCATAGCAGATTTCCTGTTGATTATTTTCTGATGAGCCTGTCTGCTGGTTTCCGTTGCTTCCAGTTTGTGTTCCGGAAGCTGTCTCATCGTTTGCAGCGTTCTGACATAGCATTATATTTTGTGGTTCTTTTACGATACCGCGCACAGTAAGCTCTCTTCCGTTGTATAGGATCTGCTGTCCTTCCACCTCTGTTCCACCAAACAACTGCTCCGCTAAGGATGCACCTAGGATGCAGCCCTCTGTGTCGCTTTCCGGCAGATTTTTTCCCCACGGAAGGACGGAGTGGGAATCTCCACAGAGTAACAAAATATCCGCTTTGCTGCTCCGTTCGTTTATCGTAGCACGAACTGTCTGATTTTTCTGCTCTGTCCACGCTGTGAATGTCTCTGCGGATGCCGTATCCTGCCGGATTGACGCTATTTCGCTCTGGGTAAACATGTCTTCCCCAGACTGGATTGTGATGATATTGGAAAAATCCTCTGTTTTATTATGATAAACGCATACAAATACCAAAAATACAGCTCCAAATAATCCAAAAGCCAGACTTGCGATCCTTTTTCTGTAACTTATTTTTTTCATTGTTCTGTCCTTACTCCGTCATCCGCACAACATCCCCGTTTCCAACCGTCCGATCAGAATCTGTGATGATCTGGCAGTCCGCACTCAGTGAGTTTCCGCTTACCGCTGCATAACTGCTGTTTTTATCTAAAATCTGCACTTCCGCCTTCCTCGCGATATACTGCTCTCCGAGCACTGTATTTTCCGTCTCTAAGAGTAACACATACGCTTTGTTATTTTCCTGCCAAACGGCTGTAACCGGCACAAGGTAATCATAGCTTTCCGATTTTCTTGTGGCAGTCATCTGTGCGCTCTCACCCGGCAAGAAACCATCCCCCTGCATAGCAATTGACACTTTTATGCTGCTTCCGTCTTTCGATGTTTCCAGGGAAACAATGCTGCAATCAGACGTTTCCTTACCGACACCGGTAATCGTTGCATTATCTCCCACTGAGAGATATTCCCTGTTTTTGCTGTCCGTTGTCGTAGTAAAAAAAAGTCCACTCTGCTCATCGCTCATGACAACTGCCGCCGTGTCTGTTGTTTTCTGCCCGGTTTCCACACATACTTTTGTAATAATCCCGGAGGATGGTGCAGTTATCTCTCCGTTCTGCTGCTTTAGGGTTTTCAGCTTTTCTAACTGTTTCTGGTACTGCTCTAAAGAAATGGCGTTGATTTCCTGCGTGTGATCAATGTCTGCAGACAGACCTGCATCTTCTACCGCGCGCTCTGCGGCTTTCTTTGCATCCTCTGCAGTACTTGTATTGGATTCCAGCTGTTCCTGCTTCTCCTCTAATGCGACGCTGGCAGAGTCAAGTGCCGCCTGCTTTTCAGTAACTTTTGCCTGAATTGTGTCGTATGTGTTCTGCTTTTCCTGCACAGCTTCTTCTAACTGCTGGAGCTTCTGTGTTATGGTTGAATTTGTATCTTTCTTTTCTGCTTCGCCTGTCTGATCTGCGGTATCTTTACTTTGCTCTGCCGCAGCTGCATCCTTCACATTTTGCAGTTCCTCTTTGACTGCATTCAGCTCCTTCTCCGCCTGTGCGAGTGCATCCTTCGCACTGTTTAATTCCTTCTCTGCCTGACTTTTCGCATCCGCCGCTTTCTGCAATGCCTCATTTGCCTTCCCATCGGAAACTGTATTCTTCGCTATCGTTTCCTCATAATCTTCCTGCGCACGCTTTAACTCCAGCTGCTGCTTTGCGTCTGCCTGCGCTTTATTTTTCTTCAGGGAATCATTTTCAAGCTGAAGCTTTTTGATCTGGTTCTGCAGCTCATAAATCTGATCTTCCAGACTGTCCATATCAAGTGAAAAAAGAGTTTCTCCTTCCCCGATGCTTTCTCCCGTATGCACATTGACCTGTGCAACCAGAATTCCTTCCTCTGTGACAATCGCTTTCTCACCGCCTGCCTCCACGGTTCCCGATGCCATAACCGTGTGCTCGATCTTTCCGGATGACGGAGCTGATGCCGTTACCTGTGGGACAGTGATGGATGCCACCACCCGCGATGCAATCGTGAAAACCAGCATGACCGCAAGTAAACCAGCCAGCCCTTTTAACCAGAAAATTCCCGATTTTCCGGTTACTGCTATTTCATTTTCCGAATTTTTGTTTTTTCTTATATTTTTCATATTCTCAATTACACTCTGTCTGTCATATCATTTTCTACTGCAATTTTTCATTATCGTAATTCTTCATAGCATATATTATGTAAACCAAATTTTCATTCTAATTTACATTCTGCTCCTGCACTATTCCTTCGCTCCCGCCATCGCAATTCCCTGCTCCAGATAGTCCTGTCCTGCCAGAAAAACAAACATCGCGGGCAGGATCGTCACCAGTGATGCACAGAGTGAAAATCCTGCGTTCTGGCTTGTGATCTCCGGCAGAAAAAGTGACAACGGCCAGAGACTTTTTGTTTTCAAAAACGTCATCGGCTGCTCTAACATGCTAAAACAGTCCAAAAACGAAAATACCAGTGCCGACAGGATGCCCGGACTTCCAAGCGGTATGCCGATCCGCAAAAAAATCTGGAATTCTCCCGCCCCGTCCATACGTGCCGCCTCCATGACATTTTCCGGTATTCCACGGAAAAAGCGGTACATAATAAAGACGGAAAACGTTGCAAAAATTCCGGGCAAAACGACTGCCTGCGGTCTGTCCAGCATTCCCAGACGGTTTAACACCAGATATTGCGACAACATCGTGACCTGAAACGGCATCATCATCACGAGAATGAACAGCCGGTAAACTGTTTTTCTTCCGCGGAAAGAATACCGCGCCACCCCCCACGCTGCCGGCATGCCAAAAAGCATCTGCCCTGCCAGAATTGCCCCCGTGTAAAAAATCGAGTTCCAGAACATCTGAAAATATTCTGGTGAATCGAAAAGAAGCTCCACAACATTCTGCAACGTCGGGTATTGTGGCAGAAGATGCCATATAGCAAGCCCATCTCCCTTTCCGAGTGCAGGTGCGATGCACGTATAGATTTCATGGTTTCCCATAAAAGTGCCGACAAGCAGAAAGAGAACCGGAGCAAGACACAAGCCTGCCGCCAGAATCAGTATTCCTGTTATTATTATTCTCTTCATGAGATTCTTCTTTCTATATTTATATTGTACATCTTCCTTTTTATCTGCTGCCTCCTGTTCATTATCCTTCTCTCTCCCAGCTTCGCTCAAGTAACAGCACGAATATCGCAATCACAAACGCAAGCATTACAGATGCCGCCGCCATCTTATCCACCGAGAGCGTCTGGAACCAGTTGTTGAACACATGCTGCAACAGATAAATATTTTCCTGTGGATAGCTGCCCGTTGCCATGTAAACCTCCCGGAACGCCTTAAATGAATTTAAAACCGACAAAATGACAACGGTAAATGCCACCGGGCGGAGATTCGGAAGTGTGATATAGAAAAACGTTTTCCATTTTCCGGCTCCGTCCATATCTGCCGCCTCATAAATCCCCTGCGGGATTGCAGAAAGCCCCGCCATCCAGAGCACAATATCGTATCCTAAATATTTCCAGACATAGCTGAATACGAGGATTCCAAATGCGGCATCGGTGTTCATCCAGTCTACCTCCTGCACCGACAAAACGTTTAAAATCTGCCCGATTCCGCTCATTCCTGACAGCGCATGGATCGCACTGTTCACAAATCCGTGGCTGTCAAAAAGAATCTTCCACAGTACGACCACACTTGCCGCCGGGATTGCCATCGGAAGCAGATACATACTTTTAAGTGCCGCTGCACTGCCCCGGTAAAACTGTTCCATCGTCACATCCCGGTGTTTTTTCTTTTTCTCTGCCAAAATCAAAACCTGCTGCAACAGCATTGCCAGGATCAGCGATAACAGCAACAGGCATGGAATACAGGTGACCACAAAACGCAGTGTATTTTTCGCTGCAAGATCAAAAGCATCATTTTTTATCACCTGCACGTAGTTACTGATCCCGACGAAACTACCAGCCGCAGTCTGGAAAAAAGAGCGCCGCACCACATCTGCAAATGGAATCAGTCCAAACACCGATACTCCCAGAAATTCGGGCAACAGAAAATACCAGCCGGGATTTCGCTTTTTTCTGATTTTATGTCTTTTCATCCTCATGCCTTTCTCATAGCCTGCTGCAATCTCCCATCCTCTTCCTTTTTTACTGCTGCTCTGCAAGATACAGATTCACTTTCTTCGTGATCTCATTTACCGTTTCTTCGAGGTTTTTCTCCCCTTTTACATAGCTTGTTCCCTGTTCGATCACAAGATTCTGGATCGTACGGTCTGTGAGTGCTGACTGCTCCACTGCTTCCAGCTGCGCTAAAATTGCGTCTGCTTCCTCCTGTGTCATGGAGCGGTATTCAATCGTATAGATTTTGTCGCTTCCATCCCTGTTAAATGCCATGCTTGTTTCCGTCCGTCCCATCAATGCATTGATCCGATCCTTTAAAGCTGCCTCATTCACCGGAATTCCGTTGCTGGAAGCTCCTGCCTCTTTGCCGAGCAATGTTTTCACAAATGCTTTTCCTGCATCCTCATTGCCTCCTGATACCACACCTGCCTGTAAAAATGGGACATAGGTAGAAATTCCACCATTCGACAATGCACCATAAACCGCTCCGTCCGTCGACCCTGCACTCAACATCAACTGGAAATCCTCGACATCTGCAATGGTTCCAAATTCCACTTTACATGTCTCTGTAAATAAATCCATGCTGTCTAATGTTCCATAACGGTATCCATCGCACATTCCGCTCTCAAAAAAATTGCCATAGGATTCAATATCGCTGTGATCATCCACATCATAAATACGTTTCACCTGTGTCAAATAATCGGAAACTTTCGTTTCATCCAGACTTCCGTCCTCTTTTACCCAGTTTTTGGAATCTACATTGTAAAAATCAAGCAGTAACTCTTCCGCCATCTTCTGCTGTACCACATAAGTCGTACTTTTGTCCTTTGCCAGGGTTTCGATGCGGTCTGCAAGTGCCTGCATGGACTTTCCTGCATCTACCGTCTGCTGATCTGACGTGATAAATGATACTAAGAAACGTGTCGGAATCGCATATATCTTTCCATCCTTTGTGCTGTCTTTCACAATGGAATCCACAAGTCCATCCGAAGCCTTTACCTCATCCACAACATCACTGATATCTGTTAAAATTCCTTTTTTCACATAGCTGTCCACCGGCATTCCATCTAAGATAAGCACATCCGGTCCATTTCCTGCCAGGATATCCGTGCTCAACGTCTTCAATGCGTCCTCTAACGTCACTCCATTATCATCCGTCATGCCAATTTCAAGGTTTACATAAATATCTGCATACTCCTGACGGAAAATATTGACTGCCTGACGCAGCGTATCGGAATCCTGCAATGCATAAATATTGAGTTCCTGATTCAGGTTGGCAGACGCGTCTGCATCGTAGGTGTAGCTGTAGAGCGCACCCTCCATTCCGTTATTTCCTGCCACAAAAAGATGCGTCTCATCCTGCATATACACTCCGTAAAAAATCGCACCGCTGTTGCTCAATGCAGTCTGCTCGCCCTGTACCAGCTCTTCCACAACTGCTCCACCTGTTGTATAGTGGAAAATTCCTTTATAATCTGCAAAAATAATACTGTTATCATTCTCCGCTTTTGCAAACGTCACCGGAAGTCCGGTATCGGAATTTCGATAAACGAGGTTATCATCTGAACAGATCTGCTCAGTCAATGCGGTCAGCTCGTCTGTCTCTTTTCCGGTTGCCGTGTCATAGCAGAGCACCTTGTCACTTGTGACGATATAGCAATTCGTTCCAACCACATCAAAATAAGGAATATAGGTATCCTCATCGATTTCAAATGTCACTGTTTTGCTTCCATCTGTACAGTCAATTCCATACAAACCTCCCTCTGTATCGCGCACGATCAGCTGTTTATTACTGTCAAATGCTGCAACTGATACAAAGGCATCTTCTGCTGGCATTTCAATGGAAAATGTATGTGTGCTTCCGTCCGCGTCCACAATTGTAGCCGGGCATAATCCGTTTTCTGTGTAATCAAGAAACGCAACTGTTCCATCCTTTGCGACTGCGACATTACTGTAAGAGATATCTTCAAGCGGTGTTGTCTCCCAGCTTCCGCCTCCATCACTGCTTTTTGCCACATAGATGCCATAATCTGCATCCTGCCCTACAATTTCAAGTGTTCCATCTGACAGTGCTTTGAACTGTAAAATGCTATTGATCTCTTCTGGAAGTGCTACTTTTGATTCAATAAATCTTCCTTTGCCGCCTCCTGCGCTGCCATCAGCATTCGTGCCACTGCTTTCTGTTCCATCTACGCCTCCGGCTGTATTTTTTCCGCATCCAGTGAGCATTCCTGCTATCAATGTCATCAGAAGAACTAAAACCATTGTGACAACTAGCATGCTTAGTTTTTGCCTGTTTTTTATCTTTGCATTTTTCATTTTGTTTTCATGACCTTTCTTTTTATTTTTCTTTTATAATTGCAGCTCCACAATCATCGCCAGAACAAGCAGCTGTTCCTCTGCTTTGGCATTCTACATGTAGTATTTTTCGTTTCTGGTTTTATCTTACAGAAGAAATCTTAGAAAAATCTTTAAATTTGGCTTTAATTGTTGTCTTTAATTTTATTTTTTGCATTGTATGTACGCTTTGCGTGTGTTATAATACATAAAATTATACGCAATGCGTGTATTTTGTGTATGATTGTTACTTCCTCCACAGGTGCATGCTACGCTGAAATTGCAAATATTTTTGGATCAAAAACAAAAGTCATATTATATCAGGAGGTTTTTATGGATAGCAGAGAATATTTAATTGAATTGAGAACAAGTACCGGCATGACACGCAGAGAATTCTGCGAATATTTCGAAATTCCTTACCGGACACTCCAGGACTGGGAACTTGGAAACCGCAAAATGCCGGATTATCTGTTACGATTAATGGCTTATAAAGCTAAGATGGAAAAACTTGCAGAGGAAAAAAATTGATATCTTGACAATATGTTGTTTACAACATACTATAATATTAACGGAAAGAGGAATACTATTGTACGAAATCATTTTTTATGATACGGCGGATGGTAAATGTCCTGTTCAGGATTTTTTAGACTCTCTGGAACCTAAATTCCTTGCAAAAACATTACGGACAATTGATTTATTAGAAACAAATGGTCCATTATTAAGAGAACCTTATTCTAAACCTCTTGAAAATGGAATATTTGAACTTCGTACCAAACATGGTTCTGATATTAACAGAGTATTTTATTTTTTTATTATAGGTCAAAAAATCATTCTGACAAATGGGATTATAAAAAAGACAGCCAAAACTCCTAAATCCGCTATTGACCTCGCCAAAAAATATAAAACTGATTATGAATGGAGGCATCGTAATGAGCAGTTATAAAGATTACAAAAAGAAAGTCCTGCAAAATCCTGAAATCAAATCAGAATATGACGCTTTGCAACCGGAATATGATATTATTCAGGCAATGATTGATGCCCGATTACAACAAAACCTCACTCAAAAAGATTTATCTGCCAGAACCGGCATTACGCAGGCTGATATCAGCCGCATCGAAAATGGTACACGAAATCCAAGCTTAAGTATGGTCAAAAAACTTGCACGCGGACTTGGTATGCAATTAAAACTTGAATTTATACAGACTCCTGCTAAGTAATAATTTATCTGTTACATTTCAAAATAATCTATAATTTAAAGATTTTTCTAAGATTTCTATGCTATACTCATCCTTATAAATCTCAGGAGACATTATCATGCGTATTTTATTGATCGAAGATGATCTGAATTTTTGTGAAACCCTGCGTTTTCAGTTGGAGCAGGAGGCTTATGAGGTGGATGTATGCCACGACGGACGAGACGGTCTTGACCTCTTCTTACAGGACGCGCACGACATTGTCCTGCTCGACCGCATGCTCCCGACTATGAATGGTCTGCTCGTGCTGCAAAAAGCTAGACAGGCCGGAATTTCCACGCCTGTCATACTGATCACCGCCCTCGGCGAACTTTACGACCGGATTGAAGGACTGGATGCCGGTGCGGATGATTATATTGTAAAACCATTCGCCTTTGAAGAACTGACTGCCCGCATCCGCTCTCTCGGCAGACGCAGCGGTAAATGGGAAGATGACAATTTACTTACTATCTGCGATATCAGTTATGACTGCAACGCAAGACTGCTAAGTGGATCAACAGGCTCCATCCGGCTCTCCGGCCGTGAGGGCAGATTGCTGGAAGTTCTTCTGCGGAGTTTTGAGCTCGTCATCCGCCGTGAAGTTCTTCTTGTCCGTGTCTGGGGCGTGGATGCAGAAGTGGAGGATTGTAACCTCGATACTTACATCCATTATCTGCGCAAGCGGCTCTCCTACGTTGGAAGCACGCTTGCCTTAAAAACCATCCGCGGTGTCGGATATACGCTGGCTTCCTCCTGATCCCTGATTTTCCATATAAGATCATGAAGCTTCTGTATAGCTGCCGTTACTTTTCAATTATTTTATCCTTATTGCAATTTACAGATACCTTTTTTCACTATCTGCTTTATGTACATTATCAGGAGGTTTCTCATGTTTCCACACTTCACCTTTTCCGTCACAACCTATCAGGCTTTGCATCGCAAACTCACCTTATTCTGTACCTGCGTCACACAGATCATTCTCCTTGCCTTAAGTGCTCTGTGTGTTTTTGTTGCAGAAAAAAATATAAAGCAGGGAAACGAAACCGCTTTTCTCACAGAGACAAGTTCTGTCATTTCCCATTTGCAGGAGCAGGATGTCATCTCACACCAGTGGTTAAACCAGTTACAGGAAAACAGTTCTATCCAGATTTATCTTTTTGAGAATGGGACTCCACTCTTTTATGACCAGTATCATCAGACAACCGCAGAAGAGCAATTATGTGAAAATGCACTTCTCGCCGCAGAAGAGCTTACCGGGAACGATCCTTTTTTCACGAAAAATAGAATGCTTTCCTCGCATACGGAATATCAGTTCGACTCCGGCGATAACATTCCCTACATTGCATCCGTCGGCAGTATTCCAAAAAGCGGCAGTTACTTAAACTTTCTGATCCTGCGCTCGCTCGCCAGACAGTCTCACCAGATGCTGTCGTTAAGAATCATTGTGAGCATTGCAAATATTACCGCGTTTTTACTGTTGTTTCTCTTTTTCCACTTCTTCATCCGAAAAATGTTAGAACCAGTCGAAACTGCACAGAAAAAACAGACACAATTCATTGCTTCCGCCTCCCACGAGCTGCGCACCCCATTAGCGGTTGTCCGCTCCGGCTTGGAATCTGTTGAAAAATGTTCAAATAAAGAGGAACGAAACCACTTTCTCCATCTGATGTCCGAAGAGACCATCCACATGAAGCGCCTGATCGACGATATGCTGCTGCTCGCAAACTCTGATGCTGACACGCTCACCATCAAACCGGAAGCCTGTCAGCCGGATTTGCTGCTCTTAGACACTTATGAAAAGTTCGAACCACTGGCAAAGAAAAACGGGCTTCACCTTATCCTCACTCTGCCGGAAGAAATTCTCCCGGACTGCTTCTGTGATATCCACCGCACAGAACAGATTTTTTCCATTATCGTGGATAATGCACTCTGTTACACACCATCCGGTGGAAAAGTGACACTCTCCTGCCATGCTGAAAATGAAATGCTTTGTTTTCTATTCGAAGATACCGGATGTGGAATTTTAGAGGAAAAGAAATCCCATATTTTTGAACGTTTTTACCGCGCCGACGATGCCCATACCGACAGAGAACACTTTGGACTTGGACTCTGCATTGCGAAAGAGCTCACCGAAAAGCAAAATGGGAACATCCAGGTTGTGGATGCTCCCATTTCCGGCAGCTGCTTTATGGTACAATTGCCATGTGCACTTTAATTTTTATGTGATCTCTACGCTCTCCTGTCAGGTTATATTTTTCCTGTTATTCCACATTTTTCAGTGCCTGATCCATCGGAATACGCTTGATCCTTCTGAAATCCAATACCATGACAAGCAGATATCCGATCAGGATAAACAGGAACATTTTCACATAGCCCATCGTGCTTATGCGGAAAGCGTACCATCCACTGTAGGAAAAGAGCATGATCCTCCAGACAGCCTTCATGATGACGACACCTAAAATCACGCTGACAACATCAATCACCACAAGAACGATGGTCGTGGACAACAGATATAAACTTGCAATCTCCCGGTTCTCATAGCCCAGGATTTTTGTCATGGAAATTGCATTTTCGTTCTTCTCGATGATCAGCTTCGTGAGCAGATAAATCAGTACTGTGGATAACAGGATACACAGATACTGGAAGTAGGTCATATAAGAGCCCATGGAATGATCGAGCTGGTCACACATTTTCGTAATGTCGTGTTCTGTGATGACGGTTGCGATCTCATCCTCATCAATATCTGTGATCTCTGAATCCGAGAGATAGCCTGTGAATGCATCACTGTCCATGTCAAAGATTTCACAATACTGCTCATTGGACAGAAATACTGCTAGCGCCTGACTGTGATCATAGATTCCTGCAACCTCAAACTCATACTGTTTGTTCTCATATTTTTCGTCAAGAACCACTGCTTCGCCCACGCTCAGGCTGTATTTATCTGCATAGGAAGCAGAAATATATGCCTCGTTTCCTTTCAGGGCAGACAGGTCACTGATTTTCACATACCGGCTGTCATCCTCGATTCCGTAGACAGAAATCTCCTCATCTAGCGTATCGCTCTTGTGTTGTAGAGATGTCATGTTGAATTTCTCTGCATCCTTATTGCCCGTTGTGATAATGTCTCCATCCTCATTCTCATAAGACTTTAACACATACTGGTAGTTCGTGAACATCATATCTGAAACATTGGACTTGTAATAGTCGAGCGTCTCCGGCATACCGACCGCCATTGCAAGCATAATGCTGATAAACAAGATACCCACAAATAAAATCAGGTAATTCGTCACGTTCTGGAACATGATACGCAGGCGGAAACGGCTTAAAAAGCTCCATTTTGGCAGGCGCATTGCTTTTTTACGTTTTGTTTTTTTCAGATCATGGCGTAAAAACTGTAATGGTGTATGCCGCATCATTTTTATAATGACGATGAGATTGACCACAAGCATTAAAACAACCGGAATGATCGTTGTCTTGAAAAAGGCATCCGGGTTCCAGACTGTCTGATAAGTTGGAAGACTATAGCTGTTATAGTACATGCCGACAACTACATTTTTAAATACGGTATAGCCGAGGATATTTCCAACGCACGCTGCGAGAAGTGTCACGATCACCGGCATGGAAATAGAATGTCTGACCAGTTCACCTCTCGTATAACCGGAAGCTCTCAGTGTTCCGATCGTAGAAGCCTCCTTCACGATCGTGTTGCTGATGGTCACTGCAAAAATAAATGCAATGATCACGATCAAAATATCCAGTAAAACACCACCCATAGCTTTGTCTGAGCCCATATCATCCGTTGCAAAATTAATAGCCGGATTTGCATAGCGCGGCATATAGTCCTCTAACTCTTTGTCATCGCACACAACCTGTGTGAGCAGTGCTTTCATGAAATCATCGGATTTTGCTTTCTGCTCCACTTCATCTGCAGGAGTATCCACATAATTCCATGTGTAAGAATAATGAACAGTTTTATGTAAACTATTAAATCCTTCCTGTGTGACCATAGCCACATCGAATTTGATCGCATCAAACATCATATCCGTTGACTTCTCATGCAGTGTCGCATAATTGACATAGGCGATCAGTCCGACAACTTTGAACCTCTGCCCGCTGACAGAAATCTCATCTCCCACTTTGACGCCAACATTGTCTGCATGCATACGGTCAATTGCGATCTCATCCGCTTTTTCCGGAAATGCTCCGTCAAGCAGGCAGGCAAGATCCACGTTATCGTTTTTCGCATAAACGCGGATGGTTCCCTCTGCCTCGCCGTCGTTGTTGTAATCTTCCTCCTCATTTCGGAAAAAGTTCTCATAAACCTGTACCGGAACTTCTGTAAAATCAGGATCGTTTAACTCATATTTTTCTTCTGCATCAGCATATTTATCATCGATTTCCTTTACGATTTCATCCCACGCCTTGTCGTAGGCTTCCGGGTAAGCCTTCTCATCAAGCTTTTCGTCCAGCTCTTTTTTTGCTTTGTCAAAATAATACTGTTTGACGTCCGCCTTCGTCCCTGTCTCGATAGCAGCGAGTAGCGTCTCATCTGCCTTTTTGTTCAGCTCAAAATGTCCATCCTCTAACTTGTATTTTGTCACACCCTCATTTGCTGCAATAAGCATACTCTCATTTGCAACATACATACCGGAAACAAAGCCGATCGTGAGGATCAGGAATAATGCCACCACAAGATATTTTTTCCAGTCACCGAGCAATTCACGCGGAATACGTCTGATGAGTGGATTTTTAATTTTTTTCTTTTTCATAACTGCCACACTCCTTACCACTCAAGATCTGCTGCTGAAATCTTGTGCTCGTTCCTCTCGTTGTGGCGCACGGCTCCATCACGAAGTTTTATAACATGATCTGCCATGTTCTTGATTGCCTCGTTGTGTGTTACCATGATGATCGTATTTCCATATTTTTTGTTTACATCTTCAATCAGTTTTAAAATTTCTTTGGAGGTGTTATAATCCAAAGCGCCGGTCGGTTCATCGCAGAGCAGGATATCCGGGTTTTTCACGATAGCACGACCGATGGAAACACGCTGCTGCTGACCGCCGGACAACTGGTTCGGCAGCTTGTATCGGTGCTCATAAAGTCCAAGTGTCTGTAACAGCTCATCGATGTCCAGCGCATTGTCGGAAAGATACGCTCCGACTTCAATGTTTTCCTTCACGTTCAGATTGGCGATCAGATTGTACATCTGAAATACATAACCGAGATGTTTTCTGCGGTACTGGGTTAGTTTCTTCTCACTCATATCTTCGAGCTTATCACCGTTGATCGAGATGTAACCGGAATCGGCACTGTCGATTCCTCCGATAATATTTAATAAAGTTGATTTTCCCGAACCGGACGGTCCAAGCAGAACGCAGAATTCTCCTTTTGCCACGGAAAAGTTCATTCCGCGCAATACTTCCTGACGTGTTTCTCCACTTCCAAAACCTTTTTTCAGGTCAACGATCTCCAAAAATTTTTTCTCTTCCTCTGACATAGTCTCCCCTTTTCAAAAAAACGTATTTTGCAACTGCCATTTTTCGTGTTTTAGTTAGTCGTAACTAATCTCAAGAGAATTATAGCACATGATATTGGGGATACAAGGAAGAGATATTGTTGTTGAGAAATTTTGTCAGTTAAATTAACTATTTGATTACATATTGACCTTTGATACTATTCGATATAATATATGTATATACAGTTAATACTATATAACAAAGACCGTCGCATGAAGTGCGTGTAGATATCAATTATGAAACTAAGCTTCATGATCAACAATATCTTTTTTAAAGGAGTGAACATTTATGAGCGATCAGGTTGCCATCAAAACATGGGGAAATAGTCAGGGAATACGTATTCCAAAGAATATTCTTGAAAAACTTGGACTCCATGTCTCAGATACTTTACAAATTGAAGTAATTGATGATTCGATTGTTTTGAAAAAAGCATTTAAACACAAAACATTTGAGGAACGCGTTGCTGAATACAATGGGGAAATTTCAATTTGTGATTATGATTGGGGAGAACCTGTCGGAAAGGAAATTTTATGATGAATTTTTCGCAGGGAGATATTATCAAAATTTCTAATTTAAAAGATGCAATGCTTGTTGTAAGTAAAAATGAATTTATTAAAAAAACAGGTGTTTTTCACGTCTGCCCACTTTTAGAGAATTATGCAGAAGGTCCTCTTCACATAAAAGTACGCGGTGTCAAAGACACCTCAGGAACTGCTATATGTGAACAATTGAAGCTAATTGACCCTTCCGCCAGAAGCTGCAAACGTATCGACCGCGTCCCTTATCATATGATTATGAATGTTTCAGACGCAATACAGGGTATTTTTGAATATGACTAATAAAATTATCTCAAACCCAAAAGTGAGCCGGCGGCAAAGACGATACCCGTCCTGTCTCCGGCTCTTTTTATGTAACTACTTCGTTTTCCCCTCTCCCTCGAAATACTCCTTCACCAGCTTCACAACCACACCTGATAATAAGAATACTGCGATCAGGTTCGGGATTACCATAAGTCCGTTGAATGTCTCTGCGATGTTCCACATCAGTCCGAGGTTCATGGTCGCACCAACGATCGCCACCAACGCGTATAAAATCATGAACGGCTTATTTGCCCGCGTTCCAAATAAAAATTCAATACATCTTGTTCCGTAAAGTCCCCAGCCAATGATCGTGGAGAATGCAAAACAGCACATTGCAACCGCAGTAAAAATAGATACCCAGCCACCATATACGGAGGTGAATCCGCTGATGGTAAGCTCTGCACCTGCTGCCTCGCCATATCCAACCGGAACGCCGCTGCATAAAATGACCAGTGCGGTCAGTGTACAGATCACGATCGTGTCCACAAACACTTCGAAAATACCGAAAAATCCCTGTTTTACCGGTTTTCTCGTATCGGCACAGGCATGTGCGATCGAACCGGTTCCAAGTCCTGCCTCATTGGAAAAAATACCTCTGGAAACACCCTTTTTCATACTTATGAAAAAGCTTCCCACTGCTCCGCCTGTCACGGCTGCCGGGTTAAATGCACCCTCAAAAATAGAACCGAATACCGCTGGAATGGATCTGAAATTGATCAGTACAACACCGATCGCCAGGAAAATATAAATGATCGCCATAAATGGCACCAGTTTCTCTGTCACCTGTCCAATTCTTTTAATTCCACCAATCAAAATTAATGCGATCAGTGCGGCTAAAACTATTCCGATGACCAGGTTTAAGGTCGGTGCGGATTCCTCGGAGAGCAGGTTAAAATTATAAAGTGCTGAGTCGATTGCCGTAGTGATCGTGTTGACCTGCGTTGCATTTCCGGTTCCGAATACGGTCAGAACTCCGAAAGCAGAAAACAGGTACGCAAGCCAAAGCCAGTGTTTTTTCAAACCGTTTTTGATGTAATACATCGGTCCGCCGACCAACTCTCCGTTGGCATTTGTCTCGCGGAAATGTACGGCAAGTGTCACCTCGGAAAACTTGGTGCACATGCCAAGGATTGCGGATATCCACATCCAGAAAACTGCACCCGGTCCGCCGATTGCGATCGCGCCTGCCACACCTGCCACATTTCCGGTTCCAACTGTCGCCGCGAGTGCGGTACAGACCGCCTGAAACGGAGTCAGTGCTCCATCCGATGCCTCTCTCTTTTTCAGCATACGTCCGATGGTCACTTTCATCGCATACGAAAATTTGCGGATCTGCAAAAAACGGGTTCGGACACTCAAAAACAGGCCGACACCGATAATGCAGATCATTGCGGGCACACCCCAGATAAAGTTATTTACTACATTGTTGATTTGTTCTATCGTCTGTAACATTTTCTTTGCATTCCTCTCCATCTCATAGCACATACACATTACTCTGTCATAGTGTAAGTGCAATGCACGAATTATAACATATTGTTTCCGAGTATGCAAAAAAAAATTGAGTAAAAACCGCTTATTTTATGGTCTTTACTCAATTTCTACAACGACTTATACATTTTTCATAATTTTCACCAGCCGGCTCGTGCCAAGCCGGTCTGCGCCAAGCTCAATAAATTTTTCCGCATCCGCAAAAGAAGAGATTCCTCCGGCTGCCTTTACTTTCACGTTCGCACCGATGTGTTTTCGCATCAATTCCACATCCGAAAAAGTAGCTCCTGCGGTGGAAAATCCGGTGGAGGTCTTAATGAACTCTGCGCCTGCATTCGTCACGATCTCACACATCTTGATCTTCTCCTCATCTGTTAGAAGGCACGTCTCAATGATTACTTTTAAGGTTTTTCCGCTGCATGCCTCATGGATTTTTCGGATTTCCTGCTCGATTTCATCATACCGTTTGTCTTTCAAAAATCCGATATTAATGACCATATCGATCTCGTCAGCTCCGTTTGCGACCGCATCCCTTGTCTCGAAAATTTTCGTCGCCGTTGTGTGGTATCCGTTTGGGAATCCGATCACTGTACAGATCGGCAGTTTCCCATCGACATACTCTGCCGCCTGTTTCACATAACAAGCCGGGATACAGGCAGAAGCGCATCCATATTTTATTCCATCGTCTAAAATCTGCCGGATCTCTTCCCATGTTGCAGTCTGTGAAAGCAGTGTGTGATCTACTCTGCTTAAAATATCTTTTTTATCCATGTTTTTCCTTTCTACTGCCGGCTGCCCAGGCATCGTATAGCTTACTCATCATGCAAAAATGTATTTCTTGATTTTCTGCTTTATTTTGCTTTCCCAATATGCCAGCACATCAGTATTTTCCACTCTTCTCTCACTTCAGTATTTCACGTTCTTATGTCACTTCAACTCTGCAAGCAATGACGTACCAATCGTGCCTTCCGGCATCTGCACACCAAAATTATCTGCAATCGTTGCCCCGATCACTGCAAATGTATCCTGATCTTCAAGCTTTCCTGACTCCTTCATGGAAGGCGAATATGCAACAAACATCACCTGTTCCCTGGTGTGGTCTGTTCCCTTATAGGTTGGATCATTTCCGTGATCTGCCGTAATGATAAGAAGATCATCTTCCCGAAGTACCTTAAGAAGTTCGCCGAGTTTCACGTCAAAGCGTTCCAGTTCCTCTGCGTATCCTTTTACGTTTCTTCTGTGTCCCCAAAGTGCGTCAAAATCTACCAGATTCACAAAGCAAAGTCCGGTAAAATCGCGCTCTGCAATCTCGATCGTCTGCTCCATTCCATGTACCGAGCTTTTGGACTTATTGGATTCCGTGATTCCTTCCCCGTCAAAAATATCCCGGATTTTTCCGACAGAGATCACATCATATCCGGCGTCTTTTAACGCATTTAATGCGGTTCTTCCATATGGTTTTAAGGCATAATCATGACGATTGCTGGTGCGGACAAACTCACCTTTTTTCTTTCCAACATAAGGTCTTGCAATGACACGCCCAACTTTCCATTCATCTTTCATGGTAATCTCTCTGGCGATCTCACAGCAGCGGTAAAGCTCCTTTAGCCCAAACGTTTCCTCGTTTCCACAGATCTGAAGAACCGAATCCGCAGATGTATACACGATCATGTGTCCGGTTGCGATCTCTTCCTCGCCCAGTTCCTCTAAGATTTCGGTTCCACTCGCACTCTTGTTTCCAATCACTTTGTGACCGGTACGTTTTTCCAGTTCATCGATCAGTTCCTTTGGAAAACCGTGCTCGGTAAATGTCAAAAATGGCTTGGTAATATGAAGTCCCATCATTTCCCAGTGTCCGGTCATGGTATCTTTTCCGTTGCTCGCCTCAGAGAGTTTTGTAAAATATCCCATTGGTTTTTCCACCGGTGCGATATTCTTCAGCTCTTTTAAATTGGCAATTCCAAGTTTCTGCATATTCGGAATTGAAAGATTGCCCACCGTCTCCGCAATATGTCCTAACGTGTCGGTTCCCGCATCGCCGAAACGTTCTGCATCTTTTGCTCCACCGATTCCACAGGAATCAACTACAATTGTAAAAATCCTACGGTACTTTTTTGCTTCCATGATTCTCACACCCCATTTTTCTGTTCTCCATTGAAATCTGCTTTTCAGGTAAAACTTTTCCCGCTCACGCATTATTTTTCACGGTCTGCCCTGATCAGTCTGCGGATCGCCTCCACGCCGACCATCACTGCTGCCTCCGTGTCATGAACGATCGGATTATCCATGCCGAGGGCATTGCGCTCCTGATTTCCCATAACAAGAAAATCAGAACCACAGCGGACTTTCAGATGCGCAGCCACAATAAACAATGCCGCTGATTCCATCTCAGACGCCTTGCAGCCCAGACGTTTCCATGCCTCCCACTTATTCAAAAGTTCATAGCTTACGGGCATGCGCTCCGGCTCATGCTGTCCGTAAAATGCATCTTTGCACTGGACTACTCCGGTATGATAAGTAAACCCAAGTTCCTTTGCTGCCGCAACAAGTGCATTTGCCACCTCAAGATCTGCCACTGCCGGATACTCGATCGGTGCATATTCCCTGCTGGTTCCTTCCATGCGGACTGCTCCGGTAGCGATCACAATATCACCGCCCCTGACATCCAGATCAATTCCGCCACATGTTCCAACACGCACAAATGTATCTGCACCGCACTGCACCAGTTCCTCCATCGCAATTGATGCGGACGGTCCGCCAATCCCGGTGGATGTCACACTGACCTTCTCACCTTCCAGATAGCCTGTGTAGGTGACAAACTCCCTGCTGTCTGCCACAAGTTTTGCATCCTCAAAATGTTTTGCGATCTTCTCACACCGCTTCGGATCTCCCGGCAGGATCACATAACGCCCCACATCCCCCGGTCTGATCTGTAAATGATACTGTAACCCAGCTTCTCCTGAATAGTTCTGCATACCCCCACACCTTTCTTTTTATCTGTCGTTTTCCATTCTCCAGCTGATACATCTCTGAAGATATTCCACATATTCCGGATTTTTGCACATGCCTTTTCCCGGAGTATCCGAAATCTTGGCAACATCCATTCCATTACACTTGGTTGTCTTCATGACAATATTCAACGCCGGAACATCCGTGTCATTTGAAATATAAGTTCCGATTCCAAATGCAATTTTTACTCTTCCTGCAAAATAAGATGCGATCTTATCTGCCCGCTCAAAATCGAGACTGTCGCTAAATAACAGTGTTTTCGTTTTTGGATCGATTCCAAGACTCTCGTAGTGACGGATCATTTTCTCTCCCCACTCAAACGGATCGCCGCTGTCATGACGCACACCGGAAAACAGTGTTGCGTAAGTCAGCTGGAAATCTCTTAAGAAGCAGTCTGTTGTAATAGCATCGGTCAATGCCGTTCCATTTAAAATGCCGTATTCTTTTACCCACCAATCCAGCGCATACCAGTTTGAATATGCCGGATTGTGCTTATGATTTCCCTGTCCGACACACATGATCCATTCATGCGCCATCGTTCCTACCGGAGTGATGCCATATTTTTTTGCAAGGAAAACATTGGATGTTCCTACAAACGTAGAACCAGGATATTTATTCTCGTTTAATTTTTTCACTGCCAGTTCCTGTGCCCCGGCAGAGAGTCTTCTTCTGAGTCCAAATTCGCTGAACAGTCCAAGGTTATAGGTACTGTTTTTCAATAAAGTAATTTTTTCATCCAGCTTTTTCTCAAAACTTGCAAGCAGATCGTCATAATGATATGCCATGCGGAAATAAACTTCATTTACAATGGCAAGTGTCGGAATCTCATACAAGGAAGTGTTCAGCCACGTTCCGAATGTTTCGATCGTCAGTCCACATTCTGCGTCCTCCGTAATCTCATAATCTTCATATCGAGGCTGCCACAGTCTTAAGAAATCCACATAGCTTCCCTTCATCCATTTGATCTTATGCAGATATTCCAGCTCCTCTTCTGTGAAACGCAGCCCACAGTATGCCTTGATCTGCTCCCTGATCTCCTCCACCATCTCATGGGTAAAGTGAACGTCGGTGTTTCTGCATTTAAAAGACCAGGTTGTCTTATAATCTGAAAACTGATGGTAAATACACTGTCCCATCGAAAACTTGTACATGTCTGTCTCTAATAAACTTGTGATAATTGGTTCTAATAACATCTTTTTCTCCTCTATTTTCCGTAACGATCACTTCTATGCATCAACCAGGCCTGCCTGTTACTTTTCTTTTCACAGACTGCTTTGCGCAGGTCTTTTTACTATATTATAACTCTGTGGCGGTTTTGACAACAATTTTGTGGAAGAACGGGGCTTGTGGTATGAAATACGCTTTTTGCTATAAAGAAAAGAGACTCCGTTTTTTGAAGTCTCTTCCTGCGTAATGCTTTATTATTTTTGCAACTGCTGGGTGATAAGTGTTCTTTCCTTCCCCTTAATTCCAAGTGCGTCAAGTGCCTGGTCTAATGTCCATTTCATGTTGTTCATGAGATTTTGAACCGATGTTATATTTGCCATCAATGCTCTTTCATCCCCATATCTCTCTACAATCTCACTCATTTCTTCACGCCCTCCTTCTTTCTCTTTAAAATGTTTCACACTTTCTGCCAGTTCCGTGTAGTGCATGCACTCCGGATTTTTCTCCCGAAAATCCTGCATCAACTGACCAATCTCATCATTACCTTTATAATTTCCATTCACGTAAATGATATGTGAGCCATCACGAAACTGTTCATTCGTTTCTCCTACGTATCGTTCTACGTGATACAAAGGTAAACCCTTTCGGAACTTGTCATGCTTATAAATAAATATCACATAGGAATCCTTCAGTTCCCTAAATGCCTGTCCCTCCTTGAGCATTCTCGAATCAACCATACTGCTGTGATAACGTGCGCGTCTGACATGCGCCCCTTCTGAATTACCCTGAACTTCAATGTCGATCTCCTCACCATTTTCATCCATTGCATCCACATCCAACGTAATATTACGCCCGCCAACCTGATGGTTTTTCATTTCATTCTGCCCTGTCACGCTGATAACCTTAACCTTTTTGCCAAGAATGATACGGAGCAACAATTCCGTTGCTTTGATGTTTTTATCAAACACACGGCTCATCAGATCGTCATCAAATAATGTGAGTTCATTCACAAGCTCATTAACATTCCTCGGATTTTGTCTGAGATTGCTGCTATTCAGTTTTTCTGTCATTTGACCTCATTTCTTCTCTCCCTGTCTAAATAGTAGCACAGTATACCAGCAGAAACAAATAAAATTCCTATAAACTGCTGTTTACTTTCCCGCAATACTTTATGCTGTTTGGGCAATTGTTTTCAAACGTAATTTCAAAATAATCAGCAGGGTCAAATGTTCCATTCATAATGACTTTATTTTGAAATATAATCTTTCTGGATTTGCATGAAGCATCTATCACTTGTATTTCACAGTAATTCAGCAAATATGCACAAATAGCGGTTGCATGAGAAATGATTAACGCTGTTTCGCCTTCTGACATTTTCTTAATAATGATATCTATTACTGTTTTCATTCGTTCTTTCACTTCATTTAACGATTCCCCATTTAGATTTTTAAAATCATAATCATTGTATTGCTTAAGCCAGAAATCTTCCCTTGCATCTCCGATGATTCTTTCTTGTAATCCGTCCACAATATTCACGTCTTTTGCAATTAACTCTGCTGTCTCTATTGCTCTTTTGTAGGAAGATGAAAAGCACAACTCCACATCTGAAAAATCTTTCCGCTTTGACATTGCCAGTTTTCCTCCGTCTTCAGATAATGGGATGAGTGAAGTCGGAATATCCATTTTCTCTGCAATTGAATGTCTCATTAAGTAAACTTTTTTCATTATTTCTCTCCCGACAATTTCAAATTGACAAAGTCATTTTTGATTATTCACAGATTTACTTCTCCTGACGAACGCTTAGCGTTCGTCTACGACCTGGAAAACAAAAAATTTAAGATAATACGACTCATCCGCCGCCCACAAAATCGGATGATCCGGTGCCTGTGTACGGAATTCCACCTGACGGAGTCTCTTGTGTGTTGCCTTGGCAGCCTCTTTCACAGTCTTTGCGAGAAGATCCTGCGCCATAAAATGAGAGCAGGAACAAGTGGCAAGATAACCGCCATCTTTCACTAACTTTAAGCCCTTCATGTTAATTTCACGATAACCTTTGATCGCATTTTTTGTCGCCTCGCGGGATTTTGTGAACGCCGGCGGATCTAAGATGACTACATCATATTTTTCTCCTGCCTGTGCGAGTTTTGGAAGTTCATCCAAAACATTTGCCTGACGGAAATGCACGGTGTTTTCCAGATGGTTCAATCTCGCATTCGCCTCTGCCTGGCTCACTGCATATTCGGAAATGTCAAGTCCGGTGACATCTGCAGCCCCGGCGATTCCTGCATTCAGTGCGAACGTTCCCATATGTGTAAAACAGTCTAAAACTTTCTTGCCTTTGCAGATACGCTGCATGGCAAGACGATTGTATTTCTGATCGAGGAAAAATCCGGTTTTCTGGCCATTCGCGACATCGACCATATAATGAACACCGTTTTCCACGATCTCCACATTCGTGTCAAACGCATCCCCGATGAAGCCCTTCACTTTGGAAAGCCCCTCTTTCGTACGCTCATTTGCATCGCTCCGTTCATACACGCCGCGGATTTTGATACCGTCCTCTGCCAGAATTTCTTTTAAAAAATTCACGATTATTTCCTTGAACTGCTCCATGCCAAGTGCCAGACACTCGACCACGAGCACATCCTCATATTTATCGATCACTAAGCCCGGCAAAAAATCAGCCTCACCGAAAATAATACGGCAGGAAGAAGTATCTACGGTTGTCTTGCGGTACTCCCATGCATTTTTCACACGCATTTTCAAAAATGCTTCATCGATCTCCTGATCCGGTTTTCTCGTCATCATGCGGATACGGATTTTCGAGTTCTGGTTGATAAATCCTTTTCCCATCGGATATCCGTCAAAATCATGTACAGTCACGACTTCTCCGTTTTTGAACCGTCCTGTAATGGTGTCTATCTCATTGTCAAAAATCCACGCACCGCCCGCTTTGATGGTACGTCCTTCCCCTTTTTTCAATGTCACGATTGCACTCATACTTTATTCTCCTCTACATTTGTAATTACTTTAGGCAATTGCAAAACTCACAGATATTTTAAATTACATTGTGAAAAATTGACAAAAGCTTGAGAAGACACTGGGGAGCGGTCGGTCCTTAGAAGGCAGGAATGACATTAAGTCATGACTGGCTTCTTAGTACCGTTACCAGCGACACGTAGCGAAAGCGTGTCTTCGAAAATTTTGTTAATTCTTCACAATATTCACAATGTAAATCTGAGTTTTGTAATTGTCTATGTAATTTCTTGTTTATAATTCTACTCTATCGGCATATTTTAGCATGGTTTTTTGCGGTTCACAAGATTTATGATGGCTCCTCCTGATTTTCTTTGTAATTTACGCTTGTAGTTTTATAAAAAAGTATTTCTCTTCTTGCAAAATATCTCCTGACTTACCATAATAAAGACAGGGAATGCTTTTTCGTACTGTTTCACGAATTTGCTGATCTTCCATGATAAAACACTGGATCATTCTGATTTTGAAAGGTAAAACTCTTATGATAAAAATAAGTTTATGCATGATCGTAAAAAATGAAGCTGCCATCCTGTCCAGATGTCTCGACTCTGTCTGTGACCTGATGGATGAGATTATTATTGTGGATACCGGCTCCACCGACGATACAAAGGCTGTCGCAGCAAAATACACTGACCGGATTTACGATTTCGCATGGAACAATGATTTTTCTGCTGCAAGAAATTTTTCTTTTTCCCTCGCAAATATGGATTATATTTACGCACCGGATGCAGATGAGATACTGGACGAGGAAAATCGCAAAAGATTTCTTTTGTTAAAGGAAGCCCTTCTGCCGGAAATTGAGATCGTACAGATGAAATACCGCACCGTCTCCGAATTTAACACTGTTTTGAATGCAAGAACCGAGTACCGTCCAAAATTGTTTAAACGTGTCCGGAAATTTGAGTGGATCGATCCGATCCACGAGACGATCCGCCTCACACCGGTTGTATTTGACAGCGACATTGAGATTTTGCACATGCCGCAGTCCATGCACCACAAACGGGATTTTTCCATTTTTGTGGACGCATTTGCAAAAGAAGGTATGTTTTCTGCAAAGCTGCGCAGCATGTATGCAAAAGAATTGTTTAAGACCGGCGATGAAAAAGATTTTTCAGAGGCGCTTCCGATTTTCCGGCAGATTTACGATACAAGCCCGGACACAGATGCACAGAAAGAAGCAGCCTGTGTGCTCGCGCGTGCCTACCGGATTGCCGGAGATACGAACCACTTTTTCCAAATGACGCTGCGCGATATGCTCTCAACGCCATGCGCAGAGATCTGTCTGGAGCTTGGAATGTATTTTGAAACTGCAAAGGATTATGAGGAAGCCGCCCTCTGGTATTATAATGCTGCGCACGAGACTTCCAGCATTTTAGATGTACACACAAGCGGAGACCTGCCGCTTCATGGATTGATCCGCTGTTATGAGATAATGCTTGCTGCTCTGCCGGAGGATGATCCGTTTGCCGCACTCAGTGCAAATCAATATGAAGAAGCTCTCTCCGATGCCAAAGAGGCACTCGCCAACTGGGATGTGCCGGAAGAATTATAATTCCTTACACATCATTTTTTTCAAAAATTTGAGCAGTAAAAGACTTGTCATCTATTCCAATCTGCCACATCGACCGTTTGTGGCAAGAACGGAACATTTTTGTCCGAGAGTGACTGCTCCGCCCTCTACTGTGGTGACAACACCGCCAGCTTCTTCCACAATCAGTGCTCCCGCTGCAAAGTCCCACGGACACAGACACAGTTCAAAATAAAGTTCGGCTCTTCCCGCGGCAATGCTGCACAGATCGATCGCTGCAGAGCCGCTTCTGCGCACATCCAGCGCTTTCTTAAAGTATGCGTAAGCCATCTGAAATGATTTTTTGCTCAGCTCTTCATAATACGGTGCTGTGCCAAATAATACAATGCCCTCAGAGAGCGGATTTCTGGAAACATGAATCGGTCTTCCGTTTAAAAATGCACCTTTTCCACGTTCTGCCGTGAACATTTCATCCAGATACGGATTGTATACAACACCTATATATTTTTCACCATCTTTTGTCAGTCCTGCTGAAATCGCACTCACATGATAGTCTTTGATAAAATTTGTCGTTCCATCAATCGGATCCACAATAAACGCAAATCCTTTTTTAATTGATGCGTGCACGTCATCTTCTTCCCCTACAAACACTGCCTCCGGAAGTATTTCAAGCAGTTTTTTCCGAAGAGTTTCCTGTACCTTTTTGTCATAGACTGTCACAAAATTAGCGTGTCCTTCCTTCGTCTCCACCATATCGGCAGTCCGCACTGCGTCCAACATGATTTTTCCACATTCACGCACTGCATCCGCAATTTTTTCCACAAGTGTACGGTTCAATTTGTATAAAACCTGTGTTTCACGTTCCAGCCACGGAATTTCCGGTGCAAATGTGACCTGCTCTTTTATTTTCTGATCCATCTGTGCGATATATGCTTTCTGTAAAAAGTCATGCATCTTCTTCTGCTCTCTTTTTAATAAGGAAAGATTGCTCTGATATGCCTCCTCCACAGTCACAAAAGTTCCATGGAATCCCAGTTTTTCCTCGTAATCGTCCAGCACTCCCGGCGCTCTTTTATCGCTCATCAGCCAGCACTCGTAATAACAGGATTTCATCTGAAAATAACTTTCCGGATCCTCAGTATCAATATTTTGTTCAAATGTTTCCCCGATTTTCAGCCCGATGTGGACATCCGTGTATCCTGTCTCCTCCGTGATCTCCCGAAGCAGCGTCTCTTTTTCCGTTTCGCCCTCTTCCATGCCACCACCCGGAAACTTGTAATCACCGCAATTGGTCTGCACCATAAGGATTTTATTCTGATAATGGATCACGCCGCGGACTGCGGTTCTTTGATTGATATGTACCGGTGTTTGCGGCAGCTCGTCCGTGACAAACTGTAATTGAAACTGCATATTGCTGTCCCCCTTCTGTAAACGCATATGTTTTGATGTTAAAAGCTTAAATGTATTTGCATAAAAAATCAAGATGCCTCGTCTTAAGCCCTTGTAAAACATCTCATAAAGTGTTAAAATATTAATTGATAATTTTTTAACAAACATTGCCTGTGTTTTTTATTTTACTGGAAACGAAACACAGCATACATTTCATTCCAAATTTAGGGGAGGTATTTACAATGGATTACTCACAGGAATACAAACAGAAACTTGTTTCCGCAGATGAAGCTGTAAAATTAATCAAATCCGGTGACTGGGTTGATTATGGATGGTGCAATGGTACGGTTGACGTTTTGGATCAGGCACTGGCAAAACGTACCGATGAACTTAAAAATGTAAATTTACGCGGTGGTATTTTATTAAAACCGCTTGCTGTTTTTGCCCGCGAGGACGCCGGTGAACATTTCACATGGAACTCCTGGCATATGTCCGGTATCGAACGAAAACTGATCGCCCGCGGATGTGCTTACTATTCTCCGATCCGCTACTCCGAACTGCCTCGTTATTACCGTGAATCCTCATGTCCGGACGATGTTGCAATGATCATGGTTGCGCCGATGGATAAACACGGTTACTTCAACTTCGGACCAAACGCATCCCATCTCGGTGCAATGTGTGAAACTGCCAAACATGTCATCGTGGAAGTCAACGAAAATATGCCACGCTGCCTCGGCGGTACAGAATGCGGCATCCATATTTCCGATGTCACATATATTGTGGAAGGAAACAATGCTCCGATCGGTGAGCTTGGTGCAGGCGGTCCTGCCACTGATGTTGATAAAAAAGTTGCCCAGCTTATCGTAGACCAGATTCCAAACGGTGCCTGCTTACAGCTCGGCATCGGAGGCATGCCAAACGCTGTCGGTTCCCTGATCGCAGAATCTGACTTAAAAGATCTTGGTGTCCACACTGAAATGTATGTAGACGCTTTTGTTGATATTGCAAGAGCCGGAAAGATCAACGGTTCCAAGAAAAACATCGACCGTTTCCGTCAGGTTTACGGTTTTGGTGCCGGAACAAAGAAAATGTATGATTACCTTGATGAAAACCCAGAGCTTATGAGTGCTCCGGTAAGCTACACCAACGATATCCGTTCCATCGCAGCTCTGGATAATTTTATTTCCATTAACAACTGCGTGGATATCGACCTTTTCGGACAGATCAGTTCTGAATCCTCCGGTATCAAACAGATCAGTGGTGCCGGCGGACAGCTTGACTTTGTTTTAGGTGCTTATCTGTCAAACGGTGGTAAGAGCTTTATCTGCTGCTCCTCTGCATTTATTGACAAACAAGGGGTTATGCACTCCCGCATCCGCCCGACTTTAGTAGAAGGTTCCATTGTTACCGATACACGTGCTAACACACATTATGTTGTAACCGAGTATGGTATGGTAAATCTGAAAGGACTTTCCTCCTGGCAGAAAGCTGAGGCATTGATCTCTGTTGCTCATCCTGATTTCCGTGATGAACTGATCGCTGAAGCTGAGAAAATGCATATCTGGAGACGGTCGAATAAATAGTTGACCGGAGTTTCACTTACCGTGGAGAGCAGATTCTGTGGTGCTTTCTTAGGATGTGAAGGGCAGATATAAGTGTCCTTTCACAAGTCAGAATTTTATATGTAATGAAAAAGAAAAACGGTATAAACGAAATATTATGTTTCTGTTCGCTGGGCATTCCGATAGGCTTCTGAGCAACAATCTTGAGAAGCAGTGCTTCCCAAGATTGTTAGAATCCTATCTCCATAGCTCACGAAGAAAATAATATTTGTTTATACCGTTTTGCTTTCATTTACGTTACGAATGACTTGTGAGAGGACACTTATATTTGCCCAATTTACACTATGAAGCGCACCACAGAATCTGCAATTTACGTTATGGAACTCACGGTTATGGGATGGGTGCCTATAGGATTAAAACTCAATCTGCATTCCTGAAATAAATGAATTAGGTTTTTTAATGAATTTTAACAGAATAAAATAGAATTGTATATGTGATTATGGTAGAATATGATATTAATGATTTTGGCAATCGGAATTTGTAAAGGAGAACTTTATGAAAAGGATATTAGTGACAGGTGGAACAACTTTTGTAAGTAAATATGTGGCAGAATATTTTGTGAATGCGGGTTATGAAGTATTTGTACTTAACAGAAATTCTAAACCACAAGTTCAGGGAGTAAAACTTATTCAAGGCGATAGGCATAATTTGGGTGGTGTATTGAAGGATACATTCTTTGATGTTGTAGCTGATATAACGGCTTATAACGATAAAGATATAATTGATTTTGTTAAGGAATTAGGTTCTTTTGATCAGTATATTATGATTAGTTCGAGTGCTGTTTATCCAGAGTATGGTGTTCAGCCATTTCTGGAAGAATCAGAGAAATCCGAAAATAAGTTTTGGGATGCATATGGAACTGATAAAATAGCAGCTGAAAAGGCATTGCTTGAAAGAGTGAAAGATGCATATATATTAAGACCGCCTTATTTATATGGACCAATGAATAATGTGTACAGAGAGGCTTTTGTATTTGATTGCGCCTTGGCGGACAGAAAATTCTATTTACCTCAAGATGGCGGTATGAAATTACAATTTTTTCATGTGAAAGATTTATGCAGGTTGATGGAGGTAATAATTAAAGAAAAGCCGGAAGAGCATATTTTAAATGTTGGTAACGTTGAAGCAGTTTCTATTAAAGATTGGGTAACAAAATGCTATGAAAGCTTAGGAAAAATACCAAATTTTGTGAATGTTTATGAAGAGATTGAACAGAGAAATTATTTTAGTTTTTACAACTATGAGTACTATTTGGATGTATCACGTCAAAGCAAAATATATCCAGAAACCATATCATTAGAAGACGGATTGAGAGATAGTGTTAAATGGTATTTGGAACATAGAACAGAGGTAAATAAGAAACCATATTTTGAATATATAAATGAAAATTTAGTGGAGCGTTAATTTGAATAGCAATCGTTATATAGAATACGATAAATTTTTATTGAACTAAATCGCTGCGCGATGGCCTTCGAAGGCTGTGGCGCAGTTTTCTCTTTAACTTAAAAAAGGCAGTAGATAATGAGTCCTAAAAGTAGTATTGTTAAATCACCACAAAATAACAATCGAACAGGATCATCATTAACACTGCCATGAATAGAATAACACTAGAATCTCTTTTTCTCAAGAGGGTATCTTTAATACGTGGACCTCCATGATGGCAGTGACTCATTAACGTTACTAGTATCATGGAGGTTATTATGTACGAAAAATATTTTAACAAGCTCAGAGAGGAATGCCTGATTCGTAACAGGTCCTCCCGAACTGCAGATACCTATATCAACAACATACGTCACTTTATGAAGTGGACAGGCTATAAACCAATGGAAGATTTATCCCTTCAGGATGCCAGATTATTTATACTGGAAAAACGTAATTCCGGTCTTTCATCTGCAACCTGCAACTTTTATAATTCTTCCATTTGCTTTCTATACAAACATGTCTTACACATTCCATAGGATCAAGACATTGTTCCAAGAATGCGATTGGATGTAAAGCTTCCGAAAGTGCTTTCTCTTGAAGAAATTGAAAAGTTAATCAATTCTGCAACCCAGATCCGTAACAAAGCAATCATTGCCCTGCTTTATTCATCTGGAATGCGTGTAGGAGAACTTGTCTCTCTTAAACCTGAAGATATCTATATGAGCACTATGCAGGTATATATTTCCAAAGGGAAGAATCATCGTGACAGATGGACGATTCTTTCAGAAAGAGCCCTTGATTTACTAAAAGAATACTGGAGAAGTTATCCGGTAAAAAGAGAGTATCTTTTTGTTTCTTTAGATGCTCCTCATGAACCACTAAAAGTGAGTGGTGTTGAAATCATGCTCAGGGCAGTAGGAAAAACAGCGGGCATTGAAGCACATCCGCATACGCTTCGCCATTCCTTTGCAAGTCACATGATTGAACAAGGTGTCCCTATCAACTATGTACAAGCAATGCTTGGACACCGCTGTCTGGAATCAACACAGGTATACATCCACATATCAAATAAAACTGTTATGGGAATAAAGAGTCCGCTTGATCATCCTGTCAAGAAAAAACGAGGACATAAATCTAAGAGAAACGCAGGTGATGCAAATGAATCATGACATCACCATTCAGGATGTATTCCATCGATTTCTTCCGCAATACTGTGAGACACACAACTTTTCTCCCCAACAGCAGCTAACGGCACTGTGTATCTCCAAATGCCATACTCTTGAAATGGGAGCCAATTTAAGCGAATGCGAAAACTGTCACAAGAAATATATTCATTATAATTCATGCAAGAACCGTCACTGCCCCATGTGTCAAGGAATGGAGGTCGATGAATGGATTGACAAACAGCAGGAAAATGTACTGGATGTTCCATACTTTCATACGGTTTTTACAGTTCCTGAAGAATTATATTCCCTGATTTATTCAAATCAGAAACTCCTTTATGATGCTTTGTACCATGCAGCACATCAAACAATGGAAGAACTGTCTGCGGATCCGAAGCATCTTGGAGCAAGGATTGGATATATCTGCGTACTTCATACCTGGGGCTCCAGGATGAATTATCATCCTCATCTCCACACCATTGTTCTTGGCGGTGGACTTGATGCTGCAAACAAGTGGAAGGATAAAGGAAAGAAGTTTTTCTTTCCGGTTAAGGTCATGTCTGCCGTCTTCAAAAAGTATTATCTTTGTGAGCTGAAACAACTCTGGGAAGAAAAAAAACTTGAGTATCATGGAACGGCAGCACATTTAAAAAATCATTATGAATTCAAAGTTTTACTGAATTCCCTCTACGATAAGAACTGGGTTGTATATACGAAAGAGGCATTCAATGGAGCTAATTCTGTGATCCGGTACCTTGGCCGTTACACTCATCGTATCGCTATCAGTAATCGTAGAATCGTCAGTATGACAGATGAGACTGTTACCTATCTCGTAAAGGATTACAAAAATGGTGGTAAATATATCGAGCAAACCATCAAAGGAACAGAGTTTCTGCGAATGTTTCTGATGCATGTGCTCCCTAAAGGTTTTGTCCGAATTCGCCACTATGGCCTGCTTTCCTGCAGGAACAAGAAAGAAAAGATGGCACACTGCCGGAAGCTTCTCAACTGCATTCAATATATTTCAAAACTCCGAGGCAAAACCTGTGCGGAAAAACTGATGATCCTTTACAAAAAGGATATCTGTAAGTGTGAAGCCTGTGGTGGAAATCTTCTTTCGCTATCGCTTCGAGGACACTACATGTTGACTTGAGCGAAGTCATTTGAATACTGAAAAACAGCCGTCTGAATGAAGGCTTATTAAGTGCACCCTTCATTCGATAAGACAGGTTACTATTTTTGAATATATGCTGGAATCAGTTTCCAATGTATAGATTCTTTGGTAAAATCAAGAAGAAAATCGATTCAAACTCCATACTGTATCAGCTGGAGTGACGCAATTTTGTTCAATCGGTAAAAATCGGTGTGCAGTCCAGAGAAAAGGGCAGCTATCAAAAGATGGTAAGCTGTTTTTTTCTCTGTCCTGACGCCGATTGTTCACGTATCAATTTGAGGAGGTGAACACTTTGGATATTGAGAAAACCAAATCATATTACAATCAAATAA
>ERZ773248.772-NODE-772-length-34642-cov-32.300055_pt1 | contig 34642 bp, 38 predicted proteins | sample MGYA00580518_ERZ773248 | MGnify/ENA primary metagenome ERZ773248 (study PRJEB29015, sample SAMEA2737762) | human gut metagenome | biome: human gut; feature: human-associated habitat; material: faeces | place: China | collected 2012 ...
TTGCGCCGATGGTACTGCAATGCAATGCGGGAGAGTAGGTAGCCGCCTTCTTTCAATTTCAGAAGCCTCGATTACGAAAGTAGTCGGGGCTTTTCTGTTTAATAACACTGGCTATTTAGTATAATTACCCTTGCTATATAATATAATTACCCCTCGCTATTTACCATAATAGCGAGGGGTATTTCTGCGATATTCTGAGTGTTTTGTCTACTGCTTGGTGAATTTCAGATTTTTAGGAATCTTCACCCATTTCCGGTTTCGGGCAATTTTCAGGTTACTTCCTTCTTTCTGCTGCAACTCGTAACTACCATCGGGCAAGGCTATGAGGTCGGCAGTAAGATCTTCGCTCCCGTAATCATTGATAATGGATAGATGAGCGGTCTTTCCTTCTATGTCAGCATCTGTAATCAGCCATTTGCGACTATCACGTCTGTCACCGAAATATCCGGGCATTTCACCGAACAGTTCCTGTCCTGGAACCTTGAGGTTCTTATGGTAAAAGTCTATATTCATATAGACATCATACTCTTTGTTTGTAATCTTCCCCTTGAATAGGGTGCTGTCTGTTTGTGCCATATTAGATATACTAATTAGGCATAATAATGTTGCTAAAATCTTTCTTTTCATCTCTTTTTTCAATTAACTGCGACAAAGTTATTCATTTAAATCAAGAAAACAGCATTTTTTTTAGGATTTTAATAAGATTAATTCGTTTTTTTGCAAATATTTATCTATCTTTGCGGTGTTTATTGATAATTATATATGGAAAAGAAAAGATTATTTCCAGATTACATATTTGAGTCTAGTTGGGAAGTGTGTAATAAAGTTGGTGGTATCTACACCGTTCTTTCAACACGAGCTAAGACTCTTACGGAAAGGTTAAAGGATCAGCTAATCTTCATTGGTCCTGATTGTTGGGGAGACAAGGTGAATCCTTATTTCTCTCAAGATGATACGCTTTATGCGGAGTGGAAAGCAGAAGCTCTGAAAGAGGGCTTAAAGGTTAAAGTAGGTAGATGGAATATACCGGGAGAGCCAGTAGCTGTTTTGGTAGATTTCAATCCTTACTATGCTGTTAAAGACCAGATCTATGGACAACTATGGCAGGACTATCAGGTTGATAGTCTTCATGCTTATGGTGACTATGACGAAGCATCGATGTTCTCTTATGCTGCCGCTCTGGTAGTAGAGAGTTTCTACAAACATGTTGTTGGAAAAGGCAAGAAAGTTATCTATCATGGCAATGAATGGATGACCGGTCTTGGTGTGCTTTATGTTAACAAGCATCTTCCTGAGGTGGCTACAGTGTTTACTACTCATGCAACTAGTATCGGTAGAAGTATTGCTGGCAACAATAAGCCTCTTTATGACTATCTCTTTGCCTATAATGGCGATCAGATGGCGCAGGAGCTTAATATGCAGAGCAAGCATTCTATTGAGAAGCAGACTGCTAAGTATGTGGACTGTTTTACAACAGTGAGCGACATTACTGCCAATGAGTGCAAAGAGCTGCTGGACAAACCAGTTGACTTCGTTTTGCCTAATGGTTTTGACAATAGTTTTGTTCCTAAGACTACAGCTTTTACCAAGAAGCGTAAGGAGGCAAGAAAGCGTTTGCTCGATGTGGCTAATGCCTTGATGGGTACAGATTTAGACGATGATACATTAATTGTCTCTACCAGTGGTCGTTACGAGTTCCGCAACAAAGGTATCGATGTCTATATCGAGGCAATGAATCGTTTGCTTCGTGATAGCAACTTGAAGAAGAATGTCCTGGCATTCATCGATGTACCTGGTTGGGTAGGCGATCCACGTCAGGATCTGTTGGACCGTCTGAATAGTGGCAAGAAGTTTGACACTCCATTGGAGGTTCCAGAAATTACTCATTGGCTGCATAATATGAGCCATGACAATGTATTGGGTATGTTGAAGTACTTCAATATGCATAATAATAAGGAAGACAAGGTGAAACTGATCTTCTTGCCTTGCTACCTGACAGGCGATGATGGTATCATCAGTAAGAGTTACTATGATGTAGTGTTGGGTAACGACCTCTGCATCTATCCTTCATATTATGAGCCTTGGGGCTACACGCCTTTGGAGGCTGTTGCATTCAAGGTGCCATGTATCACCACCGATTTGGCAGGTTTTGGTCTCTGGGCTAACTCGGAGAAGGGAAGGTATAGCGAGATTGAGGATGGTGTGAAGGTAATCAAGCGTACTGACTACAATTATTCAGAGGTGGCTGATGCCATCAAGGATACTGTTGCTAAGTACTCTGGATTTACTAAAACTCAGGTGAACAAGTGTCGTAAGAATGCAGAAAAACTCTCAGAGAAGGCTTTGTGGAAGCACTTTATCGAGTACTATTATGATGCTTACGATTTCGCTTTGAGAAAGGCTGAAGCCCGCATGGGAAAATAAAGAAATCTCTCTCTCGGTAGTGAGAAATCACAATATAGTTATAGAGAATATAAATACTTTAATATAAATCGAAACACAATGAAAATTAAAGCAGACTATGCTAATGCTCCTCAATGGAAGGAGACTACTATTAAGTCTAGCCTTCCTAAGGAGTTGAAGTGCTTGGACGAGATTGCTCACAACATGTGGTGGGCATGGAACTATGAGGGTCGTGACTTGTTCAAGAGCCTTGATGCTGATTTGTACGAGAAGTGCAACGCTAACCCTGTATTGCTTTTGGAGCGTTTGAGCTACGACCGCAAGGAGGCTATTGTTAAGGATAAGGAGACAATGGCTAAGGTTAAGAACGTCTATAAGATGTTCCGCGAGTACATGGATGTTAAGCCAAACTCAAAGCGCCCTTCTGTAGCTTACTTCTGTATGGAGTATGGTATTAACCAGGTGGTTAAAATCTACTCTGGTGGTCTTGGTATGCTTGCTGGTGACTACTTGAAGGAGGCATCTGACAGCAACGTGGATATGTGTGCCGTTGGTTTCCTCTACAGATTTGGTTACTTCAAGCAGTCTTTGAGTATGGATGGTCAGCAGATTGCTAACTATGACGCTCAGAACTTCAACTCTCTTCCTATCGAGCGAGTATATGATGAGAATGGTAACCCAATGGTAGTTGATGTTCCTTACACAAACTATCAGGTACATGCATACGTATGGCAGATGAACGTTGGTCGTATCAAGTTGTATCTCCTGGATACAGATAATGATATGAACTCTGAGTTCGACCGTCCTATCACTCACTCACTCTATGGTGGTGACTGGGAGAACCGCTTGAAGCAGGAAATCTTGCTCGGTATCGGTGGTATGCTCGCATTGAAGAAGATGGGTATCAAGAAGGATATCTATCACTGCAATGAGGGTCATGCTGCTCTCTGCAACTTGCAGCGTCTCTGCGACTACATCGAGGAGGATGGCTTGAACTTCAACCAGGCTCTCGAGTTGGTTCGCGCTTCTTCTCTCTATACTGTTCATACTCCAGTGCCAGCTGGTCATGACTACTTCGACGAGGCTCTCTTCGGCAAGTACATGGGTGGCTATCCACAGCGTCTTGGTATCTCTTGGGATGAGTTCATCGGTATGGGTCGTGAGAACGCAGACGATCATAACGAGCGTTTCTGCCTCTCTACATTCGCTTGCAATACTTGTCAGGAGGTTAATGGTGTAAGTAAGCTCCATGGTTGGGTAAGCCAGCAGATGTTCTCTAACATCTGGAAGGGTTACTTCCCAGAGGAGAACCACGTAGGTTATGTAACTAATGGTGTTCACTTCCCAACCTGGACAGCAACAGAATGGCGTAAGCTCTACGATAAATATTTCGACAAGAACTTCATGAACGATCAGAGCAACGAGGAAATCTGGCATGCCATCTACAATGTTTCAGACGCTGAAATCTGGAATACCCGTATGACATTGAAGAAGAAGCTCGTAGCTTATATTCGTGAGAAGTTTACACAGACTTGGTTGAAGAACCAGGGTGATCCAGCTCGTGTAGTATCTTTGCTCGAGCGTATCAACCCTAACGCTTTGATGATTGGTTTCTGCCGTCGTTTCGCTACATACAAGCGTGCTCACTTGCTCTTCACAGACTTGAATCGCTTGTCTAAGATCGTTAACGATCCAGAGCACCCAGTATTGTTCTTCTTCTCTGGTAAGGCTCACCCTGCTGATGGTGCTGGTCAGGGCTTGATCAAGAAGATCTTCGAGATCAGTCAGCGTCCAGAGTTCCTCGGCAAGATCATCTTCCTCGAGGACTACGATATGACTTTGGCTCGTCGCCTGGTTTCAGGTGTTGATATCTGGATGAATACTCCTACACGTCCATTGGAGGCTTCTGGTACATCTGGCGAGAAGGCTGAGATGAATGGTGTTGTCAACCTCTCTGTACTTGATGGTTGGTGGGTAGAAGGTTACCGCGAGGGTGCTGGTTGGGCTCTTCCAGAGAAGCGTACATACCAGAACCAGGGTTACCAGGATCAGCTTGATGCTGCTACTATCTACAACCTCTTGGAGAACGACATCATCCCTATGTATTACAACAAGAATAAGGAAGGCTTCAGCAAGGAGTGGATCCAGGTAGTAAAGAACTCTATTGCTACTATCGCTCCTCACTATACAATGAAGCGCCAGTTGGATGACTACTATGATAAGTTCTACAATAAGGAGGCTGCCCGCTTCAAGAAGTTGAGTGCTAACGACAATGCACTTGCTAAGGAGATTGCACTCTGGAAGGAGAGCGTTGCAGAGCGTTGGGATGGTATCCACGTTGTATCTAAGGACGACTGCATGCTGATGGCTGCTGAGACTGGTCAGAAGATCAAGGTTCAGTATGTTATTGATGAGCAGGGCTTGAACGATGCAGTAGGCTTGGAGCTTGTTGTATTGAAGGATCAGCCTGAGGATGGTAAGCAGATTTATGCTGTTTATCCATTCAAGATGGTTGGTCACGAGGGTAACAACTTTACATTCGAGACTGAGATTGAGCCAATCAATGCTGGTTCATTCAAGACAGGCGTACGTATGTATCCTAAGAATGATAAGTTGCCACACCGTCAGGACTTCTGCTACGTTAAGTGGTTGAACTAATAGGATAGCGGATTTCTATTCGCATCATATATTTAATCCCACATCTCGCAAGGAGGTGTGGGATTTTTTATTTCTTACTTTTTTTGATAATGTAATAAATTCCACACAATATGACAATATAGCCAACTAAGAGTTCGATATTGGTAAGAGTGTCAGGAGAATCAAAGCAAAATATTAAACCTAAAAGGGCATAAAGAATAAAGAAAAATCCGATAAAGAGTTTTAATAATGTTTTCATAATGGGGGATTGGTTATATCATAAAAGGACAGGATTTCAACAACTTAGAAATCCTGTCCTTTTATATATGTATTATACGAGATACTGAGAAGAAATACTCTCGTTGTCTTCTACGCGGCGGATAGTCTCAGCAAACATATCAGCGATAGTGAGCTGCTTAACCTTGTCGCAACGCTTGGTGTAAGGGATTGAATCAGTGAAAACAATCTCCTCGAGAGCAGAATTCTGTACGCGTTCTGAAGCTGGACCACTCATTACACAGTGAGAAGCACAAGCACGAACAGTCTTGGCACCAGCCTGCTTCATGATGTCGGCAGCCTTGGTAATAGTACCTGCAGTGTCAACCATGTCATCGATGATGACAACATTCTTGTCCTTTACATCACCAATGATCTGCATGCTGGCAACCACGTTAGCGCGAGCACGAGTCTTGTTGCAAAGAACGAGAGGGCAGCCGAAGTACTTAGCATAAGTGTTGGCACGCTTAGAACCACCAACATCTGGAGAAGCAATTACCATATCCTTGAGGCGCAAGCTCTGCAGGTATGGCAAAATAACGCCTGAAGCATAGAGGTGATCGACAGGAACATCGAAGAATCCCTGAATCTGGTCTGCGTGGAGGTCCATGGTGATGAGACGGTCGATACCGGCAACGCTGAGCAAGTCGGCTACCAGTTTAGCGCCGATGCTGACACGTGGTTTGTCCTTGCGATCCTGACGGGCCCATCCGAAGTAAGGAACAACAGCAATAATATTGCGGGCAGAAGCACGCTTTGCTGCGTCAATCATCAGGAGCAACTCCATCAAGTTGTCTGAATTAGGGAATGTGCTCTGTACGAGGAAAACATCGCGTCCGCGGATAGACTCCTCGAAAGATACGCCAAATTCACCATCAGAGAACTTGGTTACTACCAAATTACCCAGTGGGCAACCTAAACTAGCGCAGATTTTCTCTGCAAGGTATCTCGAATTAGTACCAGAGAATACCAAAAAAGAGTTTTTGTCACTCATTTCTATTAGTGTTTATGTGTATTAATAGTTATTTACTACAAATGTACTTTTATGGAGAAAGAACCTTAGCTGCTTGCTTTTCTCAATCTTTCAAAATGGAGAATCAGCTCTTTGAAGTCTTTCTCATTGTGGATGTCGAATCGGTTCCACAAGTCTCCACAGATAACAACACCACCGAAACCAAGTTCTTTGGCTACCTTGATGTTTTCCAAACTCATTCCTCCCAAAGCGTATACCTTCTTGTCGATGAGTCCAGCCTTTGCTGCCATCTCCAGCTGCTGCATGGAGAAAGATGATTTTTCATCCTTAAACTCAATACAGTCGAAGATATTCTTCAGAAAAACGTAGTTTGATTTCTTTTTCATCTCCTTCAACATGGAGAGGTCTGTACAGGTACGGCTGTACTTACCCTTATAGCCATCTGGTACAGATGCAAGTGGATCATCGATATGTATTGCCGCCAAGTCGTATTCCTGCTTGAGGTAATAATGGTCGTGAACCGTAACCTTGCTACGGTAGTCTTCTGGCAATAAAGTGAGCAATCGCTCTGAATACATGGGTGAGGAACCTGGCTTGAAAAGGTGCAGGTTGTCCATGCCCTCGTCGAACAACGAGGTGAGTATCTTGTCTTCTTCCACAAAGAATGTGGACTTTGTCATTATTGCTAATTTCATCGTCAAAATGCATTTTATACTGCAAAAGTATTAAAAAATTCGCAAACATGCAATTATATCGGGATAAAAAGCTATCTTTGCACCATAAAATTAATATTTATCAAGAAATGAGAGTAAATTTATCATCTTTTTGCGAAGTTCACATACCAATTTACGTTTTGGAGGAGGAACTTCTGCGCCGCAATTTATCGCTCATCAAAAGTGTGGCTGAGCGTGCCGATGTGGAAATTATTCTTGCTTTTAAAGCGTATGCTTTGTGGAAGACTTTTCCTATCTTTAGAGAGTATATCAATTCCACAACGGCTAGTTCCTTGAGTGAGGCAAAATTGGCTTTTGAAAAGTTCGGGAGTCCTGCTCATACGTTCTCGCCTGCTTATACTGATTATGAAATTGACGAGATAGCTCGGTGTTCCAGTCATCTTTCGTTCAATTCGCTTTCTCAGTATGAGCGATATCATGAACGTGCCCGACGAGCAAATCCTTCTATCAAATATGGGTTGCGGGTGAATCCTGAATATTCTGAGGTTTCCACCTTATTATATAATCCTTGCGCACCGGGTACGCGATTTGGTGTTTCTGCAGATAAATTGCCGGAAAAATTGCCTTCTGACATAGACGGATTCCATTGTCACTGTCATTGCGAGAGTGGGGCTGATGTATTTGAGCGTACTTTGAAGCATATTGAAGAAAAATTTGCCAAATGGTTTCCGCAGTTGAAATGGATAAACTTTGGTGGAGGCCATCTTATGACCCGTAAAGACTATGATGTGGAACACCTTATTAATATATTGAAGGATTTCCATGCCCGTTATCCACTTCTGAAGGTAATCATGGAGCCGGGTAGTGCTTTTGGATGGCAAACAGGTCCGCTGGTTACACAAGTTGTAGATGTGGTAGAAGATAAGGGAATCAAGACGGCTATTATCAATGCAAGTTTTACTTGTCATATGCCCGATTGCCTTGAGATGCCATATATGCCTGCTATCAGAAATGCTGAAACATTAGAGGTTGATGATCCGATGAAGGCTCCAGAGGGGGAGTATATATATAGAATAGGTGGAAACAGCTGCCTCAGTGGTGACTTTATGGGCTTCTGGAAATTTGACCATGAACTGGAAGTGGGTGAAAATATTATCTTTGAAGATATGCTTCACTACACTACGGTGAAGACAAATACCTTTAACGGAATCTCCCATCCGGCTATAGGTATCGTTCATTTGGATGGAAATTTGGAAATCTTACGCGAATTTGGATATGAGGATTATCTTTCGCGTATGGATTAAAAACGGGATAAAAGAATGAAGAAAACCAGTAAAAAGGTACAATAACTACGGAAAAAGGTGCGTTTTTGCCTGAAAAATGGGCAAAATGCATCTTTTTTTCAAAAAAAGTTCAAGAAAAGTTTGGTAATTCGGAAAAAAGTAGTACCTTTGCACTCGCATTCAGAGGAACGCTCCTATGAAGAGTAGGAAATAAGCGGAAATAGCTCAGTTGGTAGAGCACAACCTTGCCAAGGTTGGGGTCGCGGGTCCGAGTCCCGTTTTCCGCTCAGATTTTTTTGAAGACAACATCAAGCTTTATCTTTATTAAGATATTTGGTGAATAATAATTTCTGGAGAGGTGGCGGAATTGGTAGACGCGCTACTTTGAGGGGGTAGTGACAATTGTGTCGTGGGAGTTCGAGTCTCCTCCTCTTCACGTCTTTTGTAGATTAATAAGCGGAAATAGCTCAGTTGGTAGAGCACAACCTTGCCAAGGTTGGGGTCGCGGGTCCGAGTCCCGTTTTCCGCTCATATTTTGATATCTTTGAGATAGGATATTGAAATCGGGCCCAAGTGGCGGAATTGGTAGACGCGCACGTTTCAGGTGCGTGTGTTTCACAACGTGCAGGTTCGAGTCCTGTCTTGGGCACAATGATTAATTGCTTAATGTTGGAGAGGTGGCGGAATTGGTAGACGCGCTACTTTGAGGGGGTAGTGACAATTGTGTCGTGGGAGTTCGAGTCTCCTCCTCTTCACGTCTTTTGTAGATTAATAAGCGGAAATAGCTCAGTTGGTAGAGCACAACCTTGCCAAGGTTGGGGTCGCGGGTCCGAGTCCCGTTTTCCGCTCTATTTTATTTGTTTAAATAGAGAAACATACCTAATTTATGAATTTATATTTAAGATATTTTGATCAGGAAGCATTTGCAACAAATGTGGATCAAGCAATAGATTTTTTGAAGAGTATTCCTGAAATTGGTATGGACGAATCATTAGAGGCTGATGTACGCGATTATGCTGCTAGTGATGTTTGTTATCCTAAGCGTTATAAGGTTCGCCCCCGTGTCTATTTCATCGTTATAAAAACCACTGCAGCTAGCATGCGTGACTTCAAAGACAAGAAGGCGTTGCGTTCAACTCCTTCTGAGGAACATCGTGAAAATGTGAGCCCTTCTGTTGTTCGATTGAACCAGCAACAGCCGGGTTGGTATGAAGGTGCGCTTGATTTTAAGCGTGTCGTTATGATTCCTGCCACTGGTAAGTTCGAATATCGTGATACCCATTTCGTTGCTAATGTCAAGGCGCTCTCTGCTTTGGACTGCTATAATCGTATCGTTGAGTATTTGCGTCAGCGAGTAGATTCCCGTAGCCAGTTCCCGTCGGCAAAGGGCAAGAATTTTGCATACCGTTATTTGGGTATGTGGAAATAAAGTAATGTAGATAAGTTTCAAATTTGAGGAGGTAGGCTATGAATAAAGTCATGTTAATAGGCAATGTGGGTAAAGAGCCTGATGTTCATTATTATGATGCCGACCAAGCTGTAGCTCAAGTGGTATTGGCAACGACAGAGAAGGGGTATACTCTGACTAATGGAACTCAGGTGCCTGACCATACTGATTGGCATAATCTGGTTTTTTATCGGGCTTTAGCAAAAATAGTGGAGAGATATGTTCATAAGGGTGATAAACTCTATGTGGAAGGAAAGATACGTTATCGTTCGTATGATGACAAGCAAGGAAAGCGCAGGTATATAACTGAGATTTATGTTGATAATATGGAGATGCTTACGCCGAAATCAATGTCATCGTCAGCATCTCAGGCTTCTCAGACTGTTACCCCAACACCTCAGCCTGCTACACAGGGAGCAAGTGGTTCTTCTCAGACGTCACAAAGTGAAGATGGACTCCCATTCTAGCTAGTGCTATTTTGTTGTTATTAAATTTTAAGATCAGAAATTGGATATTTCAACCATAACAGATGCTTTCGGAGATGTGGTTTTACAACAGCCCACTACCGGAGTGATTATAGCAGCCATTCTGGCTGCTGTATTGTTACTTATGTCTGCTTTTGCCAGCGGCTCGGAGATAGCATTCTTCAGTTTGTCACCCTCTGATGTCGCTGAGCTGGAAGACGGAAAGTTTGGGGCAGACAAGAAAATTCAGAATCTACGTGATGATTCTGAGCGTACATTGGCAACAATTCTTATTGCAAATAATTTTGTCAATGTTACAATTATCATGCTCTTGAACTATGTGATTGCTGGCGTTATTTCGTTCGGTGAAAGAGCACTTTTACTTCAGTTTCTTTTTACTACAGTAATTCTCACCTTCTTACTCTTGCTTTTTGGTGAAATTATGCCAAAGGTTTATGCCCGTCAGGATCCGTTGAAGTTTTGTCGTCGTTGTGTGGGAGGAATTATGTTTGCCCGTAAGCTGTTTTGGCCTATTGAAAATATTTTGCTCAAGAGCGGAATGATGGCAGAAAAAATCATACAGAAAGAGAATCATGTTCTAAGTGTTGATGATCTGGAACAGGCATTGGAACTCACTGATAAGAACGATATCAAGGATGAGCAGAACATGCTGAAGGGTATTATCCGTTTTGGAGATGAAACAGCCAAAGAGGTGATGACCAGTAGACAGAATATTATAGATTTGGATATACGAAGTAATTATGCAGATGTCTTGAAATGCATTGAAGACAATAATTATAGCCGTATTCCTGTTTATCAGGATAATACGGATAATATTCGTGGCATTCTGTATATCAAGGACTTACTGCCTCATCTTACGAAGAGTTCCAATTTTCGTTGGCAGAGTTTGATCCGTCCTCCTTATTTCGTTCCTGAGACAAAAAAAATTGATGATTTGTTGCGTGAATTTCAGGAAAATAAGGTGCATATCGCCATTGTGGTAGATGAATTTGGTGGTACAAGCGGCATTGTTACTCTTGAAGACATCTTGGAGGAAATCGTTGGCGAAATCAATGATGAATATGATGAGGAAGAGAAGTTCTATTCGAAATTGAATTACAACACATTTATTTTCGAAGGAAAAACCCTGCTTACAGACCTTTGTCGTATCTTGAATGTAGATAATGAGGAGTTTGAAGAGGTAGAGGGTGATGCTGATACTTTGGCAGGTCTGTTGCTTGAGATAAAGGGAGATTTCCCTAGTATTCACGAGAAGATAGATTATAAGAATTATACTTTCGAGGTGATGAATGTAGAGGAGCGCCGTATCAGTAAGATTAAGGTTACGGTGCATCCCGTAAGAAATCTGGAAGAAGAAAAAAAATAACATGGTATGGCAGTAGTCAATATACGTGAAGTTTATCCAGGTGTGAGTTTAGGCTTATGGCAGATGGATGAGGAGGTAGAGCAGTTGTTCGAACAGTATCCTCATCTTCAAGCCTATAGATCATCATTGGAGGAAAAATATAAGAATGATGGCAGGAAACTTGAGTTTCTTGCCATTCGTGCATTGATGTATGAGATGTTGAAGGCGAATGGGGCATCCAAGGGATTGCTGTTTCATGCTGGTGATATCATCCATAATGAGGCGGGTAAACCTTTGTTTCGCGGTTATCATATCAGTGTGAGTCATACCAAGGGGTACGCAGCGCTTATTCTTTCCAGAAATCAGGAAGTAGCTGTTGACATAGAATATTTCAGCGATAGGGTAGAACGTATTTCTTCTAAATTCTTAAGAAAGGATGAGAATGCTTCTGATTTGGATTCCAAGTTGGTACATTGGTGTGCCAAGGAAACGGTTTACAAATTGTTTTCTGAAGAAAACTTGAAGTTTGATGATATGCGCGTGAAGCCTTTTGATACGATGTCTGATTGGGCTTGTGATGTAGAGAACTTGAAAAATAAGAAGGTAGCGCATGTTGACTTTGAACTGACCATGGAGTTTGTCTTAACTTATGCAGCTATGTAAATTCCTAAAAAATGAAAGTTTTATGAAAATAATAATGGGGAGAGGAGTACTGCTGAGTACTCTTCTTTTTTTTAGTTTCATGGGCTATGCTCAAGAGTGGCAGGTGGTGAGAGAGAATGTTCAGAAGTCTTTTCATAAGACTGTACCTGCTGGCAACTATAGTGGCATTACCCATTTGCATGATGATATATATGCGGTGGTGAGTGATAAGTCGGATAGTGCCCTCTACTTTAATTTTCGCATTCAAGTGAATCCTGTGACGGGCGATTTGGAGCAGGTGGAGAACCTGGGATATACTTTTATGGTGGATGGTAGTCGCTTTGATGGTAAACCATGGCATGGAACGGAAAAAGGTTTTGATCATGAGGCTATAACTAAGGTGTCGGATTCTACAGTGGTAATAGCCAGTGAAGGAAAATGTAGATTGAAGGAATATCTCATAAAGGATTATCCAGCGAAATTATATCTGAAGGGTTGGGAGAATGTTTGGCCGCCAGATAATTTTTATCCTAATTATAATTTCGAGTCACTGGCTTTCGATTCTATCCGCCATCTGCTTTGGACAATTCCTGAAAGTACGCTTCGGAAGGATGGTGTACCGGCTACCCCGGAGAATGGATTAGCTAATAAGTTGCGGTTAATGGCTTATTCCTGGTCTCATGGTTTACAAGATTCTATCGGATCTGGCATGACAATGTACGCTTATCAGATGGATGCACCTTCTACTCGTAGAAAAGCCGAGACGTATGTGATGGGAGTAAGTGAACTTTGCGTTTTGCCAGATGGGCAACTTCTGGTATTAGAGCGTGAGGCTTTCATTCCGAAAGTTAAACTGGGCGCATTTTGCAAGTGCAAGCTTTATTTGGTGAATCCTTCAAATGAGATGAGTCTTTCTGATTATGATCATCTCTATCAAGATTCGCCCTTTGTCAAAAAGCAATTGCTTACCGAATGGAAGACTAGTCTGTCGCTCGTAAAGCGTTCTTTTGCAAATTACGAAGGAATGTGTCTTGGCCCCAAATTGGAAGATGGTTCTCAAGTACTTATCCTGCTTTCTGATTCACAAAATCAATATGCGGGAGTATTAAGAGACTGTTTTAAAACAATTGTGATAAAGAAAAAATAAAGTAGAAAAATGAAGAAGATATTTTTGTTCATATTATTCTGTCTTTCCGTATGCAGCATGTCGGCTTACGACTTTCTGCGAGCCGTGAAAGATGAGATTCCGGGAGGCTACAACTTCTGGGTTTATACGCCAGTAGATTATTTTTATTCGCAAGAGCATACACCGGTCATCATCTTTCTGCATGGTGCCAGTCTTTGCGGCAGGAATCTGGATAAGGTGAGAAGGTACGGACCGCTTGATGCCATCGTCAAGGGGCGCGATATCGATGCGCTGACCATCGTTCCGCAGAATCCGGGCGGGGCTTGGAATCCGAAGAAAATCATGGATATGCTCGATTGGGTGAAGAAGAATTATCCGTGCGATTCTACCCGGGTTTATGTCTTGGGCATGAGCTTGGGCGGTTATGGAACCATGGATGTCTGCGCCACTTATCCCGACAGAATAGCTGCCGGCATGGCGCTGTGTGGCGGCTGTTCGTATAAAGATGTGAGCGGATTGGGCGATTTGCCTTTCTGGATTATCCATGGAACTGCAGATAGGGCAGTACCGGTCAAGCAATCGAAGGTGGTGGTAGATAAACTTGTGAAGGATGGCAAGGATACCCGATTGATATACGACTGGTGGAAGGGTGCCAATCACGGTACCCCTGCCCGAGTGTTTTATCTGAAGAAAACCTATCAGTGGCTCTTTTCGCACAGTCTTTCAGATAAAGACAGACCCGTGAACCGCAACATCTGTATTACGATGAGCGATCTGGGAATGGCGTATGGTGATGTGAACCGAAATGCCCCTCAGCCTGAACTCATCGATGGTCCGAGTGTAATCAAGCAAGAGGGAAATGAATATTAAGGAATCAGGTGAACAGTTCTGCTACCTTCTCCAGCCAATTCTTATCAATATCATCGAAGGTGCTGAGGTATTCGCTGTCAATATCCAGTACGGCAAAAAAAATGAAAAACTGTCATTTTCATAGAAATATTTCTATCCTTTCAATCTTTTTTCGTACTTTTGCACCATCAATTAAAATAAAGAAAATTCAGTTTTTTAAATGAAGTAAGAAAATGGCCGATAAAGATATGAAATGGAAGACGCTCTCGCAGAAGTATCTGATAGAGAAGTCTTGGCTCACGGCACGAGTGGATAAGGTGGAATTGCCTACGGGTGCCATCATCGATGAATATTACGTGCTGGAATATCCCGATTGGGTGAACACCATCGCCATCACGAAGGACGGAATGTTCGTATTCGTTCGCCAGTATCGCTATGCGATAGGTAAGACGGTGAATGAACTCTGTGCCGGAGTGATAGAGAAGGGCGAGGACCCGATGGCGGCTGCCAAGCGAGAGCTGATGGAAGAGACTGGATTCGGAGGCGGTAACTGGCAGAAGTGGATGACGATTTCTGCCAACCCAAGCACGCATACCAATCTAACCCATTGTTATCTGGCTACGGATGTGGAGCGCATGGATGTGCAGCATCTTGACCAGGCTGAGGATATCGAGGTTCGCCTCTTCTCCAGGGATGAAGTGATGGAAATGCTGGAGAGGGGAGAAATCTGGCAAAGCCTGATGGCGGCTCCGCTCTGGAAGTATTTTGCGAAAGCAAAGTAAGCTGCAGGGCTTCATTTATAAAAGCCAAGTAAACAGCAGACAATAGACTGTAAGCAATAGATATTAAACAATAAACATTATAAAGATGGTAATAGATTTCGAAAAAATTGCTGAGGCTCACTTGGAGGGCTTCAAGGGTGGACAGGGTAAGCTCGATACTCGTAACTATGTGGATGACAAGGTGAAGATTATGTATTCTACCTTGCGTCCGGGTGCATCAACTGGTCTTCATACTCATGAGGGCAACTGCGAGATTATCTATGTGGTAAGCGGCACTGCTACTTTCCATTATGATGATACCGTGGAGGAGGTTCGACAGGGACAGGTGCATTACTGCCCGATGAACCATGCTCATTATATGGAGAATCTCACCGACCATGATCTGGTGTATCTCGCCATTGTGCCTGAGCATCATTAATATCCCTGGAGCATCAGGGAAAAATGCATCATATTCCTCCTGAGGAAAATGAAAAAATAGAAAGTCCAACTCGGATGCCTCTCTCTCTGAAAGGCTCCAAGCTGGACTTTCATCGTTTTTATTTCTTCATATTAATCTTCTTCATTCTCCAGCAAGTCGGTGCCGAGGTGAGTGGTCTGTTCACGCTTTAAACGGTCGCGCACCTCCTTAGGTTTGGTGGCGTAGGTAATCATTCGGATAGAATCGTTGTAGCTCACGTACTTCCAGAGCCAGTTGAGCATTACCATTACCTTATTCTTTACGCCAAGGATAGAGCGGAGGTGAACTACCAGCCACAATACCCAGGCAAAGAAGCCCTGGCTGTGGAACTTGCCAAGCTCTACCACAGCCTTGTGTCTTCCGATGGTAGCCATAGAGCCCAGGTTCTTGTAGCGGAAAGGCTTGAGCTGGGAATCAGCAGCTCCCTCGGCAATCTTCTGGATATTCTTAGCCAGGAGTGCTGCCTGCTGAATGGCTACCTGAGCCAACTGTGGATGACCGCCAGGATAAGCTGGGTCTGTGGTCTGAATACACTGGTCGCCGATGGCAAAGAGACCGTCCATGCCAGGGATGCGGTTGAATTCATCTACTACGATTCGGAAACCACGGCCCAGATGATCGCCATCAATACCTGTGATAGGCTGTGCCTTTACACCTGATACCCAGAGGAAGGTACGGGTAGGAATCTCCTGACCGTCCTTCATCAGAACCTTGTGGTCCTTGTAGTCGGTTACCATTTTGCCAAACTGTACATCCACACCCATGCTGGTAAGGAATTCGTATGCTTTCTTAGAAGAGTCCTTTGACATACCGGCGAGCAGTCTGTCGCCCGCTTCCAGGAGATAGATGTGCATCAGAGATGAGTCCATATCAGGATAATCATAAGGAATCACGTAGCGCTTCATTTCAGAGAGGGCTCCGGCTATCTCCACACCTGTAGCACCACCGCCTACAATCACTACGTTCAGCAGTTCCTGTCGCTCTGCTTCCGTGGCACAGGTCAATGCACGCTCCAGGTTACTCAGCACGGCGTTGCGCAATCCCATTGCCTCAGAAACGGTCTTCATCGGAATTGCCCATTTCTCGATGTTGGCATTGCCATAGAAATTGGTGGTGGTTCCTGCTGCGAACACCAGGTAATCGTACTCAATCTTACCGATGGAAGTCTGCAGAATCTTCTTGTCTGGGAACACGGCTCTTGCTTCTGCCATGCGGAAGTAGAAGTTCTTGCGCTTGCGGAAAATCTGGCGGAACGGGAAGGAGATGGAACTTGGGTCGATACCTGCCGAGGCAATCTGATAGATAAGTGGAGGGAACTGATGGAAGTTGTTCTTGTCAATCAACACCACCTGCAGGTTTGCATTGCAGAGGTCTTCTGCCAAACGAAGACCACCGAGTCCACCACCTACAATCACAACTCTCTTCAACTGATTTCTCTTGATATTAATACTCATAACTACTGCTGTTTTTTGTATAATTAATTACATATATTTGCTACTGATTTTTCATATTATAGGCATTTAGCCTAGTCATCGCTGAAATTCGCTTGCAAAGGTACAGCTTTTAATTGAGACGGCAAAGAAAGAAGTGTAGAAAAACAGGGTAGAAGACTGTTGCAATCGTTTCCATTTTAGAAACGGGTAACTGATGTTATAAAATGTAATATACAGATAGCATTTTGAGGAGTTCTTCCATCTTTTTGATGCCGTTTTCGCCTTTACTGATACTTTGGCGATAGGTGCGCAGAATCGGCTCCGCGCTTTGGGTAAGCGGGTACCGGAAGAGATTTTCGGGCACGTTTGCAAGGTTTTTTTACAAAAAAACGGCTGTACCCAATTGCTTGAGCACAGCCGCCAGTCTGTATCGTATGATTATAGGGCTATTACAAACCTAAATCGCCACCAGGGTTGTTGTCTTCGCCTCCGCCAGGGTTGTTGCCTTCACCTCCGCTTGGGTTGTTGCCTTCGCCTCCGCCAGGGGTGTTGTCTGGGTCTTCCACATCGCCTTTATCGCCAGAGGTAACGTTCTTGATAACCTTGCCGTTGCGGTCGTAGCAGGTTATCTGGATGGCAGTGTCCATCAGTTCCTGTTTGATTTCCACGTTAGGCGTGAAGATGACACGTCTGGCAGTGATGAGTCCGCTTGCCACCTCGTTCACGGTTTCCACGCTCTTGGCTCTTACGCCAAATCTCATGGTGCCCAGTCCTGGAATAGCCACGGAGTGACCTTCGGTGGTCCAAGCCTTGATTACCTCGCCTGCGGCATCCCAACATGCCTGCATCACGCCTCGGCTCACTCCGCTGCGCAGAGCAGCCTCTTTGATAACCTTGCTCTCAGAGAGCTTGTTGTAAAGCTCGGTGCCGAGCACGTAACGATACTTACCTTTCAACTCACCCACCTGGATGAGGGTTTCCTTTGCTTTCAGATTAATTGCCATAATACTTTAAATAATTTATAATTAATAATTTAGAGAATTGATAATCGTAATTTCCAAGTTAAATAGAGACTTGGTTGTCAATATCTTTCCCTTCGTAATTTTACCTTTTTACCTTTAAAAAATTCTTTTTACCATTTATCTAATGGTGATGGTAGGCACGAAGTGAGTGGAATCGGCTCGGGTGGAGATATTGTTCTCCTGTTGCTGTCGTTGGTTCTTTCCTATTACCAGTCCTGCGGTGCACGAGCTGGTGAGGTAGGTGACGATGGCAGAGCACACGGCCACGATGAGATACTTGATGAATGCTTTCATGTTTGGGTTCATACGTTTCCCTTGCCCCCTTTTAACTTCCCGTCCTCTTATAAAAAAAGGAAAAGAAGGACTCGTATCGGGACATGGAGTCTAGGTTATAACTTGATGCATCTGAGATTTTCTCTTTCTTGTCTGAGACTTACTCTTTCTTGTCTGAGACTTACTCCAGATGCTCTTTTTCATTTTCCCAACTGGAGAAATATTTTTCTCCAACTAGGAAAGTGATTTTCCAGCGCTTTCTGAATCACGATGCAAAGATACAAAAACAGCCGCCAGCGGTTATGCGTTGGCGGCTGATGCCGTGAGATGGCGGCACATTTTTCAGAATATTTTTTCGTAAATTTCTGAAACGGTATTATCCCGGTTCGCCCAGATACTCCACGATGGCCTTCACCTGTTTAGGCGAGAAAGCCTTGCTGGTCTTCTTGTAGCCCATCTTCTGGAGTTCATCCCACAGAGGGGTACAAAGTCGAATCCAAGCCATCAGATGGTTGACGGCAGTGCGTGGCATGCTCTCGGGAAAGTACATCAGGGCAAGTTCCTTCTTGGTGTACGTGTGAATGATAAATTCTTCCATATTTATTTTGCTTTAAAAATTAATAACTGACTCAAGTTTCGCAAGTTTTGCTCCACACGCCCTGAAAGGGCAGAAGCTCCTAGCCCAGGGCATCGCCCTGGGTATAATGGCAATCCGCAAGGCGCCCTGAAAGGGCAGCAGCTCCTAGCTCAGGGCACGCCCTGGGTATAAAGGCAATCCGCAAGGCGCCCTGAAAGGGCAGCAGCTCTTAGCCCAGGGCATCGTCCTGGGTAATTACGGACGCAAACCTGTCGCCCTGTAAGGGCAAAAGCTTTAAAACTCCAGGCAAAAGCTTCAAAATACTGGGCAATATACAAAGCTTTTCAGAAAATAGTCGCTGAAATCCTTGCATCCAGGGGGCAACTGGTGATGCACCAGCGAGGGCAGAATCTCCTTCAACTGCATGTAGAGATGTTCGCCCGGCGCATCCTTGTCGGGATACATGTGCCATTCTATCTTGAGCTTTTCTCCCATTTCTGCCAACCATTGCTTGTCGGCTGGTTTCAAGAGCGTGGCAGACGGAATGGCTATCGCCTTGTGTCCGGCAGAGAGCATCGCCCAGCAGTCGCTGCACCCCTCGGTGATGTAGAGAGGTTCACCAGGCGAAAGCTGTCTTGTGACGGGCAGATTATAGATGCCGCATTGCGAACCGTAGGGGAATCGGAAGCGGGGAATGCTCTTTCCCGAAGCTTCTTTATCTGGATTCGCCTTGCCTAAATCGCTCTTTCCCGAAGCTTCTTTGTTAAGATTCGCCTTGCCGAGATTTCGGTTTTGGATGCCGATGAGTTTTCCGTCCACGTCATAGTACGGAGTCTGTAGCCAACTGATGCCCTCCTTATCCGTCCATGATGTCAGTCGGCACCAGTTTACCACTCTCGCATCAATCCGTCTCTCCTCGAAGAGGAATCTACGTGCCGCCTCGTTGAGCCAAGGATGCTCGAAGAATCGGGCGTACTTGCTGGCATCAAAGGAGGGTGCTTTCGAGGTGGGTGCTTTCTCCGGAGAATATTTCTCCTTTCCATCTGCTATATAAACTTGATGCGCATCTGCCAGCCAACGGCAAGCCGAGAGAAAATCCTTGCCTGTATATTTCATCACAAGGTCGATGGTGCCGATGCTGTGGTCCATACATACGTAGCAGCGGCAATAGTTCTTCCTCGTGTTGAACGAGAAACTGGCGTGATGATCGTCGTGGAAAGGGCAGAGGCACTTGTGCTTCGACACCTGCATTCCCAGTCGCTCTGCGACCTCCTCTATTGGAAGGTCGCGGAGCTTTTGAATTTCATATTTTTCCATACAAAAGTCTTTTTTTACTTTTTTCAAACAAAAGTCTTTTTTCAAGCAAAAGTCTTTTTTCAAGCAAAAGTCTTTTTTCAAACAAAAGTCTTTTTTCAAGCAAAAGTCTTTTTTTACTTTTTCAGATACTCTTTCGTCTTGGTGTAAAGCCCAGTCTGGGCACAGTAGGTGATAAACTCACGGTTCTTCCAAACCCTGAGCTGATGCTTGGTGCCCTCCTTGCTCTTGCCCAGGCTTAGGCGCAATGCCTCCAGCTGCTGCTCGTTGAAGGAATTATCCAGGCTGTCGAGCATATTCTTTGGTCCGCTCTTCTGAGTCTCCTCCTCGTTGGCATCTGCGCCCTTAAACATGTCGCCGAATACCTTTACCTTCGACCACAGGTCATAGTAGCAAAACCATACCACGAAGTCGCCGATGCTTCGAGCCCACTGCTGATCGTTCAGAATCCACAGCACTGCCCCCTTCTTCCATGCCGAGAAGATGCTGCGGTGGGAGAGCTCCCAGAGCATGTCGTCGTCGGCTAGGTCGGCTAGCTTCGCCATCTCCTCTGCCAGCTGGTCAGCTATCTTGTTGAGCGGCTTCACGGTGAATGCGCCCTTGCAGTTGTCCAACCTGAGCAGATAGCTGTCCAGCTGTTCCATAAAGTCCTGCCCATAGGTGCCTTGGCGTGGAATCCTGCCCAGTCGCTCGCCGCGAGCCTTGTAGGCAAAGGGGATTCTGCCGAAGAAACCGTTGGTCAAGTCTTTCTTGTAGAAGAGGCGGGCGGCATCGGGGGTGGAAGTAAAAGTGAGGTTCACCCGCAGCACGGGGTTACCCGTCACGCCATCAGCCGTGGCACGCAGGGCACCAGCTCGCTGACAGTCGTAGATGTTTCTCACCATCTGGCTCACCTGTCTGTGTCCGCCGCACATCTTGTCTGCCATCTCCACCTCGGGCAGGTTGAGGTATTGGGTTCGCTCGCCCAGCTTCTCCAGAGCCATGGCGTTCTGTATGAAGGCAGGGTTGGTGATGTCGGCAGGTGGAAACCAGAAGCTCACGTCCGGACGCTCGGGTTTTTCCTTGTTGGCACCCTTGGTCTTCATCTGTCGTTGCCAGTCCACGAGTTTCTTATACTCTATCTCATCGTGTTTGCGAAAAGGCCGCATGATTGCCTCTACAAGATGGCTCAATTGCGCCTTTCCGATGCCCGAAGGACCTATCAAATGCCCCATTTGGCCGCACATTTCATAAAATTTGTTGTCGCAATACATGAATCTTACGTTCGTGAGATGGGCTGCCAAGGCAGGAATTGCCATCGGAATGAGCACTTCTCGCATGTCTTTTGAGGCTTGTGAGAGGGCAAGTTTCACAAATTCTGTGCCTTTGCCCGGTTTTGGCATCGCTGGAGCGGTGCTGCTAAAAATGTTGTAATTCATTGCTTTCTAGAGAATTAAATCAATTTTTGGTTTGTTACTTGGGGGGCTTAGCGTCTCAGTCTCAGTGTCTCAGTTGTTTTAAAAGGGGTATCCACTTCTATCTATATATTATATAACTAATTAATTATCAATAAGTTATAAGACATAAGAAAGGGGGTATGAAGTGGATTTGTGACTTTTTTCCTAACTGAGACTGAGACGCTGAGACGGTTTTGCTGCCTGCAAGCTGAGCTTGTCAAGCAGCTTTGGCCCCCGAAAATCATCTCTTCATCTGATAGTCCACGATGGCGTCCTTGGCGATGGCTGCTTCCTTGTAGATAGCCTCGGCGATGTTTTCGCCCTCGTCGCAATACACTTTGAGTGTGAGTTGTATGGCCTCATCTTTGGTCTTGCTCACTCTGCCGTGCGCCAGCTTCTTGATGAGCTGCGACTGCGGCTTAACCTTGGGCTTGGCCACGAAGTCGAAGGTGCCGTCGGTCATCTGCTGAGCGATGCCATGGCATCGGAATCGTGGCAACAGGCCTGCCACAGGCTCATCGGGCGAGAAGAGGAAGTTTCTGCCACCGTCGTAAGAAGCCATGCCAGAGAGCAGTGTGTGCTGCTGGGCGGTTAAGAACTCGGAGTGCTGCTGGGCAGCGGTTAAGAACTCGGTGTGCTTCACACCATCCATCTTAAAATCATTATTATACATAATCTTAAAGTTTTACGAGTGAAGAGAGCCTTTTCAAGAAAAGAAAGGTGTCGACACTTATTTCCCGGGAACTCTCCCTCTGACAGACTCGTATCAACTCAGATTCAACAAATTGTTTTGTCCTTTCGACGGGTGCAAAGGTAGTAATAGATGGTGGATGGTCAAAAGGTGGTAATAGGTACTTTCAAAAAAATAATTACCACCAAATTACCCGCTCACTTTCAGATAGTTAGCGAAAAAATGGTAATTTGTTGGTAATTTTCTGGGGTAATCTTTATTTCATGTTCATGGTGAGCCAGGCTTTTATCAGCTTTGCTTGCTCATCTGAGAGTTTGGTGGTTTTGCTCAATTCCTTGTGGCTCTGCGAGGAGTTCCAATTTTCCTTGATCAAGTCTGCAAGTCTTGAGCAGGAAGCTACATCGTGGCCCAGGGTTTTTAAATGACTGTTCAGAAGTCCAGCCACATTGCACACCAGCGTGATGTTGATAGAAGTGTTGTTTGAGCTGCTTTTGGGATGCTTTCGGGAGATTTCCTCTACCAGCTCCTCCTTCTCCAGCAAGTACTTCCACAGCTCCTCCCATAGGGGCCAGCAAGCCTTGAAAGCCTCCTTTCTGTTCCAGCCCTTGGTGGCTTCCAGTATCCCGTAGAGCAGAGCCTCTTGCCGGGCCTCCGTCTTAGCCACCCCAGTGCTTCTGAATCGCTTTATTGGATCGCCACGGCGGTAGATGGTCTCCTTGCCGGTGGATGGGTCTAACTTGTTGGCCTCTATCTCTTGACAGAATTTCTCGAAGAGGGGCTTGGCTTCTGGGTTGCGGTCTTGTGAGCTCATGATGGCTATCCAGATGTCCTGATATTTCTCAAACACCTCGTCGCCGGCTGCCATCAATCTTGCGAAAGTCAGGGCAGCTGTCAGGGGAGGCAATTCCCTTTCCATTCCTATAGTTCTGCCTAGGCAGGCTGTTTCTATAAGCAAGTCGGTCACCGCATAGCTCGCATCATCCAGGTCTTCGGCGAATCGGGCTAAGTATCGTTCGGTTTCATCCCAAGTCAGGAGGTCTAGGTTGCGGAGTTTATCTGCCACATCGTCATTTGTTGTGTCAGAGGCTTTTTTTTCTCCCATTATTCGTAGGTATTGAGCCTGCTGTCTATAAATCGGTTCTTCTTTTCTGAGGTTCTTGCGCCTTCTGTCGTTTTGTGTCATGCTTTACCGTATGCTTTGTCCATGAATGATTGGGTGGATTGAATTGGGTCGCCATCAAAGAGCCCTATCTCGTGATTCACATCCTCGATGTTTTTACGTTCCGCATCAGTCATCTGTTGCGTCTTGGCAGTTTTTCCTCCAAGCGTGATAGGGCGGGCGCCTATTGGCGATACCTGGATGCTATCGGCATTTTCTGCGCAAAGTTTCATGTATTCTCGCTGTTTCTCGTCTTCTTCGTTGAAACTGAGTTTTTCTCCCTCAGACGATTCTTGTATGATAACGAGATTGGAATGAAACATTTCACGATAGATGATATTGGCACGTCTCATAGCTTCGGTTACTTTTGGGTCGTTGATTTGTGGGAACTTTACACACAGTTTATTGAAACCACGTGGAAACTGCTTTCTGTCGCTCACTAAACTCCAGAAGTGCTTGTCATCGCGGATGGGCACCACTTTCACCAGGAGTCCATAGCGGGCAAAAGCCTTGCTCAGGGCACGGGCAAGTGAATCGGCCACGGTATCGGTCTTTTTGAATACGGAAGATTTCACTTCGATGGCTACACGCTGATAGGTGCCGCGGTTGTCTATGATGATGTGAAGTGACTCGTAGTCGTCTTCTATCACGGCTTTATCCAAAAAGGGTTTCGGACGATGGCTTATGCTTCTACAGCGGGCTAGTTCCAGGATGGCAAATCCATCCTTCGGTGCAGAAGTGTATTTGTGGTAGAGCTTTTTCTTTCTGCTGCTGGTGAAGGTTAGCGTTGGTTTTACGCTAGCCGAATCAAAGGGAAAGGCTTGCTCAGTTTTTGCGCTAGCCGAATCAAAGGGAAAGGCTAGCTCAGTTTTTGCGCTAGCCGGATTAATAGGAAAGGGACAACGCTCGGCAGCCTGCTGATTTGGTTCGGCAGCCTGCTGATTTTGTTCAGCAAGGAGCATCTGATAGTCATTTTCTAGCAGATAGTTGAGCAGTTCGCTCTTTTTCTCGAACGCCTGTCTTGGGTTGAAACTCTCCGATAGCTCGGGGAATAGGTTTATGGAGGAGTCTTTCTTCTCTATGACCTCAAACTCGTATCTATATAAAGCGTATTCCATGGCTTTTTTTGATGATCCTTAATTCCGCAACACTATAATTTAACTTTATTTATAAGTTCCTGAGCAACAAAAAGTTGCTCAGGATTTTGCCATGTCAGATTTTTCACTTATCTTAGTGTTGCAATTAGAAAACAAGCGTAAATCGTAACAAGACATGGCAAAGGTAGCAATAAAATCTGAGAAACTCTCTCCTTTTGGAGGAATTTTTTCAATAATGGAGCAATTTGACTCCAATCTCTCATCTGTAATCGACTCAACCCTCGGTATGAGATGCAGGCTGTATGGTTATCAATACAGCGAAATCATCCGTTCGCTTATGAGCGTTTATTTCTGTGGCGGCTCATGCATAGAGGATGTCACCACTCATCTGATGTATCACCTCTCGCTTCATCCGACACTTCGCACATGTAGTGCCGACACGATTCTTAGAGCCATAAAGGAACTTACCCAGAATAACATTTCCTACACATCCGACACAGGCAAGATCTGCGATTTCAATACAGCTGACACTCTCAATTCTTTACTACTCAACTGTCTGTTCGCTACTGGTCAGTTGAAAGAGGGTGAGATGTATGATGTTGACTTCGATCACCAGTTCATAGAGACTGAGAAGTATGATGCGAAGCCTACATACAAGAAGTTCCTTGGTTATCGCCCTGGCGTGGCGGTTATTGGCGACTTAATTGTCGGCATTGAGAACAGCGACGGCAACACAAATGTACGTTTCCACCAGAAGGACACGCTGAAGAGGTTCTTTGAAAGGTTTGAACAGAACAAGCTTATTGTCAACCGTTTCAGAGCTGATTGCGGCTCGTGTTCAGAAGAGATAGTGGAAGAGATTGCTAAACACTGCAAGACCTTCTATATCCGTGCTAACCGATGCAGTTCGCTCTACAATGATATCTTTGCCCTCAGAGGTTGGAAGAAAGTGGAATTGGGCGGCATTGAGTTTGAGATGGCCTCCATTCTCATCGAGAAATGGAAAGGGAAGGCATACCGTCTTGTGATTCAAAGACAGAAGCGGATAGACGGCGAACTCGACCTGTGGGAAGGAGAATACACCTACCGCTGCATCCTTACAAATGACCACGATTCTTCCGATGGAGAGATTGTCGAATTCTACAACCTCCGCGGAGGGAAGGAGCGCATCTTCGATGACATGAACAACGGATTCGGATGGAACAGACTGCCGAAATCCTTCATGGGAGAAAACACGGTGTTTCTTCTGCTCACGGCACTCGTACGCAACTTCTACAAATTCATCATGGGAAGGCTTGACGTGAAGAAGTTCGGACTCAAAGCAACAAGCCGAATCAAGGCGTTTGTCTTCAAGTTTATATCTGTGCCAGGAAAGTGGGTCAGGACATCAAGACAGTATGTGTTGAATATCTATTCCTGCAACAACGCTTATGCAAATGTGTTTCAGAATGACTTTGGATAACACGGACAACTTATGGTCGTGTTAAATGCGTATTGCCTCAAGTCGCATTGTGGGGTAAGGGGTATTTGTATGTCTTTATGGTGACATTCAATGTGCTGTGCCACCTTTTTACTAACGATGCAGATGCTTTTCGCTTCTGTATCATATCATGCGCGTAGTTGCGGATTTGAGGATGACAAGTATTGTGCAGATAATGCAAGAAATTAACGAATTAACTTATTGGCAAGGCGACTCGCTTCTCATAACGATATGCTTCACATAATTGGTATTTATGAGAAGCTTCTCATAATACCAACCGCCAGCTGAAGACCGACCTGAACCTGCGTCCGGTACATCACAAGAAGGACGACCGGTCTGATGCCCACCTCTTCCTCGGCCTGCTTTCATACTGGATAGTCAACACCATACGCTACAAACTCAAGCAAACTGGAGAGACCTGCTTTTGGACAGAGATTGTCCGGAGGCTATCCACGCAGAAGGCGGTCACCACGGAAGCCACCAACGCCCTTGGAGAGAAGGTTCACATGAGGCTTTGCAGCGAGCCGAATAAATCCGCGGATGATATTTATGAACGACTAAAGTACAAAAAGATGCCATTCAGAAAAATCAGAATCGAGAAAAGTTTGTAGTACACAACACCGCAAATGAAAATCGCAAAGGACTGGAAAGCAGGAAAAACGGATAATTAAATGTCAAACTTGGGTTAAAGCCATCCAATGCATACAGCAGGGAACTTCCTTTCAACAAGAAGTGACTTTTATAAGGGCTTGCTGAAATGCGGAACAACAAGCGTTCGTGCAAGTATCTCACCAGCACCTTCATGTAATCCTGCTTCTCCTCTTTCGCCAAGTTTATCTATTGCTTCTCCGAGCGTTCAAGAGCCTGTATTTTAGCGGTGAAAGATAATTCCTTGACAAGCGTTAGCATCATACGGAACTCTGTGGTATGCAAATCACTGATGACATCACGACTGATGATGCTACCGTCGTGTTGACTCTTAGTCTTCTTCTGTCGCGACTCGGCAGAGTTCAAATTTCTTTGACTCTGCTCTCGCTAAGCTCTACTTTTGTCCTTCGCCAAAAGTCAGTTCTATCACAACGGCAGCACCACCAGCACGTTGACTTCGTCTTCCTCCTTCTTGCAAGGCAAAGCCCAAACAAGTTGGGTCTCTGCTCTTAACCCCCTTCGTTTCCCCCGTTTCCCGGGGGACAGAAACGTGCGTCGGTTCTTTATGACCGTAGTCACATGACCCGCCTATCCATACATAATATGTTGTCGAGTCCTGTACCATCACTCTGCAGGTGCCCATTTGCAACGAACAGGAGAGACGATTGCGCCCTCTGCCTTCAGCTGCTTCATGGCTGCATCTACCTCTTTGCGGTCGAGACCGCTGAGTTCTGCGATTTTACCTGCGTTAAGAGGCTGACCTACCTCTTTCATTGTTGCTAATACTTTTTCTTTTGCGTCCATTGTTTTAACGATTTAATGTGTTATTATTATATTGTTATGCTGTCTCCTTCGTGCCCGATGCACCAAAAGGGGACATCCTTTTCTTTGCAGAATGGCTCCATGCGCCAAGCACTCTCAAACCCACTCATGACAAAGTGCATTGGAACGAACATCCCAACTTTGAAGCGGTCGATAAATTGACACCCTCCAAGCGTATAGCCGTTGCCGATACGTCCGTCCACTGGAAACATCACAAGGTCAAACGAGTCGGTAATCTTTCGGATGTCTTTTAGTTCACCAAGGAACCGCTTTTCCTCTGCCACAGGATTGATGTATTGACCAAACTCTTCACTGAAGACCTCTCCTTCAGGCGTGCCGTCAACAAGAAAGCGTGCGTACCAGTTGCACAAGTCACCAGCATGAAAGATGATTTTACCTTCTGTTTCAACAATCCAGCTCACGCCACTGTCATTGCTGCCTGTAGCTGACACTTTCAGGTTCTCATCTTCCCATACCGCTCCTTTGGTCATCCATACATCGGCATCCTCTTTCTGCGCTCTTCGGCGTTTGAGTATATCCTTTGACAGGATGTATGTGATATTGGGGATGCTATTCTTCCATTTGAAGATTGCTTTCGTGAAGTGGTCCTCATGGAAGTGGCTTGAAAACACGTACACATGTTTACATGTATTCATGTAGCCACTCATGACATCGGCAGGATCCATCCAGTAGTCAAAGACCAGGATGCACCGAGCCGTTTCAAGCAGGAATCCGCTATGGAAGATGTATCTGAGTGTCATCATTTCAAAGCCTTGCCATCTGAGAATCCCTTTCCAATGGTCTTGCCAAGTTCGATGTAACCATGATGTATCGGGTCGAACACGATAAGTTCCATCTTCTCCATATCGGGCTTGCCGTCCTCTGCCAGATAGTTCTCATCCACAAGGATGTTGACTATCTCTGCCACGATGTAGTAACCTTCTTCTGACTCGTCAATCTTTTCCTTGATGCGGCACTCCAAGGTCATGGGAAAGTCGGTGAAGACGGGAGCGTTGACATGCTCTGCCTTCTCGCATTTCCAACCTGTCTTCGCCATCTTGTCTGCATCGTTCTTGGCAGAGACAATGCCCACGAAATCAGCAGCCACCATGGTCTGTTTTGTAGCAAATGCCACAGTGAAATCAGGGCAGTCGTTCAGGTTGTCAGTGGTGGCATGCGCACCCATGGAAATCATAATCTCCTTTGCGTCCCATTGACCGCCCCAAGCAGCGTTCATAGCATTGGGCTTGCCGTTCTTGTCGTATGTGCCGATAATCAGTACCGGCTGTGGAAGCATCCACGATTTTTGTCCAAATGATTTGAACTTTGGTCTTCCTCCTCCTTGTAAAGCAGAGTTAATGCCTGCATTACTCTGCGTTTCCTTCGTTCGTCGGTTCATTTTCATTCTATTTATTGTGTTATCAATTCATTCAATTTATCTTCTCGTATTATCTTCGGTTGTGCCTTGCCTGCCAAAACGAGAATCTTCTTCCCGTTTCTGTATATGTGCAACTGCCTGCTCCGTACCACAGCCGTCAAGGTCTCATCATCTTGCATGGCTTGCCATATCGGATAATACACACCATCAGGTTCAAACAGCTTCTTCTGAAGGTGTGAGCACATATTGGTTGTATCTATCTTCATCCTTTATCCATCTGTTTTTCAATCCATGCCATCAATACTGCAACAGCATATTCCTGTTCTTCCTTAGTCAGTGCCCTACCTGCTGGAATATGATGCCACTTGAAGAAGCAGCCCCGACAACAACAGCCAGTGGCATGTTGAGCCAAGAAAACAGGATGCCCACGCATAGGAGTCTGCTTGCCGTCGTTCGGTATAACAGCCGGAGCAAGTCTTTTTGCCACGAAGTCCTCTGCGTGCTTTCGTATTGTTGGCAACCCCTTCTCCATTATATACTCCCTGTCTTTCATTGACAGATGGAAACGGCTGCGGAAGTCTGACTTTGCCAGCCTCTCGAAGAGACTCGTCAGGTCATACTCTTTCCTCTCAGAAGAAATGTTCTCATTCAATTCTTCCTCAGGGAACAATGATGGATATATGTATTTCTGTGACATCAGTATCTGTTGCTTCTTATTTCCAATGTTATATCCATATACGACCGCTTGCCGTCTATATAGTCGGCATAGAGTGTTTCTTCGCTTCGGCCTTTAAGAACATGGCATTTGCCGCACAGCTCACAGTTGTGTAAGCATTTCCATTCGTTCAGGACATAATCCAAACGCTCTTCTCGTGTTGATGATTCAATACTCGGTGCGGTCATTTTTTAAAGCTTAAAAAGTTACCTGTACTTACGCAATGCCAAGAAGCTCAATCTCAAAGATGAGGGTGGAACCTCCGGGGATGCCTGGCTGTGAGAACTTGCCATAACCCATTTCGGCAGGGATATAGACTTCCCATTTGTCTCCCACACACATCTGCTGCATAGCGATAATCCAACCTTCAATGAGGTCGCAGAGACGGATTGCCAATGGAGCACCGCCACGGCTGCTGTCAAACTGCTTGCCGTCGATGGTACGGCCTGTGTAATGGGCAGTAACTATGCTTCGGGGTGTTGGATGCTTTCCGTCATCCATACCCTCTGCCAATACCTTATAATATATCCCTTTGGGGAGCGGTTTCACTCCCTCCTCCTGTGCTTTTGCTGTAAGCCATTCTTTGTTGGCTTGTGTGTATTCTCTTTTATTCATGTTCACATTATATTCGTTCAAGTATAGCAAGGTCATGTATATCTTTATCACGAAGCTCATATCCAGTATGAAAGACCTTCTGAGCTTTTAATGATATACATGGAATAGTTCTTCCCTCAAGTACAGCCGTACCAAAGAAATCAGGCTGGAATTCATACCATCCCCCATTCAAGTCAGCTTGTTTGGAAGTTCCATCGCTATTCAATACAAATGGATGGATATCGATATACCCCAATTTTTCACTATGAAGTTCTATTCTGTTTGGATAGCAGTCCGTCTCAATCAAATAACCTTTTTTTTGCAAAAGTGTTAAAAGTTCATCATGATATTGGGCATCGAAATCAATGTCAATATCCCGATGCGTCCGGGTCTGCTTGCCATACAAAGCATCTACACCCCACCCACCATCTAACCAATACTGGATTTTCATGTTATCGAGTAAGTCCAGTACTTGAAATAAGTCAGAAATATTCGTTGTCTCTTTCTTTGTAATGTGTAAATCGCTAATATAGTCTATGAATGCATCCACCTGCCGTTTCAAGCTAGACCTCTGTACTTCGGTCAGCAACATGCGCCCTTCCGTCCAAGCCTCCATGTTCAGTTGTATGCCCGTCTGAGGTTCTGTCATCACTTCTGCACGGATAAACGGCAGCGTGAGCAGTTCGGCCAGTTTCTCACGGCATTTGGCTGTTGCCGATGCGCCACCAGCACCGCTCAGCGCTACCTTCTTTCCGTTAATGGCAAGCGGAGTCTGACGATCCCCTGCCAGGAGCGGACGTGACAGCCAGTCGATGAGATTCTTCAAATGACCGGGGTAACTGTAATTGTATTCAGGAGAGAATAACCAGAGTGCATCCGCCTCAGCTACTTTTTCCCTCACTCTCTTGACCGCTTCGGGCGCAGGAAACTCGATGTCCTGATTCATCAGCGGCACATCCGAATAGTCGAGATATTCCACTGTCGCACGCCCGGCAAGCATCTCTTCCACCTCTTTGGCGAGCTTCTTGTTGAACGATTCCTTGCGTAAGGAACCGATGATAAACAGTATCTTCTTCATTGTCTTTTTATATTTTGATCTTCATTATTGCATATTCTTGCTGTTTCCGGCACATCAAACTCGCCAATGCGGTAATTGATGTTTGCCTTACGAGCCTGACTATGTTGATGGCAGCGTGGTATGCGGTATGTCCTCCCGTCCTTGACGAGCCGTGCTCCTGTCTGATGGAAGTGAAAGGGAACATCCGCCTTGATACACTGTTCCCGAATGGCAAGAATCCACGCATAGTCGCATGGGCGTGCATTTTGCCCTGATTCGCCTCCAACGCTTACTTCCTCGATGCTTCTGTCAAGGTAGACTGAGAGGTCAACGGCTCCAATCAGTGGCGCAACGATAATACTCTTGTGCTTGATGGGCAGCGACTTGAAGATAGGCAGACGGTAATCGGCCATCTCTTGGTTCTCCACCGTGCAGCCTACCAGCACATTGTCATAACCGTCACCCCAATCATCGGGCACGCACTCCATGAAACGGTCGATACGCTTGGTGAAGAAATAAAACCAGAGGTCGCTCCTCCGCTTCATCATCAGCCAGCACTCCTCACGCCACTCGTCGGCATCAGCGAGCAGGAAGTCGGAAGTGAAACAGGTGAATACCACCTTGCCGCTCTCAATCTTCCATGACTTGTCACGCTTGCGCTTGATAGGGAGATTGAAACTGCCCGTCTTGCGACATTCGCTGCTCGACATATCACTGCCGTACATCTCGTCCTGCCGATATACATAGCAGTACTTGCACCCAGGACTGACCTTGGTGCATCCGTGCCACGGATTCCAGTTCTCGTAGATGTCTATGCGCTCTGCCATAACCTCGTCTTGCTATTTACTCGGTTAACATCCAACCATGATCGCCATGGTAAAATCCAGCCCCTTCATCAGAGGAAGGGCATTGTTGATGATATAATCCACCTTACCGTATTTGCCGATTATTTCATCGGCAAAGGCTTCCAACACCTCCTTCTTGGAGATGTCTCCAACGAAATGGTCTCCCTCTCGCATATCAAGGACTGCCACCGAAGCCCCTTTCTTGCGAAACTCCTCAGCGATACATTTGCCAATGCCATGTGCACCGCCTGTCACGATTGCTACCTTATTTTTATATTCCATTGCAGTTATCTTATTGTAGTCGACGTTCAATTATTGTTCCTGATTTCCAAAGTTATGTCCACGTATGACCGCTAGCCCTCTATGTAGCTGGCATAGAGCATTTCTTCGTTTCTGCCTTTCAGAGTATGGCATTTGCCGCATAATTGGCTCCGCCTTCCTCTGTCACGACTCGGCATAATCCAAACAAGTTTGGCTTCTGCTCTCGCTAAGCTCTACTTTTGTCCTTCGCCAAAAGTCGGTTCACAGTTGTGTAAGCATTTCCATTCGTTCAGGACGTAATCCAAACGCTTTTCTCGTGTTGAGGATTCAATATTCGGTGCGGTCATTATTGTTGTGTTTAATCTGTCCTCATCTTTGAATGTTCCAACTGATACAATGCAAAGCTCCTCCTTCTTTTGCTATTTCCGTCATTTCTAACAGATGTATATGACAATCAGGAAAGGCATTTTTGACATACTGATACGCAATATTGTCTTCCTCGATATTGAAGGATGGCATAACAATATGTTTTCCAACCTGAAGAAAATTTATATATGCCCAGTTACGTTCTTTACAAGGAGAAGTAACAATATTGTTGAAACGCATTTCAGTGACAGAGAATTGTTTTATTATTTGTTACAGATAAATCCAATGGCATCTTTGACTGCTCTGTCAAATGCCGTATCCTGCCCGGGAACTGTGATGAAAAGATGTACGGCTCCTTTATATTCTATCCGCTGTATCTGTCCGCACATTCTATCTGCAAGATTCAATCCTTGATCGCGCAGAATATCCCTTTCTGCAGCTATGAGCAAGGTTCTCGGAAGCATATTCAACACTTCATCACTGCACAGGCCTACGCTGATGGCAGAACAGCGATTGTCTGCATTGATGGTGTAGGCCCGGTTGAAAGCTTCCATGATTTCGGCATCCAGACCAAAGCCTTTACCATATTGCTGCCATGATTCCGAACCATCGTCAAAAGCCTTTGTCACAGGGTAGAACAGAAGCAAGGATTCTATTTTGCCGCGGCATGTTTCTGACAAAGCTGTGGCCAAAGCAAGGTTGCCTCCCGAACTGTCACCGCCAATGGTGATGTGGTTGGCATCAATATGCAGCTCTGCAGCATGGTCGATGATGTAATTGACGGCAGAGACACAATCGTCCAGTCCTTCAGGATAAGGGTGCTCTGGAGCCAAACGATAGTCAAGAGCTATGACTCTCATCTTGCCCGATACAGCCAGGGCATCACAGAATCTTCCACAACTGTTGATGCTGCCAAAAGTCCAGCCTCCTCCATGCAGATACAATAAGACAGGAAGGCGTTGGTCTTGACTTCCCTTGGGCTCATAAAGACGCATGGATGGGGTAATCATCTTTGTTTCCACATGGTCAGAATACTTGGGTAGAGCATTCCGGGCATTACGGACAGCTGTCAACCCTTTGTTATCTCCATCAATAGCCCTGAGTATAGCCAATGTCTGTTTGTGTTGTAGGTCTGACGGCATGTTACGTAGGAATTCATCCGCCTGGATGCGCATCAGACATTGTTCTGCAATCTCTGCCACCTCTTTCTCCTCCTTTGACTTTTGAAAGAAGATGGCAATAGACAAGTGAGAACCGTCGGGCAAAAGAACGATTCCAACATCGTTTCTGTCTTGTCTTCCGTCAGAAGAAGGAAAGCCGGAACCTGTCTTGTGAATCAGTTTGCTGGCTTTTGGCAAGACTGCTGCTATGCGTTGCTGACCGGTATTACAATCAGCCATTGTATCCCAGATAAAGGAGAGAATCTTGTTGTCATTCCTATGAAGATAGAACCACTCCAAGAGTCTGACCATATCTTTTGGAGTGGCTGAATTTTCTATGGCTCTATGAGGACTCTTTTTCATCTCCTTCTCCGTCAGTCGCACATGGATGTCTTTGAATCCAAGCGTATAGATATATTTCTCTACTGCATCTGGCTGTCCGCATGATGCAAACAAAAGGTCGCAAGCATTATTGTCGCTTTGTTTCAAAGACCATTCTATTAACTCTGCAAACGTGAAATAACGTGCCCCTTCAAATCTTGACAGCATGGGTGACCATGTCTCAGCGTCCAGACTGTCCTTGTGCACAAGAACAGAGTCGCTCAGTGTCAGTCCTTTCTTGTGTAAGTAGTCTGCTACATATAAAGCCTGTGGGAATTTCATAACGCTGTGCATGGCAAAAGCACTATCCTCCTGATGACCACAATATAAATCCTCATTCATCATGCTTGCCCCATATGAAAAACATGGGGATTGACCTTTTGCCTCTGTAGTCTGGATATAAGCCAGGAAAAAGGTAAGAAGCAGAAAGAGTAGGCTTTCGCTCACTCGCTGTGTCCCTCCTGTGGGACTGAATATGATTTGATGTATCTTCATCTGTTCCTTAATTCCGCAACACTATAATTTAACTTTATTTATAAGTTCCTGAGCAACAA
>ERZ773248.776-NODE-776-length-34544-cov-5.061614_pt1 | contig 34544 bp, 29 predicted proteins | sample MGYA00580518_ERZ773248 | MGnify/ENA primary metagenome ERZ773248 (study PRJEB29015, sample SAMEA2737762) | human gut metagenome | biome: human gut; feature: human-associated habitat; material: faeces | place: China | collected 2012 ...
CTAACATAAAGAGATTGCAAATAACAATAGTCTCCCAATGGCACAAAATTGTGCGGCATACAAAAACAGGGCAGGAATTTTCTCCCTGCCCTGCTCTCTGCGTTCAGTCCTTATTTCATCTTGGCAATTTCTTCTTTCAGTACATCGCCCAGACGTTTTACGCCTTCAATGATCTTATCTTCCGGCATGCACGAATAGTTCATGCGGAAATGGTTTTCTCCGCCGCCATTCGGATAGAAAGCGCCGCCCGGTACGTAGGCAACTTTCTTTTCCAGTACTTTCGGCATCAATTCTTTGGCATCCATGCCTTCCGGCAGTTCAACCCAGGTAAAGAGACCGCCTTCCGGATAGGTAAATTTGCATTCAGCCGGGAAGTATTCTTTCATCTTGTCGAGCATGAGGGTGCGGCGTTTGCCATAAAGGGCACAAATATCTTTGATGTGGGCATCGATATCAAACATATCGAGGAAGAAAGATACCTGGCGCTGTGCAAAGGACGACGTCTGTAAATCCGCTGCCTGTTTGTATTTGACGCATTTATCGATGATTGCCGGATCTGCTACCATCCAGGCTACACGCAGACCTGGCATCATGATCTTCGAGAACGAACCGAGGAATATAATATTGCCTTTCGTATCCATCGATTTCAGAGACGGAACTTTGTCGCCATCATAGCGAAGTTCGCCGTACGGATCATCTTCAATAACCGGGAAGTTATACTGGTTGATGAGTTCCATGAACGCTTTACGCCGTTCGATAGGCCACGTTACCCCTGTCGGATTCTGGAATTCCGGAATGACATAGGCCAGGCGGATCTTATCGCCATATTTTTTCAGGATTTTTTCTAATTCTTCCGGAATGACGCCTTTGTCATCGGTCGGAAGTTCTACAAACTTCGGTCCGCACAGTTTGAATGCATTGAGAGCGCCCAGGTAGGTCGGACTTTCAACCAGCATGATGTCGCCCGGATTGATAAAAATCTGGGGGATGAAGGACAGGCCCTGCTGTGACCCTGATGTAATAAAGACTTCATCGACTCCGCAATCGACCATAAACGATTTTTTCATCCGTTCACAGATATGCTGCCGCAGTGGTACATAACCTTCAGTCGTGCCATATTGTACAGCCGCTTTCCCGTCTTTATCAATAATTTCAATGTCTACCTTCTTTAATTCTTCCAGAGGGAATAATTCCGGAGCCGGAAGACCGCCGGCAAACGAAATAATTTCTGGCTGGGCTGTCAATTTTAACAGTTCACGTATTTCCGAAGCTTTTAATCCATTTGCAAGATCTGAAAATTTGTATTCCATACTCAACCACTCCTTCGCAAAACTGAACGCAACCTTTATCTATGCTTTAATTATATCATTGTTATGCTATAAATTCAATTTAAGTCGGGTGAGAATTAAATTAAAATCACATTAAAATTAGATTAAAAAAAGAGCCTGCCCTGACGGGCAGACCCGGTTATATCCGTTTCAGATAGTTCAATGTTTCTTCCTGATCCTGTATCATCTGACGCTGCAATGCTTCCGTCGTCTGAAAGGTGATTTCATGACGCAGACGCTTATAAAAGCGGACACACAAGGATCGCCCATAAACGGTCCCCTGCCAGTTAATGATATGCGTTTCTATCCGGCGGGTCTGATTGGTAAAAGTCGGATTGTCACCAATATTGGTCATAGCAGGCCGATAGGCGCCATCGACAAATACATCAGTTGCATATACACCATCAGGCGGTATGGCCATGCAGGGATCGATTTCCATGTTGGCCGTCGGAAACCCGATAGTCCGCCCCCGGTGATCTCCATCTACGACCAGCCCTTCGATTTCAAAGGGCCTGCCCAACAGACCGGCCGCTGTTTCCATATGTCCCAGCAGGACTAGTTTGCGGATGACCGTGCTGCTGATAGGAGTTGCCCTGCCGGGCCGTTCCAGCAGATGCAGTACCTGGACCGGCACCCCATGGGCATCCATAAAAGCTCGCAGCGTTTCCGTATTGCCTGCCGCTTTGGCACCATAGGTAAAATTGGCCCCCACTACGACCGACCGGGGATGCAGATAATCCAGCAACTGCTGGCAGAATTCATCCGGCGATTCATCAATGAGGTGACGATTCATGGGCAGAAGCACGAGACCATCCAGCCCCAGTTCTCGTATATACCGCTCTTTCTGCTGCACCGTAGCCAGACGTACCGGTTCCTTTTCCGGACACAGTACGGACAGCGGATGAGCTGCAAAGGTCACGACTACGGCTTTGGCCTGCATCTTGCGTGCCGTATCAATGGCCGTCTTCATGACCATCTGATGTCCCAGATGTACGCCATCAAACGTTCCCAGAGCCACTACCGTCGCCGTATAATCTTGCGCTTCTTCAAAAGAATGAAATACTTGCATCGTCAATTACCTCACAATGAATCCGCAAACATTTTGTGCGGACGGATGACATGATGTTCTTTATCGAACCGGGCAATTCCCGTAAGCCCGCCCTGTTCTGTATAAATACGCAGGATTTCACCGTGCGTCATCTGCCGGCCGGCAAAGGGGACAGGCCGGCCCTGCAGCAGATACAGGCATTTTTCCCGGGGCAGCGTCACTTTTCTCACGGCTCCCATGGACGCATCGGACGGCAGGACATAGCGCAGCGGGTCACGGGTCAGTTCTTCCAGTGTCGCCGCATCCTCGATGGTGAATACGCCGGCCTGTACGCGCACCAGATACGCCATACAGGCACAAGTTCCCAGGTACTCACCGAGATCACGGATCAGAGAGCGGACGTAGGTCCCTTTGGAGCAGGTCACGGCCAAGGTACCGCGGTGTCCTTGCCAGGATAAAAGCCGTATATCATGCACGGTGATATCCCGGGACGGCAGGGTAAAATCCTGATGGTTCCGGGCCAGTTTATATGCCTTCACACCATGAATGCTGATGGCAGAATACCGTGATGGCGTCTGTCTGATGGTGCCCTTAAAATGCTGCAGAGCCGCTGTCATGTCTGCAGTGCTCACAGCGGGAACGGGTTTCCGGTCTACGACCTGGCCGGTAATATCTTCTGTATCGGTCGCAATTCCCAGCAGGAATTCTGCATGATACGTTTTTGTATCGCTGTCTCCATATTCGATAAGCCGCGTTGCCTGCCCCAGATATACGGGCAGTACGCCTGCCGCCAATGGATCCAGCGTACCGGCATGACCGATTTTTTTCATCTCATAGATACGGCGCATCTGACTTACTATATCATGACTGGACATGCCAGTCGGTTTTAACACATTGACAATTCCTTGTATCATACGGTCTTTAAAATTTCCTTTATGAGCATTTTCTTTGCTTTTTCCAGCGGCGCCCCGATGGTACATCCTGCCGCGCGGACATGACCGCCGCCGCCAAAGACGGCAGCGATGGCATTGACATCGGCCTTTTTGGAACGGAGGCTGACCCTGGTTTCCTCATCGCTGATATACTTTACCGTAAAGGCTACATCTACCCCTTTGACCGTACGGGCATAATCAATATATCCGCCCGTGTGTTCTCCTGTATACTTCAGGACATCGGGAGAAAAAGTAATACCGGCTACTTTGTTATCACCGAACAATTCTATATGTTTCAGCACTTCCGACAAGGCATGAAGCTTTATCAGAGACTGGGCTTCCAGATGTTCCGAAATGACATGGGGCATAGCACCGGCGTCTACGAGAGCCGCTGCCATACGCAGGGTCTGTCCCGTCGTATTGCTGAATTTAAAGAACCCGCTGTCTGTGGCAATAGCCATATACAGGGCCATAGCCTCCGCCTGATTCAATCCGTCTCCCCAGGCAAGGAAGAGCTGTGTCAGGATTTCACCCGTCGCTGCACATTCGGGCCGGACATATTCATACCGGGCAAAATGGGCATTGGAGATATGATGGTCGATATTCAGCACGGCACCATGAATCAAGGATTCAGCAGCACCGCAGCGGTCAGCTGACGTCGCATCGAGAATAACCGTCAGCCAGGAATCATCCGTATGGACAGCAGACGGCTTTTTAAACCGGCTGACACCGGGCAGGAAGAAAAACTTGTCGTCAATGTCATCGTCTACGACCGTGACGACCTGTTTGCCCAGGCGGTCCAGATAGTCCTGCATGGCAGCCAGGGAACCGATGGCATCACCATCGGGATTGACATGGGCTGTCAGCAGGATATGGCTGTAGCCTTGCAGCAGATGCCGGATTTCTTCTGGTGTAATAGTCATGGACATCAGTCCTTCTTTTCTATGTCGCGCAAAATCTTATCGATTTTCATTCCGTAATCCAGGGACGTATCTTCCTTGAATTCAATAGTCGGAGAATAGCGGATTCCCAGCCGTTTCCCGACCTCGGAACGGATATACCCGTTTGCGCTTTTGAGAGCTTTCAGCGTATCGGCCTTTTCGGCATCGCTGCCAAACAGGCTGACATATACCGTCGCTTCCCGCAAATCGCCCGTAATCCGTGCATCGGTTACCGTAATGAACCCGATGCGCGGATCTTTCAGCTCCCGCAAAATAATATTGGAAACTTCCTGTTTAATAAATTCCTGTATTTTACGTACTCGTAATTCTCCCATAGTTGTCTTCCCTCACTTTATTCCGGTTCGACTTCTACCATTTCGTACGCTTCGATTTCGTCGCCTTCCTTGATATCACGGTAATTTTCCAGTGTAATCCCGCATTCATATCCTTCGGCGACTTCCTTGACATCATCTTTAAAGCGGCGCAGACCGTCTACTTCGCCTTCATGGACGACGATGCCATTGCGGATCAGGCGCACTTTGGACGTGCTGGTGATCTTGCCTTCTTTGATATACGAACCGGCGACAATGACCTTCGGAGTCGTAATGACTTTGCGTACTTCCGCCCGGCCGGTAATATGTTCTTCGTATTTCTTTTCCAGCATCCCTTTGATAGCCGCTTCGACATCGTTGATGGCATCATAGATGACCCGGTACGTACGCATATCGACGTTTTCATGTTCAGCAGCCTTGCGGGCCGACGCATCAGGACGGACATTGAAACCGATGATGAGGGCGTTCGATGCCGATGCCAGCATGATATCCGATTCATTGATAGCACCTACGCCGGCATGGACAATGGAAATACGGACTTCATCACTCTTGATGGCCATGAGCGACTGGCTCAGAGCTTCTACGGACCCTTGTACATCGCCTTTGACAATGAGGGACAATTCTTTCAATTCGCCCTGCTGGATCTGATTGAACAGATCATCCAGAGTAACCTTGGCATTGACATGTAATTCCGACGACCGTTTCTTTTCCAGTCGTTTTTCTGCCACAGAACGGGCTGTCTTTTCGTCCGTTGCATCGAGGATATCCCCGACTTCCGGTACATCATTGAGGCCCAGTATTTCAACCGGGATAGACGGTTCTGCTTTCTTGACCCGTTCTCCCCGTTCATTGGTCATGGCCCGGACCTTGCCGTAGCAGGAGCCGACGATAATCGTATCCCCTACATGGAGAGTCCCTTTCTGGATCAGTACCGAAGCTACAGGACCACGGCCTTTATCCAGTTTGGCTTCGATGACGACACCCTGGGCCGGACGGTTCGGATTGGCTTTCAGATCCAGCACTTCTGCCAGGACCAGAATATTTTCCAGCAAATCATCCAGACCGATTTTTTTATGGGCCGAAACGGGGACCATAATCGTATCGCCGCCCCATTCTTCACTGATCAGGCCATATTCTGTCAGCTGCTGCATGACCTGCTGGGGATTGGCGCTTTCTTTATCGATTTTATTGATGGCCACGATAATCGGAACTCCTGCCGATTTGGCATGGTTGATGGATTCAATCGTCTGGGGCATAACGCCATCATCGGCGGCGACGACGAGGACGGCAATATCCGTTACCTGGGCACCGCGGGCACGCATTGCCGTAAAGGCTTCATGCCCCGGCGTATCCATGAATACGATTTTCTTGCCTTCATAGCGGACCTGATACGCCCCGATATGCTGGGTAATACCGCCTGCTTCATGACTCGTAATATGACTCTGACGGATAGCGTCGAGCAGACTCGTCTTGCCGTGGTCAACGTGCCCCATAATCGTGACAACAGGGGGACGCGGCTGAAGGGATTCAGGCGGATCGATGATTTCTTCAATTTCTGTAGGATCTTCCGGCGGTGCTTCTTTCGTAACAGCCACACCAAATTCATCAGCAATCAGAGAAGCCGTATCATAATCGATTTCCTGATTGATAGTAGCCATAATACCGCCCATGAGCAGTTTTTTGATGACTTCGCTGACTTCCCGGCCCAGCCGTTCGGCAAAATCTTTGACGATAATCGTTTCCGGAAGTTCGATAGACGTAGGATAATTCTTCTTTTTCGACGGAGCTTCCTGCATGGCCGCATGCTGGCCGCCGTGCTGGTTCTTATTCCGTTTGTTCTTATTCTTGCCTTTATTCAGGACATTGGACAGGAGCGTATGAGGCCGGTTCTGGCTGCCCGGCCCGTTTTTGCCATTATGACCGGCAGATCCGCCATGTTTATTGTTCTTACGGCTGTCATTACGGCCTGCATTGTTCTGCTGGCTGTGACCGAAATACTTCGTCCGTTTCGTATCCGTTTCATGGGCTGGCTGACTGCCATTCTTACCATTCCCGTTCGCTTTATGGTTCGTATTCTGATTGCCCTGATTATTCTGGTTTGCCTGCTGATTTTTCTTCATATTCTGCTGCTGGCGATTAAAATTATTGCGGGGCTGTGCTTCTTTTTTTGCATTGCCCTTTTCAGTTTCCGGCCGGTGTCCCTGATTATTCTGCGGACGGGCATTCCGGTTCTTGTTATTCTTTTCTGTCCGCTGTTCATTTTTACGGGCATTCTGACCGTTATTTTTCCCTGCCTGCATGGCCGCCTTTTTTCTTGCACCATGGGCATCTGCATGTTCCTTTTTCGGTGCATACGCCTTATCCAGTACATGCTTTGCCTGGTCATCCACACCGGAAAAATTCGTTGCTTTAATATTGTGTTCTCCCAGAGTCTTTATGATATCGCTGGCCGATACGCCCAGTTCCTTTGCCACTTCATATACTCGTTTCGTCATCTGGTTGCCCCCTTCTTCGTCGCCTTCATCACGTCATCTATCGCTTTGGCAAATCCCCGGTCCGTCAGTAGTACAACTACATTCTGAGACTTCCCGACAGTTCTGCCCAGTTCCTCTTTCGTATATATATCTACTACCACTATATTCCTGCGCGCAGCCACGCGGCGGTATTTTTCTGCATTTTCACCGCCATCACTGGCTACAAACAGAAGCGGTACGGTACGTTTCTTCAAATACGTTTCTGCAGCAAAATCGCCGCACACCGTCTTCCGTGCCCGACAGGCAAGACCCAGAAGATTGCCGATCCGTTCCTTCTCTGTCATTCCAGATCCTTGCGGAGCTCTTCATAAATATCAGGAGATACTTTCGTTTTCAAAGAGCGTTCCAGACGGTGTTCCTGGTATGCCTTTTCCAGGCAGTCCGGATTCTGGCAGATATACACGCCACGTCCCGATTTTTTCCCTGTCTTGTCGATTTCGACATTTCCTTCGGGCGTGCGTACAATACGGATCATCTCTTTCTTGCTCTTCTGTTCCTGGCAGCCGGCACAGACCCGCAACGGAATTTTTTTCTTTTTCATGGCTTCACCTACTCTTCTGTATGCTGGTCCGTTTCCACATTACCAGCTGCTGCATCTTCCGCTTCCGGAGCAGACGGCATAGCCAGATCCGCTAACAGACCATCACCGTCCAGCTCTTCACCTGCCGGTTCATCCACTTTCTGTTCCGCCAGTTCCGCTGCCTGGCTTTCACTCTTGATATCAATCTTCCAGTTCGTCAGTTTGGCTGCCAGACGGGCATTCTGCCCGGCCTTGCCAATGGCCAGGGAAAGCTGATAATCCGGAACGACGACATTGGAAGTCTTTTCTGCTTCATCCACTGTTACCGAAACTACCGTAGCCGGACTCAGTGCATTGGCAATATAGACTGCCGGATCTTCATCCCATTTTACAATGTCTATCTTTTCATTCTGCAGTTCTGTCACGATATTCTGCACCCGTGTCCCTTTCGGTCCGACACAGGCGCCGACACAGTCTACATTCTCATCACGGGAATAGACGGCAATTTTCGACCGGCGTCCCGGTTCACGGGCGACGGATTTCAATTCTACAACGCCATCATAAATTTCCGGGACTTCCAGTTCAAACAGGCGTTTGAGCAGGCCCGGATGAGTCCGGGAAACGAGGATCTGGGCACCCTTGGTCGTCTTGCGCACTTCTACGACATAACACTTGATGCGCTGGCCAATGGCATACGTTTCCGTCGGAATCTGTTCCGAAACAGGCAGGACCGCTTCTGCTTTTCCCAGATCGACATAGACATTCCGCTGTTCGATGCGCTGGATGATCCCCGTAATGATATCATCCTGGCGGTTGGAAAATTCATCATAGACGATGCTCCGTTCGGCTTCGCGCAGCCGCTGGATCATGACCTGCTTGGCAGCCTGGGCCGCAACACGGCCAAAATTCTTCGGCGTTACATTGACGTTGATGACATCCCCTTCCGAATATTCCGGATTCAGGATTTGTGCCATAGCCAGAGAAATTTCAGAATCTTCATCTTCTACCGTTTCCACTACCGTTTTCGGAGCCAGGATTTTGTAATCGCCGGTCTGGCGGTTTAATTCGACAATGGCGTTGGGATTGGCGTCCGGTTCTTTTTTATAAGCCGTAATCAGGACCGCTTCCAGCGAATCACAGATGACATCGGCAGAAACGCCTTTTTCCTTGGACAAATAGGCAATTGCATTGAGTAATTCCTTATTCACTTTCATGTACCTCCACTAAAAATCAATATGTAACCGGATCTGGGATATATCTTTCATGTCCAGCGTTTCTTCCGTTTCATCATGGCTGACCGTCAGGACATCTCCATCGCGGCCTTTCAGTACAGCTGTCAGAAGTTTTGTTCCATTATGGGGCTTAAAGAAATGGATATCGACATCACGGCCCTGGTAACGGACAAAATCTTTTTCTTTTTTCAGGACCCGGTCCAATCCCGGGGAAGATACTTCCAGAAGATAATTGTCGCTGATGGGATCTTTTTCATCCAGTATTTTACTGAGCTTTTCGCTGACGGCCTGGCAGTCTTCCAGATCGACGCCGCCCTGTTTGTCAATAAAGACCCGCAAATACCAGTTACGTTCACGGACGTACTCCACATCAACGAGTTCCAATGCCGTACCGGCAATGATTTTCTCTACTTCCGCAGCTACCAGTTCTTCAATATGTTCGCGTCTCATAATTCACCTGTATCTTTCCCGACGAAACTATGTAAGTAAAAGTTAAGAGTGGGCTCACACCCACTCTTAGAAAAGTTTACATCTAATTAACTAAAGTATACCACCAACGGCGTTTTCTGACAATGAAAAACACTCATTCCGCCGCTTTTAAATCAGCAGCAATAGCGTCCAGTACGGGCAAGAGCCGCTCCTGTAATGCCCGTTTGAGTACTTTCAGGTCACTGCTGTCAAAATCATGTACCAGATTGGGGAAATTATGGATACGCCGTTCGGCGAAAAAATCATCCCGGAGTATGTTGTACATAAGAGACAGCCCGCTGCGTGTCGCTGCATCATAATAAGCCAGGATCATGTAGGAACCGTTGATGATCCGCACGGCATCATTGGGACGGATCAGTCGTCTGAAACCAGCATATGATTCTGGCAGGAACGAATCCCAGTCCACCGTAGTGATTCCTTTGTTTTTCAAAAGGACACTGAAATTCTCTTCCCGGTCTACATAATACGTACGGATCAGCTCCGGAAGCCGGGACTCTACCATATTACGGAAGCTGTTAAAATCTTCCGTAATAAATTCAATCAGCGCAAACTCCAGCATGCCTATATCCGTACGGACAAACAATTCATTCGTTTCCGGATTGATGGTTCCCCGCACAGTCCAGCCATTATCTGCATTCGTATACAGGAAGATCAGATATTCTTTATCCTTTTCCTTCTCCCGTATCATGCGCTGTTCTGCCGTTAACTTAAAATCTCCCACCTGAAGTGGGAGACTCGAAGTGATATTCCATTGTTTGACTGTTTCAATCAATGTATCATCCATAGGGCAAAAAAATGGTGCGGTTGGTGGGAGTTGAACCCACACGATCGATGATCACTGCCGCCTGAAGACAGCGCGTCTGCCATTCCGCCACAACCGCATAAAAAAGAAATTAAAAGTTATACAGTTTTTTGTATTGCCTTTCGTTCAACAAGACTATTCTAACATACTCTCTCGTTTCTGTAAAGGGTATTTCTTCAACTTTTTCAAAGTTTTTGTTCCAGCCATATTCTTCCATCCAGGAATCGACATGACCACGGCCAGCGTTATACGCAGCCAGAGCTAAAACCTTGTTGCCATCATACTCTTTGAGAAGATATGCCAGATACCAGGTACCCATCCTGATATTCGTCTGTACGTCGTTCAGCTGAGCCGGCTGGAAATTCTCCATCCCCATCTTTTCAGCAATCCATTTCCCGGTCTGAGGCATAATCTGCATCAGACCACTGGCGCCGCGATGAGAAGAAGCCGACTGGTCAAACTTGCTTTCCACCAGAATGACCGCCGCTACCAGCGCCGGATCAATATGGTTTTCATAGGCATACTGCCTGACCATGTAGTCGTATTGCAGAGGATATACGATTTTACGCATCACATCGTCTTTCCATCCAAAGAAATACGATGCCGAGAAACAGGCAACCAATACAGCTGCAATAATTTTTACCTTTGTATTATGTCTCCGTCTCACTGCTTACTCCCCAGATTGAATTCGTTTCATCAGTTCACGCCATTCGTACCGCACCTGTTCTTCTGTATCTTCCAAAGAACCGGTATTGTCGATGATTACCTGAGCCAATGACCGTTTTGTATCAATAGGAAGTTGAGCATGGATGCGTGCCATTGCTTCGTCTCTGGTGTAATGATTCCGGGCCATCAGCCGCGAAAGCTGTGTTGCCGGATCCACATATACGAGCCATGCTTCATCAACGTACAAATCGTATTTTATCTCAAATAGCAATGGCATGTCAAGGAAAATAACAGGATTTTCTTTTTTTGTTTTAATCATTTCAATTTTGTTATCAATTTCCCGCTGGATCAGAGGAAATAAAATACCTTCCAACTGAGCCTTTTTCTCCTTATTTCCAAACACAACGCGGCCCATATAAGCCCGGTCCATCGAACCATCTGCACACAAAATCTGCGGCCCGAATGCCTCTGCTACCTCTTTCAGCCCAAAAGATCCGGGACGCACGACATCATGGGCAAGCTGATCACAGTCGATAATCCCTGCTCCCAGCTGACGCAGCATGGCTACAACCGTGCTCTTTCCCGAAGCAATACCTCCCGTAAGCCCAATCTGTAACATACCGTCCTCCCCTTTCATAAATATCCGCCAGACCTTTCCTATAAAAAACAGACTAATAATCTCATATTCCCATTCTAAGTCAAATCTTTTTCTTAAGATACCACAAAAGAATTCCTACAAATTCTGAATATGGCCCACTTTCTCTTGAAGAGTATTGATCATATACTTTTTTCCAATATTGTACAGGTACTGTTCTACTCTTATAACGTTTAGAAATTTCCCTTTTTAACGCAATAAGTTTATTACGCCAATTATAAATGAGATATTCGTCATTCAGATTCAAGATAATATCCAATTCATCTTGTCCACCTGGTTTACTAGTCTTAATTTCTCCATTGCTTGTATAAGAAATGGTTAACATATCTGCTTTATTTAATGGACTAATATGTATCTCCCTGTTTCCTTTGCACGTATCACAAGTATGGTGTAATGCACCTCTGTCCTCACCACCACGGCATACAGCCAGCAAATTTCGATAGTCCAGTTCATTATCAGAATTTCGCGCATGAAAATGTTCTATCTTCATACTCTGTCCATCCGCCTTGCTCGCGCCACAACGATTCTCTTAAAGTTTGTTTTACCTCCGTTGGCATATCATCAAAATGCGCGCCTTCCTGGTGGCTATAAGTCACAAACACGCTAGGAATATCATCTTTATGTATGTAAATCATCGTATCTCCTCATAATGTTTCTAAGTCATACGACATTTGGGCATCTAACACATCCTGATCATGATTTCCCAATTTTTCTCTCAATTGCTGTAATTTACTTCTAGCATCATCCAATTTCCCTGCATCAATATCGTCATTAAAAGACTCTATCAATTTTATGACTTCTACCGGCCGTACCTCGGTCTCCATTAATTCATAAATAATAGCATTTACATTTCGTCCGTAACTCTTAACGTCTGGTATATCCGCCCGGTCTTCCTTCAGGATACGAATGCTTTGGCTATCAATGTTAGCCAAAACGCTTGGAGCATGCGTAGTAAGAATGAATTGCAGGTTCGGAAAAGTCTTCATCAAGTCGCTGACAATATTTTTCTGCCATGCAGGATGAAGGTGCATGGCAATTTCATCAATCAAGACTACACCTGGGGTTTTCTGTACGCAATCTTTTAACATCTGAGGATTCAACACAGCCGTACGATATGCAATATCCGCCACCATAGTTAAAATAGTACGGATTCCATCACTTAATTGATGAAGTGGCAAATCCTCAATAGAACCATCTTTCCGTTTAATGGAAATTTCCAATTCTTCATATTTGACACTATAGCGGACTTTTATCTCATCAGCTTGTTCATCCATGCCAGCATAGCAAACCGCCATAGCATGTTCTACAGCTTGCAATTCAGGTATACTGCGTTCTTCCTGTAATTGCTGATAGGTCATTTTCTCAAACCAATCCAGCATCATCTGTACATTCGAAGCAGCATCCAGACAATCTTTATAGCCGTGTATTCTTGAAGCTCCGCTAGAACGACGTTTCATATCTTGTGCCCTTCTCGTCTGTTTTCGGGCCCAGAGTCTCCCCGTTCCATAATACGCAATCAAAGGAAGCACTGTATCAATTTTGCCATTCCGAATATTTTTTTGAAGGCAGGAAGCATAATCCATAAATTCCTTAGCATTACGGCTGGTCGTCCGTCCACCATCACCATTCAATTCGCGGGACCATTCTAATACAACCCCATCTTGTACCAGCAACGTTCCTTTCACAGATACAGGATACTGTCGTTCTCTCGTTACACTGCTTCCTTGTTCATACATAGCATAGCGAACATCCTCCGGGTGAAGAGAATTTGTAGATATGCCATCTAACCCGGCTAAGAGACTTCCTAAAGCAATGGCAGCTGCATCTAAGACTGAGCTTTTACCTGATCCATTAACGCCAATCAGCACGGTACATCTTTTTTCAAAGGTAACTGTAAACTTTTCAAATTCCCGAAAATTTTTTAAGATTAAACTTTGCAGCCACATAAATGACACCACGCTTCACATAAACAACTTCTATTTTCAAATATATCATGATTATAACATACAAGGTCGTTAGCGAAAAGTCTCTTCAGGAAAGCTGATGATCCCGGACCGTTCACAAGGCTAAACCATTCATGGTATAATCATTTTTAAGTAAAGAGAAACGAGGCGGGAATATATGAAACTGACAGCACTATTAGCACAGGAACGCCGGGAAGGAATAGAACAAGGACGGGAAGAAGGGGTAAACATCTTTTATTCTTCTTCCCTTTGATGCAAAAAAAGAATCCCCACAAGCTGCTTATTAGCGGTTTGTGGGGATTTTTTGCTATTATTCCCATTCAATGGTGGAAGGTGGTTTGCTCGTAATATCGTACACGATACGGTTGATGTGATCTACTTCATTGACGATACGGCTGGAGATTTTATCCAGTACATCATAAGGGATGCGTGCCCAGTCTGCCGTCATAAAGTCCGTCGTCGTAACACCGCGCAGTGCCAGTGTGTAATCATAGGTACGGAAATCACCCATGACGCCGACAGAGCGATTATTGGTCAGTACGGCGAAGTACTGGTTGATATCCCGGGACAGGCCGGCATTGGCGATTTCTTCCCGGAATATGGCATCGGCATCGCGCAGAATGCTGAGTTTTTCTTTTGTAATTTCACCCATGATGCGGATAGCAAGACCCGGACCGGGGAACGGCTGGCGCCATACGAGGTATTCCGGAAGTCCCAGTTCGGCTCCCAGTTCGCGTACTTCATCCTTAAAGAGATTGCGGAGCGGTTCAATGAGGCCTTTAAAATCGACGACAGCCGGGAGTCCGCCTACATTGTGATGGCTCTTGATGACGGCTGCATCACCGGCACCGGATTCGATGACGTCCGGATAAATCGTTCCCTGGGCGAGGAAATCGACAGCTCCGATTTTGCGGCCTTCATCTTCAAATACACGGATAAATTCTTCACCGATGATCTTCCGCTTCCGTTCCGGATCGGTCACACCGGCAAGCTTCCCGAGGAACCGTTCCGACGCATCGACGCGGACAAAATTCATCCCGCTGTCTTTAAAAGCCGCTTCTACTTCATCGCCTTCATTTTTGCGAAGCAGGCCGTGATCGACAAAGATACACGTCAACTGGCTTCCTACGGCCTTCGAAATCAGGGCAGCAGCAACGGAACTATCGACGCCGCCAGACAAAGCCAGTACGACCTTGCCGTCGCCGACCGTTTCTTTAATGTGGGCAATGGCCGTCTTGGCATAATTGGCCATCGTCCACGAACCCGTACATCCACAGACTTCAAAGAGGAAGTTGTGAAGCATTTCCTTGCCATGTTCCGTATGCAGCACTTCAGGATGATACTGCATGGCGTACAGCTTGCGTTCTGTATTCTGCATAGCCGCAACAGGGCAGTTTTCCGAATGAGCAACGATAGAAAATCCAGCCGGCAACTTGGCTACATAATCCTGATGACTCATCCAGACGATTTCTTTTTCCGCCAGTCCCTTGAAAAGCGGCGACGATGTATCTACGTCAGTTTCCGTTTTGCCAAATTCGCGGCGGTCGGCATGACGCACTTCCCCACCCAGCGTCTGGGCCATGAACTGCATGCCATAACAAAGACCAAGTACAGGGATTCCCAGTTCAAATACATCCGCTTCTATCTTAGGAGCATTTTCTTCATACACACTAGCCGGGCCGCCTGTAAAAATAATCCCCTGCGGCTGCAGCTCCTTGATTTTTGCTACGGCTTTATGATACGGATATACTTCACAGTATACATGATTTTCACGGACACGACGTGCAATGAGCTGATTGTACTGTCCGCCAAAATCGACAACAATGACAAGTTCTTTGTTATCCATTACTTCCTCCTCTTATCTATTCATAGAAACAGCTGGAACTGTTTCTGTTTTATTATTTTTTTATTATACCATAGGTAACATATGGTGACTAGTAGTCGGACCCACGGCCAATGACTTATTTCCCCTGAATCACCAGCGTGACTATCATCTGCCGCGTCGTCGTCGGTCAACGTAGCCCCGCTACGCCTCCCTCCATCCTCCTTGCATATGACGGCCCCGCTGACGATTCAGGATGGAAACCGTCACCGGTCGTGGGTCCTGTATTGCTGGTATTGTGGCATAAAAAATAGCCGGTTCGACGAACCAGCTATCAGTATATATCGTCGGTTTGAAGCACCGTGTAGCAAGGCGTCCCCGTGAGGGGAAGCTGGCGCCAACGGCGTCTGAAGGGGCTTTATATCATCTGAGTTTCAGTATCCGAGTCCGAGAAACGTTGCATGTCGGACTGGTTCCTGACGTAGCAAACCCGCTTCACCACTACACGCGAAAGCGGACTCATAATAAGACTCTGGATGCAAGTAAGAACCCTTCCGCCCTAACGGGCACCTTCATCTCTGCTCTCCGTTTTGGCAGCCGCCTTGCGCTTCCTTTCAGTCAGCACCTTGCGGGCCGAAAAGGCCCTTCATCTATGCTCTCCGTTTTGGCAACCAGCCTGCATCTCCCTTTGGTCGATCCCTGCTGGGCCAAAAAGGGCCTTATCAGGGACGGCAAAGATACTCTGTCCGTCGAACGGTTATATGTGTATATCGTCGGTTTGACGTGCCGTGTAGCATGGCTCTCCTGCGATAAGCAGAGAACCACATTTGAAGGAGCGTAGCGACGCGCAAATGTGTGTAGGGGCTCACGGCCGGGGAACTTCTTTTGTCTGCCTCACCGGCTATGGCATCATCTACGGCGTTGTCGTCTATCGACGTAGCACCCTACGCCTCTTTCCTCCGCCTTGTATCTGACACCATAGCCGATGATTCCGATGCAAAGCGCCCCCGGCCGTGAGCCCTCGCTTATGCCGAAACACAGTGCCCTATTTAAGCCACTTTTCAGAGATGTAGAAATATCGCAGTTTCGGCAGAAGGGGCTTTATATCATCTGAGTTTCAGTATCTGACTCCGAGAAGCGTTGCATGTCGGACAAGATTCTTACATTACAAACGGTCCTTTTGATGAACTACTTACAGCAAATGAACATATATACTATTCACGAACAAATCCAGGGGCTTGTTTTAATGCTGTAATCATATCTGGAGAAAGTCCTGTATACTTCGCTATTTTTTCCACAGCTACTCCGTCTTTTAACATCTCTAATGCATCTTCCAACTTTCCCTTTTGTGTCCCCTTTTCCATGCCTTCACGAAATCCTGCTTCATGACCAATTTTACGTTCTTCTTTTAATTTCAATGTATAGGTCATATATCTCACCCTCTCCGACTCCTGCGTCTTGACGTTCCGGATGGCTTCGTCTATTTCTTGTACGAATTCATCCGGGCTCATGACTCCGTCTACGTATTCCAAGAATGCTTTTACATCTGGTTCTACGTCATCCATGGTACCTTTCGTATTTAGGAACAGTTTCACTGTTCCGTCCTGTAGTTCGATATCCTTATCTTCCGTACAGTAATTCCTGAATGTGTACATATGCCGCCCTTCATGGAACGGTTCAAAAGGACAAATAAATATGATGTACGTCGGGTTCAGTTCATCGTAATCGACTCCTGCTTTCAGCAGATCCCCGTCTATCATGGACTGGTAATACCTCGTCCTCTTATACAATCCCTCATTTTCTGGCTTGCGTACCTGCATTTCGATATTGTATACGGTGTGTTTATCATCTTTGACATAGACATCGAGCCGGACACCTTTACTGTCATAACTGGCCTTCATAGACTTTTCGTCCTCGATATACACTAGATCATCAATAGAAATACGCAATATCTTTTCCAACATTTTCTTGCAGATACGTTTCCGGCTCATGATGAGTTTGAACATGTAATCGTCCTGAATGGTCAGGTCCTGCCAGTCTTTGATTTGGTACATCATTGTTCATCCTTCCTTTCTATTATACCATAGAAATAAAAGAACTCGTCCGCCAGAAAAGAAAGTTCTCCCGTAGAGAATCCCCCTCTGATGAACGAGTCTGTTCTATACACGAATAGTATGAATTTAGTATATCATAGAACGTATATTCTGTCTATAGTATATTTTTATGACACGCAGGGACGGCAAAGACACTCTGTCCGTCGAACTACGACCTGCGCCCCTTCCGGCTTCGATGAACGACCTGCGGCCTACGGCTTTTTCTGCAAACTACAAACTTTAGTCTAAAAACTATCCTTTCACCCAACCAAAAAAAAGACCACTCTTTCGAGTGGTCTTTTTGATTCCGTACCGTAAGGATTAGAATACGAATACGAAGTTTGCACGAGTCATTTCTTCCGGATCGGCAGCGCTGCCAGATTTTGTTTCGGAAGCGAAGGACTGCATTACGGAGAACATAGCATTCTTAGCGAATGTGTAGTCGATACCTACACCCCAAGATTTGACATTGTCCATGTCGGAGAATCTCCACATGTTAGTGGAACCGCCGAGGAATGCATTCTGATCAGCATTGAGGTATTCAACCCAGGCATCCCAAGATTTCGGAGCTGCGAAGGAAGCTGTGCCATACTGGAGTTTGCCATACCACATATCCGGATCATCAGCTTTGGAATCATTAGCATTAATCTTTTCATAGTTAGCTGTCAGATTCCATTTCTGGCCGAAGTTGAAGCTTGCGAAAGCGCCCCAGAGGTCATCAGCAAAGGAAGCATTCTTATCAGCATTAGCACCAAAGAAGTCGTTGTAGTAAACACCTACAGAAGAGCCAGCGAAGGAACCGCCACCGAAGAAGCCTTCCAATTCGCCAAAGCCGGTCTTAACACCGAGGATACCTTCGCCACCATTAGCATAGGATTCCTGATCGTGTAAAGTATCTTTATCAGTAGACGTGAAGGTACCTTTACCTTCTTTGAATTTACCATAGCCAGCGATAGCTTTGAACTTGTCGTTCTTGTACTGTAACTGAGCGCCATCGAAGGCATCACCGAACTGGTAGCCAACTTTGTCGCCGAGGACATAAGTGTAACGGCCAACTAAGAGATCCCAGTTGTTGCCGCCGAAGTTGTAATCGACGTTAGCAAGATCCGTATAGGTATCTTTACCGTCAGCATCAGCTGCATCATTTGCCCCAAAAGAATAGGAGTTGGAGCTGATGCCATAAGTTACCTTTGTACGGTCGTTAACCTGGGCATTAGCGCGGAGACGAACACGATAATCCCAAGAATTATCATTTTCTCTCTTAGCATTGTCGTCCTGATAACGATAACGGATACGAGCATCACCAGTGAGTTTTACGTTACCAACTTTGTTTTCGAGGTTGGATACGCGAACGCCGAGGCTGTTCAGTTCGTCAGCATATTCATCAGCCAGTTTGTTGATGAGGGCACGCTGTTCAACGGAAGCTTTGTCCATATGAGCCATAGCTTTAGCCGTCATTTCAGCTGCTTCATAACGAGTGATGTTGCGGTCGCCCTGGAAATAGGAGCCGTCTACACCCTGGATAATGCCAGCGTCAGCGAGTTCTACTACGGATTTGTAAGCCCAGGAATCGGTCGGTACATCAACGAACGGGTTAGCTGCGAAAGCGCAAGTAGCGCCAACAGCCATGGTTGCAACTAAAGCTGCTAAAACTTTTGTTTTCATTGTGAATTACCCCTTTTCTAAAAATAAGTTTTACCACTCATTACGGTCGAGCATTGTACTTATTTCCACAAGGAGTTCATTGGCGAGTTGTCCTAGTTTCCTCTCTTTTACTACCCTGGTTTCTATAAGTTTGTATGCTCTCAATCTCGGTCACTGCCTGGGAACATTCCCACCTGCGACCTTGATGACATTATACCCCAAGATTGTTTTTTTGTCAAAATGGCGTAAAGAATGTGTCAACCATGGGCTTTACAGGCATTTTACAAGGTAAATGTAAACCCTGCGGTTAAAAATTTATTAAATTTTCTCTCAATCATTCTTAAATTTGTATCGGATTTGTAACAAAAACCGGCGGTAAAATAAACTGTTAAAAAATCGCTCTCTTTCCCACCGTTACGCCGTTCACGCCCTATGACAAAACGCTCGTTTTTCACGTACTTTTTGAACGTCCCCAATTGCTTATGCCAATTTTGCATAGGTATGAATTTATATCATATCGATTTGAAGTTAAACGTATAAATTAGGACCCACGGCCGGTGACTTATTTCCCCTGCCTCGCCAGCGTGACCATCATCTACTGCGTCGTCGTCGGTCAACGTAGCCCCGCTACGCCTCCCTCCATCCTCCTTGCATATGACGGCCCCGCTGACGATTCAGGATGGAAACCGTCACCGGTCGTGGGTCCTGTATTGATGATTTTAGGGGTAAAAATAGCCTGTTCGAAGCACTGTGTAGCATGGCTCCCCTGTGAAGCGGGAGCTGGCGCCGTAGGCGTCTGAGGGGTCCTTTTATTATCTGAGTTCCAGTATCTGAGTCCGAAAGACATTGTATGACGGACAGGGTTCCAGCATAGCAAATCGGCTTCATCACTGCACGTGGAAAAGGATTCAAAAATAGGACTCTTGATGAAAGTAAGAACCCTTCCGCCACTTCGTGGCCCTCCTTCATCTCTGCTGTCCGTTTCGGCAACCGCCTTGCGCTTCCTTTCAGTCAGCACCTTGCGGGCCGAAAAGGCCCTTCCTTTCGCAAGGACGGCAATGTTACACGGCAAACCGGCTTTTTCTGCAAACTATAAACCCGGAACTACAAACTATCCTTCCCCTTTCCCTGCGAAAAAAAAAGCCGCGCACCATTTCAGCACACGGCTTGTTCACTATTTCTTTTAGAAGAAGAAGTTGATTTCTACATCGGTAAATTCATCGGGATCGTCAGAACCATGTTTGGCTTCTGTCCCGAAGGTCTGGGCAGCTGTGAGGACTACGTTTTTAGCCAGTGTGTAGTCGATGCCTACGCCCCACGATTTCACGTTGTCGAGGACGCTGTCGTCACGCCAGGAATTGGTCGCACCGCCAAGGAGAGCTCCTCTGTCGGAGTTGATGTATTCTACCCAGGCATCCCAGGTACCGCGGGTTTCGCTGTCGGCACTGCCATAGGTCAGTTTGCCAATCCATACTTCCGGGTCATCGGTTACGTCATTACTGATTTTTTCATAGTTTGCAAATGCATTCCATTTACCGAGATTCAGGCTGGCATAAGCTCCCCAGAGGTCATCGGCTTTAAAGCCTTTCGCGCCGCCACTGAAATCATTGTAATATACACCAACAGCCGAACCAGCTGCACGGCCACCGCCAAAGAATCCTTCTAATTCGCCATAGCCGGTCTTGACACCGAGGAGGCCATTGCCTACCACTTCTGCATCGGCATCATCAGCTGCATAGCCTTCTTTAAATTTACCATAACCAGCGGTAGCGGCAAAATGATCGCTGGTGTACTTCAGTTCAGCGCGGTCAAATACATCACCATACTGGAATCCATAGGCATTGTCACCGCCGAGAATATACGTATCGGTACGGCCGACGCTGAGATTCCAGTGGTCACCGCCAAAATTGTAATCTACTTTGGCATCATCGGTGAAGGTATCGCCATTGTCGTCATCGGCGCCCGATGCTGCACCATTATCGCCAAAATTCAGGTCACCTGTGCTGATGCCATAGGTTACGGTCGTACGGTCATTGACCTGGGCATTGGCGCGGACGCGAAAACGATAATCCCAGGAATGATCGTTACGATAATCATCATTGCCATTCTGATGCTGGAAACGGATACGGGCATCACCGGTAAGTTTGACATTGCCCACTTTCTTTTCAAGGTTGGCAACGCGGACGCCGAGGCTGTTCAGTTCGTCAGCATATTCGTCGGCCAGTTTGTTGATGAGGGCACGCTGTTCAACGGAAGCTTTGTCCATGTGAGCCATAGCTTTAGCCGTCATTTCAGCTGCTTCATAGCGGGTGATGTTGCGGTCGCCCTGGAAGTAGGAGCCGTCTACACCCTGGATAATGCCAGCGTCAGCAAGTTCTACTACGGATTTGTAAGCCCAGGAATCGGTCGGTACATCGACAAACGGGTTCGCTGCAAAAGCGCAGGTAGCGCCAACAGCCATGGTTGCTACGAGAGATGCAATGATTTTCTTTTTCATTTGGTAACCTCTTTTCTAATAGAAACGTATGTCTGATGAGAATACTTCCATTGTCCAAGAGCTCATTGGCGAGTGTTCCTAGTTTCCTCTCTTTTACTGACTTAGACAGTATTGTGAGTACTCTCATCTATCCTATGTACCAAAAAGCACATAATGAGGACATACATAGTATACTATTAGATAAAGTTTGTTGTCAACGTTATTGATTTATATTATCATAATTAAATGCATGAATATAATAGCGCAGCGGCGGCCGGCCCTGTCAATAAACGACCAACGACTAACGAACTACGACTCTTTTCCTATGAACCGACGTCATCACTGCACGTGGAAGCGGACTCATAAATAGGACTCTGAATTTGAGTAAGAACCCCTCAGTCTGCTACGCAGACAGCTCCCACTTCTCAGGGGAGCCAAAGAAGTACTGTCCGTCTATCTCCTTACTTCATAGACGGCTTCTTACATTACAAACTGACAATCAGTGCATTCAGTCGCTCGAAGTGCCGTGTAGCAAGCCACCACTGTGAAGGGGTGGGGGACCGCTCGCGGTGGCGGGGTCCTTTTATAATCTGAGTCCCAGTATCTGAGTCCGAGGAACGCGGCACGTCGGACAGGTGCCAACCTTGCAAACTGACTTTTTCTGCAAACTACAAACTTCCCACTGCAAACTATCCTATCCTGGCAAACTCAATTATTTACTCCATATCACATTGTGAACTTTTTGTTTCACATATTGGTCAATGGCTGTACACACATCCAAGAAATGGTGCCGGATATCTAAATTTGTAAATCTCATGACGGATAAGTGGTACGACTGTAAGATTTTTGTTCTTCGTGCATCATCTGCTATCCCTTTTTCTTCATAGTGCTGGCTTCCGTCTATTTCTATGACTAAGCTTGCCTGCCGGCAATAGAAATCAACGATATATCGATCTATGCATTTTTGCCGATAAAATTTCACAGGATAAGTACGCAGAAAATCATACCACAGATGTCGTTCTTCTGGCGTCATGGATTTTCTCAATGTACGTGCTAAGCGTATATTTTTGTCAACATAATTCCCCGGCATATATCTCTCCTGCAAAAATAATAGGATGATGAATAAAATCCAACCTTGCAAACCGACGTCATCACTGCACGTGGAAGCGGACTCATGATAAAACTCTGTATTTGAGTAAGGCCCCTTCCACCACTTCGTGGTCCCATCTCTGCTGTCCGTTTCGCCTTGCGCTTCCTTTCAGTCAGCACCTTGCGGGCCGAAAAGGCCCTTCCACCTAACGGGGACGGCAAAGATACTCTGTCCGCCTATCTCCTTATTTCATAGACGGCTTCCAACGTTGCAAACTGGCCCTTTCCTGCAAACTACAAACTTCAGTCTGCAAACTATCCTTCCTTATCCTTTCAGTATCTGCATGAATCCTTCCGGACCGGGCAGGCGATGCAGGAGGCGCCAGGGGTGGTGTTCTGCCAGTTGGTCGTAGGTATAGCGCCCGGTAGCGACGGAGATGGTTTTTGCCCCGATGGCTTTGCCGCACTGGATGTCGTAGGGAGTATCTCCGATGACGTACATGGTGCCTATGGTATCGCCCCAGGCTTTTTTTGCCAGTTCGTAGGCGTGGCGGGCCATGTCATCGCGATAGTAAAACTGACAGGCAAATCCGGAGTGGTCAAAGTCAAAATACCGGGACAGGTCGAAGAAATCGAGTTTCAGTCTCGCTCCATAGATACTGTTTCCTGTGAGCAGACATTGACGATATCCTTCGGTCTCTGCCAGGAAGGGCAGGAGTTCCCGGGCCGGCGGTATGACTTCGCCTTTCATTTTTTTCAGCCATTTCATAAGCTTTTTTTCGTAGTTCCGGCAGAACTGGTTTACTTCTTCATCGGTAGGCATGACGCCTGTAGCCTGATAGAGAAGCTGCTGGCAGATGTAGTTATCCGTCCTGCCGCCAGCGGCGATTTTGGGCACGGCCTGGTCATCGCCCTGCAGTTCGTGAAATACCTCATGGATGGCGTGCATGCCGGCCATTCCTGTATTGACCAGTGTCCCATCTATATCCCAATATACTATGTCCATACTGATTTCCCCCTAACGAAAAAGGAGCCGGGCAGCGGCGCAAAACAGCCAATGCCGTTTTACACTGCATGCCCAGCCCCCTCAGCCAGTTTTTATGACAGGTGCCGTGTTATTTGGAAACGAGTTCCTTCGTATCACGGGCAATCATGATTTCTTCATTTGTCGGGATGACATAGAGTTTTACCGTGGAGTCATCCGTGCTGATCATTGCATCTTTGCCGCGGACATTGTTACGGGTCGGGCAAAGTTTGGCGCCCAGGTATTCCAGGCCCTGGCAGATAGCGGCACGGTCTTCGATACCGTTTTCGCCAACGCCGGCCGTAAAGGTGATGACATCGACGCCACCCATAGCAGCAGCCAGTGCACCAATCAGTTTGCGTACCTGATAATGGAACATATCGAGAGCGAGTTTCGCCCGTTCGTTGCCTTTTTTGGCAGCTTCACCGAGATCGCGGAAGTCACTGGAAACGCCGGAAATGCCGAGTACACCCGATTTCTTGTTCATGAGTGTATCCATTTCTTTCGTGGACAGGCCTTTCTGTTCCATAACAGTCGTTACGATGGCCGGGTCGATATCGCCGCAACGCGTACCCATGAGGCAGCCAGCAAGCGGTGTGAAACCCATAGTCGTATCTACGCATTTGCCATATTTGATGGCAGCCAGGGAAGACCCGTTGCCGAGATGGCAGTTGATGATGCGGAGTTTTTCAACGGGAACGCCCATGACTTTGGCAATCTGGCCAGCTACATAGCGGTGGCTTGTGCCATGGAAGCCATAACGGCGGATACCGTTTTCTTTATAGAGTTCGTACGGAAGGCCATACATAAAAGCTTCCGGCGGCATGGTCTGATGGAATGCTGTATCGAAGACAGCGACCTGCGGTACGCCCGGCATGATAGCTTTGCAGGCGTTGATGCCGATGATGTTCGGCGGGTTGTGAAGGGGTGCATAGGCCGAGCATTTTTCCAAGGCTTTCATGACTTCATCGTCAATAACCGTGGAGCTGGCAAAGGCTTCGCCGCCATGGACAACACGATGACCTACAGCATCAATGGCATCCATGGATTTGATAACGCCGCATTCGGCATCGGTCAGAATATCGAGAACGAGTTTTACAGCGACTTTATGATCCGGAATCGACTGCTGGATTTCTTTCTTCTGGCCATTCCATTTGTGAGTCAGCAGAGAATCGGGAAGACCGATTTTTTCTACCAACCCTTTTGCCATGACTTCTTCATTGTCCATGTTTACCAACTGGTATTTCAAGGACGAGCTGCCGCAGTTTACAACCAATACGATCATGCAATTTACCCTCTTTCATGTTTACTAAATTATTTTATCTGGCCAAATACATGGTCTATGACTTCCTTGCCTACGGGATCGGCCGGATTGTACAAGTAGGTAATATCCCATATCTGACCATTATCTTCAAAGAAGAGACTCTGGCCGACCATCTGAACGGCATGACCTTGTACATTCAGGTTGAACGTACAGCGGACTTCTGTCGCCGGCCTGTCGAGGACAGTCGTTTCTGAGACCTTCGTTTGCAGATCTGAATAATGAGTCTGTTCCAGTAAGGAAATAGGCTTTTCGGCCCACTGCTGTACAGTGATTTCACTGGCCGGGCGCGATTCGGCAGCCATCCACCAATGGGAGTCGTTGGCGCCATACAATACGGTTCCATCATTATTCTGGGATTTCCCCATTTCCATAGGAGACATGAGGTACACTTCGGAATTACCGCTCTTCAACTGTGTATAGCCAAAGCTATATTCTTCCAGAACCGACGTATTTCCGCAGCCAGTCATGAGTATCGTCGAAGCCGCAAGGATCGTCATCAGGAACTTTCTCATTCGTTTCATGCTATCACCTATTATACTTTCTCACAGACTGGTTTCATTATAGCATATTCTCCATAAGAGAAAAAGGATAATTTGTCAATCTCCCGGCAAATCACCTGATTCCTTTTCTTTTTCCCATGGATACGTTATGATTAATGTGTCAAAGAAGAAATAGCATAATATATAGGACGTATATATCCGAGGAGCATTCCATGAAACGTATTGCCGTCATTGCAGAATTTAATCCTTTTCATACAGGCCACGCCTGGCTGCTGTCCCAGGTGCGCCAGCAGGCCGGTTCCCCGTCACTGATCATGGTCATCATGAGCGGTTCCTTTGTGCAGCGGGGCGAACCGGCATTATTCGATAAATGGCACCGTGCCGCCTGGGCTGTCCAGGGTGGTGCCGATATGGTCTTTGAGCTGCCCGCTGTCTACAGTCTGTCCAGTGCCGATGGATTCGCCCAGGGCGGCGTGGCACTGGCTGCCCGGCTGGGCTGCACTCATCTGGCCTGCGGTGTCGAGCGGGGTACGGCTGCCGATTTCTATGCTCTGGCCCGGGCCGCAAAGGAAGTCCGGCCCTGCACGGGCAGGGAAACGGCCGGTCGGATGCAGACGATGGCCATGGCTTCCCGGATTCCGGAAGAAACGGCATCCCTGCTGGAAGAACCCAATGCCCTGCTGGCAGCCGCCTATGTAAAAGCCATCGTGCAGCAGGACCTTTCCCTGCAGTTCTGGCCGGTCCTGCGTCAGGGCAGTCATGACGACCCGTCGCTGCTGCAGCCTTTTGCCAGCGCCTCGGCCCTGCGCCGGGAACTACTGCAGAGTGGCAGCTTGCGGCATCTCCGGCGCTATCTGACGCCTGAGGCCGTGGAAGATATAGACGCTCTCCTTTCACGGGGAGCATATGCCGATTATGACCGCTATGGCGATTTTATCCTCCTCCAGAACCGGCTGCTGACACCAGATGAGCTCCGGAATCTCCCGGCCTTCAACGAGGGACTGGAAAACCGCTGGCATCGCTGTATGCAGGAATCGGTCACGTACGAAGAGGCACTGGCTGCCATCAAGACCCGTCGCTACGCCTACAGCCGCCTGTGCCGCATGGGAGCTTATACGCTCCTTTCACCCAGCCGTCACCTCATGGACCAGTCGTATGAGCAGGGTCCCCAGTATGCCCGGCTGCTGGCCCTATCCCGGAATGCATCGCCCTATATAAAAGAAATAAAAAACCGGCTGCCAGTCATCACCCGCATCACCGCCGCCGGTTCTCTCTCCGCCCTGGGCCGGGAGCAGCTGGCACTGGATCTGCGCTGTACGGATATGCAATACTACTGCTTTTTCAGCACCCAGGCCCGCCTGTCGAGGCAGGATTACTACCAGCCACCACAAATTGTCTGACCCGTACATTCCTCCCGGAAGCCATGTTGTCAATGTGGACATTTTCTGATATGATTAAACTTGTTTTTTCTATACCAGCAAATCGATTTCACGTTGCGCAAAGGAGGAATGTTTCGTTGTCTATACAACTCAATATTTATCAGACACTGGCTGCGGCCATGGTGGTGTATTATGCCGGTGTTTTTCTGCGTATGAAAATTTCCGCTCTAAGGACATACTGCATCCCCGCCCCGGTCATCGGCGGCATCCTGTTTGCTGCCCTGAACTGCCTGCTGTATACGCAGGGCATCTGGACCTATGAACAGGACGCGGTCATGCAGAATGTCTGTATGATGCTTTTTTTTACCAGCGTCGGCTATACGGCCAGTCTGAGTCTGATCCGCCGTGGCGGCATAATGGTGTTTAAAATGGCTGTCATCACGACGGTACTCATCGTCATCCAGAATATCCTGGGCATCAGCCTGTCTTCCCTGTTCGGACTCAGTCCTTACATGGGGCTGGCGACCGGTTCTATTCCCATGGTTGGAGGCCATGCCACAGCCGCCGCCTTTGGTCCTTTCCTGGAAGAGATGGGCCTTGACAGCGGCGCTACCATTGCCGTCGCCGCCGCGACATTCGGCCTCGTAGCCGGCGGCCTCATCGGCGGCCCTGTAGGGGAACAACTGGTAAAAAAGCATCATCTCCACAGTCAGGCCGATACGGAACGTCTCGACCCATCGGTCAGTCAGGAAGAAGTAGACAAGCTGTCTTCCATCGCCAGCAGCAAAGAAAAGGCGGCAGAAGTCATCAAGCAGGAACACATCATCGGCCAGTCCATCAACAACCATCATTTCATGAACGCCATGGCCCATTTGTTTCTCGCCATGGGGCTGGGAACACTGGTCAGCGGTTTACTGAACAGTCTGGGCCTGATTTTCCCGGCTTACATCGGCTCCATGGTGGTGGCTGCCGTCATCCGCAATATTGCCGATTTCACTCATGTATATAAAGTGTATCAGAGAGAAAGTGAAGTTCTGGGCAATCTGGGGCTCACAGTCTTCCTGACCTGCGTACTCATGAGTCTCAAATTATGGCAGCTCAGCGATCTGGCCGTCCCCATGGTCGTCATGCTCCTGAGCCAGGCCGTCATCATGGCCCTCTTTGCCTATTTCGTCGTCTTCCGCACGATGGGCCGGGATTATGAAGCGGCCGTCATGACATCCGGTGTCTGCGGCTTTGGTCTGGGCGCCACGCCGAACGCCATCGCCAATATGACGGCCATGACGGAATTATTCGGCCCGGCACCGACAGCATTCTTCGTCATCCCCCTCATAGGCTCTCTCATCATCGACCCGGTCAATGCCTCGGTCATTACCATTTTCATCAACCTTTTCCATTAGTGTCTTCCTCAAGCTGCCTGCGCCAGTACGCGGCAGCTTTTTTGTCCTGACAAAGCCCCTGTCCCGCCTCCAGCACTCTTATATAGTTGCGGATGCCTTCGGTGTATCCCGTCCGGGCCGAGCGGGCAAACCACACGGCAGCCTTTTCTGCGTCCTTTTCGACGCCCAGGCCCTGTTCATAGAGCTGGCCCAGATTATTAGCTGCCGGCCCGTCCCCTGCTTCAGCAGCCAGCCGGTACCAATAGGCCGCTTCTGTATAATCCTGATCTACGCCTCTGCCCGTTTCATACAAATATCCCAGATTATTCTGGGCAATGGCATTATCCTGCTCTGCCGCCTGTGTATACCACATGGCGGCCTTTTTATAGTCTGCTTCCCCGGCATAGCCGAACTGGTACATGATAGCCAGGTTGCACTGTCCATCGGCATCTCCATGGCGGGCAGACCGTCCATACCAGTATACGGCCAGCTCATAATTCTGCACGACGCCGCACCCCGTTTCGTAGAGATGGCCCAGATTATTTTCCGCTTCCGGCAGCTCCTGGACGGCTGCCCGGGCATACCAATACGCCGCCTTACGGATATCCGGCTCCGTTCCCAGTCCATGTTCATACTGATAGGCCAGATCGTACTGGCAGCCGGCATCGCCCGCCCGGGCACCCATTCCGTACCAGTACAGAGACCGCTGCAGCAATTCTTCTTTTTCTTTTTCATAGGCGGCAAAGAAATACTGGTCGCCCACTTCACGCTGGGCCTGTACATCACCCCGAAAAGCCCGTTTTTCCCATTGCCACAACGTCTGTTCCATCGTATCGCTCCTCTTTCTTATTCTGTTTCTGATTGTACGGACAATGGCGTTCCTTGTCAATGCACCGGGCGTTGGCGGCTGGCAGGACGCAAAAAAGAAAAAAGTTCAATTTTTTCTTTTTGTCTTATTGACTTTTTGACTTTTATGGATATAATGATAATTGAACTTAGTTGTTCACTACTTTTACATGCAACTTACGCCCTACGTAAGGAGGTCTTAGTATGGGAAATGAAAAATATACGCAGAAGGTCATCGAAGCGTTCCAGACAGCGCAGCAGATAGCCGCTCTGCATTACAATCAGGAAATCACATCCGTCCACGTGCTCATGGGGCTGGTAAAGGAACCGGAAGGCCTGCTGGCTACGATTTTTAAGGAATGCGGCACTGATGTGCCTATGCTCCAGGCCCGTCTGGAACAGCTCCTGAAAAAGATTCCGTCCGTACAGGGACAGAGCCAGCTGACCATGGCCGTCGAAATGGCCCGGGTCATCGGCAAGGCACAGCAGTATGCCGAATCGATGCACGATGAATACATCAGCACGGAACACCTGCTGCTGGGCATCGTCGAAGAAAGCGACAGCGACGTACAGACATTGTGCCGTGAATTCGGTCTGGCCAAGGACAAGATCATGTCCATCATCCGCACCAACCGCAAACAGAATGTCAACAGCGATAACCCGGAAAGCAATTACAAGGCACTGGAAAAATATGGCCGCGACCTGACAGCCGCTGCCCGCAAAGGCAAACTCGATCCGGTCATCGGCCGTGATGATGAAATCCGCCGTACCGTGGAAATCCTCTCCCGCCGGAGAAAGAACAACCCGGTGCTGATCGGTGAACCGGGCGTCGGCAAGACGGCTATCGTCGAAGGGCTGGCCCGCCGTATCGTCTCCGGTGACGTGCCGGAATCGCTGAAGAACAAGACCCTCTATTCTCTCGATATGGGCTCGCTCATTGCCGGTGCGAAATACCGTGGTGAATTTGAAGAAAGACTGAAATCCGTTCTCAATGAAATCGCGAAATCGGATGGTCAGATTCTGCTGTTCATCGATGAAATCCATACGGTCGTCGGCGCCGGTGCCTCCGAAGGCTCCATGGATGCCAGCAACATCCTCAAACCGATGCTCGCCCGCGGCGATCTGCGCTGCATCGGGGCAACGACACTGAATGAATATCAGAAATACATTGAAAAAGATGCCGCTCTGGAACGGCGTTTCCAGCCGGTCATGGTCGATCCGCCGTCTGTAGAAGACACGATCACCATTCTCCGTGGCCTGAAATCCCGCTACGAAGCCCATCATGGCGTCCGCATCCGTGATAAAGCACTGGTTGCGGCAGCTGTCCTCTCCGACCGCTATATTTCCGACCGGTTCCTGCCCGATAAGGCCATCGACCTGGTCGATGAAGCCGCCGCCAAACTGCGTACGGAAATCGAATCCATGCCTGCACCGATCGATGACCTGACACATAAGATCATGCAGCTGGAAATCGAAGAACAGTCCCTGAGCAAGGAAACCGATGACGCCTCGAAAGAACGTCTGGAAAAAATCACGGCCCAGAAGAATGAATTGAAAGAAAAAGAAGACGCCCTGAAAGAACAGTGGGAAAAAGAAAAGACCGCTATTACCCGGACTCAGGCATTGAAGAAAGAAATCGATGCTACCAAGAATGAAATGGAAAAGGCCGAACGGGAATACGATCTGGGCAAGGCTTCGGAATTGAAATACGGTAAACTGCCGGAACTGCAGAAACAGATGGAAGAACAGGAAAAGTTCATGGATGCCCATAAAGATTCCCAGCTCCTGAAAGAAGAAGTCGGCGAAGAAGATATTGCCGGCGTCGTCAGCCGCTGGACAGGCATCCCCGTTTCCAAGATGATGACCGGCGAACGGGAAAAACTGCTTCACCTCGACGATACCCTCCATCAGCGTGTCGTCGGCCAGGATGAAGCCGTCCGCGTCGTCAGCGATGCCATCATCCGTGCCCGTGCCGGTATCAAGGACCCCAATCGTCCTATCGGCTCGTTCATCTTCCTCGGACCTACCGGTGTCGGCAAGACCGAACTGGCAAAGACACTGGCAGAAGCCCTCTTTGACGACGAACGCAATATCATCCGTATCGATATGTCGGAATACATGGAAAAGCACACCGTATCCCGTCTGATTGGTGCGCCTCCGGGATATGTCGGCTATGATGAAGGTGGCCAGTTGACGGAAGCAATCCGCCGTAAACCTTATTCGGTCGTTCTATTTGATGAGATCGAAAAGGCTCATCCAGATGTATTCAATATCCTTTTGCAGGTATTGGATGATGGACGGCTGACCGACAATAAGGGACGTGTCGTCAACTTCAAGAATACGATCATTATTATGACCAGTAACATGGGATCGTCCTTGATTCGTGAAAACTTCGAGAAGATGACACCCGAAACGCACGATCAGGTAGTGGATGAAACGAAGGTCCAGGTGTTGGAATTACTGAAGAAGACAATTCGCCCAGAGTTCCTGAACCGTATCGATGACATCATCATGTTTACTCCGCTCAACGAAGAAGAGATCCGCAAGATCGTTACCCTTCAGTTGAATAGCGTGAAGAAGATGCTGGCTCAGAATGGCATAGCCCTGGAATTTACAGACGCGGCTCTGGCGTTTATCTCGGACAAAGGGTTCGACCCGCAGTTTGGTGCCCGTCCTGTAAAGCGTGTCATCCAGAAGTATGTCTTGAACGAATTGTCCAAAGAGTTGCTGGGCGGAACGGTCAATAAAGATCGCCCGATTATAATCGACAGCGACGGTAGCGGCCTGGTCTTTAAGAACTGACCGAAGATGGTTTGATTGATATATATTTATGTAAAAGGCTTGCTCTCAAAAGGGGGCAGGCCTTTTTTTGTTGGTTCGGATGTCCTATCTTTGCAGAAACGTTCGATACAATGCACAATCCATTACAAGTTTTGAAACATTACTGGGGCTATGACGGGTTTCGGCCGGGACAGGCTGAAGTCATAGACAGTATTCTGTCCGGGCACGACACATTGGCGCTTATGCCGACAGGAGGAGGTAAATCCATTACTTTCCAGGTTCCGGCATTGGCGAATCCGGGTATTTGCCTTGTGGTCAGTCCGCTTGTCGCTTTGATGAAGGACCAGGTGAAGAACCTGCAAAAGCGAGGCATTCTGTCGGCGTTTATCAGTTCGGAGATGCCGCATTGGGAGATTTTGCAACAACTGGATAATTGTATCTTGGGAGATTATAAGTTCCTTTATATTTCTCCCGAACGTATTTCCTCCGAACTGTTTCAGGAGAAGTTGAAGACCTTGTCCCGCAAAGTGAATTTGCTGGTCGTGGATGAAGCGCACTGTATCTCCCAATGGGGAAACGATTTTCGCCGGGACTATCGTTTGATCGCGGATATCCGCGACGTCATACCGCATGTTCAGGTAATTGCCGTAACAGCTTCAGCCACGGCAGCTGTGGTTGCCGATATCTGCGAGCAGCTCCATTTTCGCAAAGGATATAGGATATTCAAGACCTCTTTCGAGCGGAAGAATCTTTCGTTTGTAGTTCGTAAGACAGACAATAAATTAAAGGAAATTTGTCATATCTTATCTGCCGTACCCGGCTCCGCGGTGATCTACAGCCGTACCCGCAAAGGAGTGGAAGAATATGCCGGAAAATTACGGGCGGCGGGCATTTCTGCTGAATATTTCCATGCTGGCCTGGACCCGGTTCTGAAGACAGAGCGGCAGGCCGATTGGGTAAAAGGATTTACGCGTGTGCTGGTTGCCACTAACGCGTTCGGAATGGGGATTGATAAAGGGGACGTGCGTGTGGTGATCCACACGGAGTTTCCTGACTCGATGGAGGCTTATTACCAAGAGGCGGGACGTGCTGGTCGTGACGGGAAACGGGCCTACGCTGTCGCTTTGTTGGGACCGCAGGACATAACGGATATAAAAAGGCGTCCTTCCAATGCTTTCCCGACAATCGAATATATCAAACGGGTTTATGAAGCTTTGTGCAACCGTTTCCAGATCGCGGAAGGTGATGGGGAAGGGGTATCGGTCTATCTCGACGAACCGGAATTTTTGAGAGATTGGCATTTCGATAAAGGTCGTTTACGTTCTTCTCTTGAAATTTTATCTTTGTCGAACTATCTTACTTTTGAACCCTATCCTAATTCACAACCTTATCTGCGGTATGACCAACCTCGTTGGATGATGGATCGTTTCCTGAGTGACGATTCTCCGGCAGCCAAAGTCGCTGTTGAGGTTTTACGAAATTATGAAGGTCTTTTTTCTACCGGGGTTTTCGTCAGTGTCGATATGCTGGCGCGAAAAACCGGGCTGGAAGCTCGTGAGGTGGCGAAAGTCTTAGGGTATCTGCGGAATGTCGGCTTCTATTATGTCCCTCCTCGAAAAGAACCCCGGATCACTTTTAAGATGATCCGCGTCCCTTTGGACCGTCTTGTCATTACGACTGCATCTTATGAAAATCGTTTGGCTGCTTTCAAGATGCGAATCGAAAAGGTGGTTGAATATCTTGAGACTCATGGTTGCCGCCAGGAGTTTATTTCCGAATATTTTGGCATGGAAGGGGCGCGATGCGGGTGTTGTGATAATTGCTTGCAGAAGCGGTAAAAGGTAGTTTACTTAACCCTATGTGTTACGATGGCTAATGCATAGGGTTAGTCCCCGTAATGCTATGCTTTAGGAATCTGTTTAAGGTATTCGGATTGATTTTTTGAGATGCCTGCATGGATAACGAATATTTTTGTTTATGTTTGCAGTATCTATCAACCAAAAATTAAAAGGATATGAGTGATAAAGACGATTTAATTTACGATGAAGACGATTCTGTAGCATTTATCCAGAACTATCTTCCCCAGGAACTGAAAGGAAAATTCAGTAATGACGATATTAATTATATTGTGGATCTGATTTATGAATTTTATGAGTCGAAGGGTTTCCTTGATGAAAATTCCGATGACAATGCCGAAATAGATATTGATGAAGATGAATTGATCGGGTTTGTTGCAAAGAATGCGCAAAAAGACGGTGTAGGCAAATTCTCACCAGAAGACATCACTTTTATTGTACAGGGAGAACTTGAATATTGCGATTCCATCAACATGTTCGATTAATAGACTGTTGTATAGTTACAATATCGTTTATAAAAGAATAAGAAGATGAGAAATTTTAGGTTGTTATCAGTTTTACTGCTTTGTATGGCAGTCGTTTTTACGAGTTGTGGAACATGGAACAATACCGCTAAAGGTACAGCAATCGGAGTCGGCGGAGGTGCGGCAGTAGGTGCCGGAGTCGGTGCTTTGGCTGGTAATACTGCATTGGGTTCGATAATCGGTGCTGCCGTGGGTGGTACTGCAGGTGCCCTGATTGGTAAGAAGATGGACAAACAGAAGAAGGAACTGGAAGCTACTCTGCCGGAAGAAACGACTGTCGAGACCATCAATAACGGTGAGGCATTGAAAGTCACGTTTGATTCGGGTATTTTGTTTGCAACCAATTCAAGCACAGTCAGCGCCG
>ERZ773248.782-NODE-782-length-34351-cov-5.591672_pt1 | contig 34351 bp, 19 predicted proteins | sample MGYA00580518_ERZ773248 | MGnify/ENA primary metagenome ERZ773248 (study PRJEB29015, sample SAMEA2737762) | human gut metagenome | biome: human gut; feature: human-associated habitat; material: faeces | place: China | collected 2012 ...
TACCTCCACATTCTTTTTTATTTTGAATGTCCGCAAAATCCGTCCTACATCGGAAAAACAGCGTTAAATGAAATAACACATGACTTTATTGAAAATCAATGTAATTATTATCTTTCAAAAGGTGGATCTAAAAATGAAGGACTTTCGTCAAAAACTGTATCAGACATATTGTCTATGTTGCGTTCAATTTTGAAATTTGCTTCCAGAAAAGGGAAGATTATTTCTTGTGATGCACATTCTATTCATGTTAAAAGTCAACTGAAAGAAATGCGAGTACTCAGCCGCCATGAGCAAGAAAAATTATGTAATTATTTGTATTCTGACTTTACTCCTTACAACATCGGCATATTGTTATGTTTGTTTACTGGACTTAGAGTCGGTGAAATATGTGCATTGCGTTGGGAAGATATATCTTTTACAGATCAAGTAATAAATGTACGCAATACTTTACAAAGGATTCAAAACAGAGATGGTGGCAATCAAAGAACTAAAATAATAATTACCACTCCCAAAAGTGCATGTTCCATTCGAACAATTCCTATTCCAGATGATTTGAAAACTATTCTTGCATCATACAAGAAAGTCTCTACTGGCTATTTTTTGACAAACAGTGATCAAGATTATGTAGAACCAAGAACAATGCAAAATCAATTTAAAAAAGCTTTACTTAATAGTTCTGTTGCTACGGCTAATTATCATTCATTACGTCATACATTTGCTACCAGATGTGTTGAATTAGGTTTTGACATAAAAAGTCTTAGCGAAATATTAGGACACTCCAGTGCAAATATCACTATGAACCGTTATGTGCATCCATCGCTGGAGTTTAAAAAAGAAAATATGCAACGTCTTTCTTCACTATTAGCCGTCAAATAAATCGTCATTATCATCAACATTATTTGAATAATGCTGTGTCTTTGGTTTCATGAACATAGAGTAAGCTACTCTACGAAATCTTAAACTCATTTTCTTACGGAAATGAGTTTTTTCTTTCCATTTTTACCCGTTTACGGGTAATCAAATGATACTATTATTAATTTTTAAAGTCAACCCGTATACGGGTAAAACATCTTTTATTCCTTGATAACATATTATTAACCCGAATACGGGTAATACTAATAATGAGGAATATATATTATGGAATACTCAGATTTGTATGTAATGCGAATAAAAACTCTCTGTAAACAACGAGGAATAAGTATTAACAAACTATCTACAATGAGCGGTATTAAACAATCTACATTAGATAATATCGTTAGAGGACAAACTCATAATCCAAAATCAAAAACTCTTCATAAAATTGCAATCGCTTTTAACATGACTTTATCAGAATTTCTTGATTATCCGGAATTAAACTCATATTGTTTTGAAGATGATAGCGATGAATAGTTTGCTTATCCATCGCTATCATCTTTTCTGATATTATTTGATTATTCTTTCATAAGCTCAACTCCTTTCTCTTTGCTAATTTTTCCCTGCTGTTTTGAAATAATCTCCTTATTGATTTGTAATCGCTCATGAATAGATTTCTTTCCTGTTTCTACAGTTTTTGTTCTTTTATTTTGCCCTGACATCGTGATCTTTCCTGACTCCATTTCTGATTTAGATATATTGACCGATTGATCCGATGCCTCAGGTGCTCTTTCTTCCATACTACAGAAACTCTGCAAATACGGCAGCACATGCTCCTGCATATCCGTAAGATCAGCCATATATGCCTGAAAGGATTCTTCACCCTTACCTTTTTGGTAATTCAGCCAGCTTTCATCATGCAGCTTCATTTCATTCTGGTTCTTCAACTGGCTCACAATACCGCCGTTCCCATCTCCAATATTGATTTTTCCTTTTAATTCCTGCATCTGGTCACGATCCGGGTAATAAATTGTAAAGTACATCTGTACAGTTTTCTCCGGCATTCCTGTCTTTGGATCTGCATTTGATGCCAATTCTGCATCCATTTTGGCTGTAGTTTCATCCAGGTTTCCCAGCTTCTGATAACCGGAAATGTCCATTTCCTTATCCTCACAGAAATTGATACGAACAATCGGTACTGCTGTATCTGGTATTTCCGGCTGGTAGGCTTTCAGTTTCTCCAGAAGTTCTTCTGCCCGTGGAGACTCTTCACATTCCTCATCTATAATATCTTTCAAAAACGGAATGTACCTATGGGCATAGCCACATCTTAATTCTAATGCGACAGTTTCCACCATATCTTCCTCCGGGCTAAAGTTATCATGATAATCATAAGGATCAAAGTCTTCCGCTAATTGATCCAGTGCCTCCGCCAGTTCATCCGCAGTCATTTTCTCTGGATAATAATGAACATCCAATTTCTTCGGAGGATAATACCGAAAATCCGGGAACGCTTCTACAATCTTTTCCAGTGCTTCATGTACCATTGGAAGGGCTGCCAGGAATGCCACATCATCCAGATTGTCTCCCCGGATCGATTTCCGGCTGATCAGAGATACCTCCGCCTCATCATAAAAAGTATCATTCGGGTCACGGTAAATAATGCCCATGCCGTTTCCATAATAACTTAAGGTAGGGTCATCAATGATTTCCCGGTATTTTTCAAGTATCTCATCCAGATTGGTACTCTTATATAATTTTCCAAGGCTATGGTATTCATCACATTCTGCAGCATAGTATTCCAGATACGGCTCTTTCTTTGGCGGCATATTGTTCAGGACATTATCGATCATATTGTAGTTTGCCTCCTCCAGCTCTTCTACTTTCGCCAATGGCTTGTACTCCCCACTGGCTTTCATCTGCTCCGTTTTTTCATCCAGATACCGTTCAGATTTTTCAAGAAAATCTTCTAACGTACCAGTCTTATCCGGTCTGATCGGTTTCATATCCACTTTCATATTACCAGTCTTATACCCAGCTTCATTCAATACGGAAAACAACTCATCCTCACGGACAGTTCCCTCATAAGCAATTACCACATCCACATCAGAATCCTCATGATATAACCCATCCCTTGTTCGGCTTCCATACACACGCACAGCCTGTATCTTGGCATCCAGGTCATTTTCAATAATCTCTGCCTGTGCAATCGCCCATACGTTCTCTTCGATTTCTGACCGGCTCATTCCATTTAATCCGGCTTCCGCTTCCGTATGATCAGAAATGACCGGCACACGATTTCTCTGGCTTCTTGCTTCCTGAAGAATCTCTTTCTCTACTTCTTCCGCTTTTTCCTGAAGTTCATCATAATCTACCGGTATCCGTTCTAACTGCTCCAGCCCTTCATCTTCTAAAATATTCTGAATAGCCTGTCTCATAGAAATATCCGGATCATCCAAAATGCCTCCGTCCATGAGTTTATACTCCTTATCATAAAAGGAATAATCATATCCTTCCGTTGCCGCCTGAATCGAAAAGTATTGATCCCCGATTCGGTAAGCCACTTCCTCCTGGTTCAGTTCCGGCTCCAATTGCAGGAAATCCGGCAATTCACGGAAGCTGATACTGTCTACAAAATATGCTTTTACATTTCCATTTTCATTGAGGACTACAATATCACTTACCGATAAGGAATGCCCGGTATAATCCGCCGGATGGGCAATATTGAATTTCTCATACAGAGAATCCAACGTATCGCCATAAAGCATTTTATCGGAATAGATTAGCTCATAGTCCTCTTTTTTCACCTGATACCCATGCCTTTCAATGAAATTCAGATCCATAAATTCATATTCTCTGCCGGGGCTGCCCTCAACGATCTGGTATATTCCATACCTGTTTTCTGTCCCCAGAAGAAGTTTTGCCTCTTTCAGCGACTTTATCTGTGGATACTCCTGCATCCGTTTTTCCAACGTCCTGATCCGTTCCACATCCTCTCTCTCCATCTGATAATGCTCCGGTCCTCTTTCAATCTCCATCCGTTCCCGCACCGCAATCGGTCTTGGATAGGTGGTAATCAGAAATACTGTCTCCCCCGCATTGAACATTCTTAATGCTTCGTCTCTATCAAGATCTATCATTAGAGGCTGATACAATCCAGCTTCCTCAAAATCTATTTCATCCTCCTGCTCCTGCATACGCTGCCATGCCTCTTTTTCAATTCCATAGAGACCTTCATGTTCCAGTATCATCTCTCTGCTGGCATAGTCCCCATGGGAGCCATCTGACTGCAAGCAGTACACCTTTTCCCCGACACGATGAAGCTCCAGTGCCATCTCCTGACGAAGCGGAAACATATCATCTGCAGTATATCCATATCCCTTTAGTTCTGCCATACCAACGGAGCGATCCGGGAATCCGTCAATTTCCTCTCTTGCATCCCTCAGAATTTCATCCACCTCCTCTTCATCCGAGGAACGGACAGCGTCTGCTAGGTCTCTGACCATTTTCCTGATATCATAATCATCCCCGGTCATTACCGCATATTCCAGAACCTGTTCTTTCTGTTCCTCTGTAAATAAAATGCTTTCCCTCTGTTCTGCCCGTTCCATCTGTCTTTTGGCATAATCCCGGACTTCTTTTTCAGCCATTGTCACATTCCTGTTCATTGCCATATTCATTCTCCTCCTACCGTCCAATTCTTCTTGCAAGGACAATCAGCCTGCCGTTGGTGCTGGAATATTCACAGGTAGATAAAGAAAGCAGCTCATCTTCTTCCCTGACGGTAACACCCGTCGGATAAAGCTGATAAGCCGCCATCTTCTGTAAATAATCCATCTGTTGTTTTCGTGTTTCTTTGTGTAAATAATCATAATAACCGTCGCTTTGTGCCACATTCGTCACATACACAGCAGCCACTTCATACTGGTATTTCTGGTTTTCCAGATATAGCGTGATCTCCTTATGCCCACGATAATACTCTTCTTTTTTATACCCATTTAATTGCTTGAACATACTGCCATCTTTCATTTGGTGACCATAAATAATCAAATGCTCCTGCCTGGCATCAACATCATTCCGGCAGTCCAACATCAGTGTTCCACAGATGGCATAATTCTTTTGAAAATCATGGTGGAGATAAAACTCATTATCTTTACCCTGCACGACCGGATAACTGATATCGGTTTCATCAATCTTCAGCCACCCGATACAGTCTGCATTTTCATTTAGTAAAGCCTGATAATCAAAATCATCTGTTTCTGTCGTTGGATTATCCGCATTGGATTCTGTATCATCATCCTCTGTATCCTTTTCCGGAAACGCAACCTCTTCCACCTGACGGTAATTCTGCCTATTGTCGTAGGAATCCTGCCAATAGTCCAAGAGGTATTTTCCACATATCACCGAAACAACCAGAAGCACAGTCAGCATCATATTTTCTATTTTTCTCACACAGCACCTCCTTCCGGGCATGAAAAAACCGACAGGTATTTCACTGCCGGTAAACGCCATAACTTAATATATAGTTCCTACATATTTTCCATCTTCCAGATGCATATAGCACTCATTCATCTGTGCAGACTCCATCATCTGCAGAACATATTCCATCCCAGTGGCAAGTTCCTTTTCTTTAAACTCTTCCATCGAAATCCAGTAAACACTTCCTTCCTCAGAGCTATGTAATATTCCTGAATACTGAACTGCTTTATACAGGAAAATCACATGATGCGTTCCTGATTTATTCCAATGATATACGCCACAGAACAGAGGGTTTTCAATCGTAAGTCCCGTCTCCTCGTAAACTTCACGGATGACAGCCTTTGTAAAGATCTCGCCATTTTCCACATGCCCACCCGGAAACGTTGTTCCGGTATAACTGTCATTTACTTTGTCCAGTGCAAGTACATTTCCTTTTCCATCTTGCACCATACATAGATTCATGAAGCAAACTGTTTCCGTTTTCTTTTCCTCATGCTGGTTAAGGGATCGTCTCACTCGTTTGTTAATATCAGCCCTCTTTTTCTTATAATGTTTTACAACTTCGCCATAAGGAATCCATATGTCAGCATCGGTGATCCGATCATATACTTTTGAGATAACATCCCCGATTTGCTTATCCCCGGGAAATGTATAATTCTTCTCATAATATGCCTTTGTCTCCAGATACATCCATTCAGCTATTTTTTCCTTTTGTTTCAATTTCAGATGAGAATACTTCTTATCCGTCTGAAGAAGTTTGCCATCAATCATTTTATGGTTCTTCCGGGACAATGGTACCATCTCCCTTTTGTCTATTTTGCTAAAACTTAATTACTTCCGGCTCCGCCTGAAAGCTGCTGAATACTGCAGTTGCATTCTGAAAATAGAATACTGCGGTATTGCCATCATCTGCAGAATACATAGATTGAAGAGATGGATACACATCCAGCATAGACTGGCGTGCTTCCCGTCTGTCATCTTCAATTAATTCGCCGGAAACACGCAGCCATTGATCTTTCATGCAGGCACAGATCTCTGCTTTCGGATTTTCTTTGAGCTGTTTATACACTTCTTTTACTTTTCCGGTCTGGATATACAACTTTCCCTCGAAAATATGTGCCGTACCAAAAGGTCTGACACGTGGCTGGTCACCTTCCATAGTCGCAAGATAATATACATCCACATCTTTCAAAAATTTTTCTACCCGTTCCACTTTATCAACCTCCGTCTTTCATGGTTATATGCAAAAACAGGGACACAACCCTGTGCCCCCATTTTACACCTTATAACCTGTCTTGTATATCAAAAGATTATCCGATACACGCCTCTGTAGTTCTCATTGCCGCATCTTTCCCCTCCTGTTTCTGGCTGTTCTGCTTGATGGCAGTAATTCTGTCGTGAAGGGACTGGTGTTCCTCTTTCTCCTCGTCTTGCTCTTCTTCTCCCTCCATCATAGTCTCCTTTTCATCCATGTTCAGCAATGCATTCAGTTCCGACAGACGCTCCAGTTTCTGGTTCAGTTCTTCCTCTTTCGGGAATGGTTTTTTCACCTCTTCCATCGCATTTTTCAGCTGTCCCTGCACCGTTTCAAGCTTTTGCTCTGCTTCTGCCAGTTTTTGTGGGATTGCCTCCAATGCGTTATTGATCCTGATGATATTACCGTTTTCATCGGGACCAAGGCTGACACGATATACATTTTCATTTTTCAGGGAAAGGATAAATTCCTTATTCCAGGAATCAAACTTTAAGCGGATGGAAAATCCCTGATACTGTCCGACATTGATCATTGCATCCGCCTGTTTCATGGACTGGCAGACGGCAAGGAGGGCTGCTCCTGCTTCCTTTTTCTCATAAAAGACAGTGCCGCCGACTTCCATCACAAATCTCTCCGGATCCGTGATCTTATTTGCCTGATACTGTTCCAGATCCTCTTTGTACCCCTCGATGCTTTCCTTAAGTACTGCTATCTGCTGTGGGAAATTCTTTGCAATATCATCTTCCAGCCGATAATGGTTGCTCACAAAATTCGCTTTCAGCAGTTTCAGCTTCGATACTTCCACATCCAGTGCCATTTTTTCCTTGATCGCCGGATTCCCCGTTGCCAGGGCTTTTACCTCCGCATAGGTCAATGCTGTATCGTCCACATCCTCACAGCTTCGCACCGGTGATTTGCTGGTCATGATCTGGGAAATGAATTTCTGCTTGCTTTCGATCAGCTGCCACATGTAACTGTCGAAGGTTCCTTCCGTCACATACCGATAGATATGCACTTTCTTGTTCCTATTGCCCTGACGGATGATACGCCCTTCCCTTTGTTCCAGATCAGAAGGCTTCCATCCCACGTCCAGATGATGCAGGGCAATCAGACGGTCCTGTACGTTGGTACCGGCACCCATTTTTGCGGTGGAACCCAGCAAAAAACGAACCTGTCCGGATTTTACTTTACTGAACAGCTCCGTTTTCTTCATTTCCGTGTTGGCATCATGAATAAATGCAATCTCTGCTTCCGGCACTCCCTTTGCCATGAGTTTCTTTTTCAGGTCATCATAAACATTAAAGGTTCCATCCCCTTTCGGTGTGCTGAGGTCGCAAAAAATGAGCTGGGCTGACCGTTTTGATGCCGTCTCTTTCCAGATATCAAAACTCTTTTCCACGCAGGCACAGATTTTACTGTCTCCATCATCCGGAAGCAATGGATTCACAAGGCGCTGATCCAGTGCCAGCTTCCTTCCATCATTTGTCACTTTCAGCATATTGTCAACTGAGGAATCCACACCGCCGTCCCGGATTACTTCCGCACGTTCTCCAAGGCTTTCCACGATCTCTTTCTGGTGCTCGGATGGTTTTAAAACCACCGTTTCATATTCCGCTTCCGGCACCGGAAGTTCCAGCTGGTCTGCCGTCTTAATGTCAGCAATCTCTTTGAACATGCTCATCAGTTCCGGGATATTGTAAAATCTGGCAAATCTGGATTTTGCCCGGTATCCGGTACCTTCCGGAGCCAGCTCGATACTGGTCACAACCTCACCAAAGGTGGATGCCCAGGAATCAAAATGTCCCAGTCCCATCCGGTTTAGTTTGCCATACTGCAGGTAACGCTGCATGGTATAAAGTTCCGTCATGCTGTTGCTAACTGGTGTGCCTGTAGCAAATGTAATGCCTTTCCCTCCGGTGATCTCATCAAGATACTGGCATTTGTTGAACATATCTGCCGATTTCTGTGCTTCATTCTGGGCAATGCCTGCCACATTCCTCATTTTTGTGTAAAGGAATGCATTTTTGTAATAATGGGCTTCATCCACATACAGACGGTCTACACCCAGTTCTTCAAACGTTACCACATCATCCTTTTTCTCTTTGTTCTCCAGCTTTTCCAGACGCCTCCTGAGACTCTTTTTGGTCTTTTCCAGCTGTTTTACCGTAAAACGGCTGCCATCAGTTTCCAGCTTTGCCTGCTGAATTCCGGCTTCCAGTTCTTCAATCTGCTCTTCGATGATCTTTTTCTGGCGTTCTTCCGATAAGGGGATCCTCTCAAACTGGGAATGCCCGATGATCACTGCATCATAGCTGCCCATTGCGATTCTGGCACAGAACTTTTTACGGTTTGCCGGTTCAAAATCTTTTTTCGTTGCCACCAGGATATTGGCTCCCGGATAGAGCTGTAGAAATTCAGCGCCCCATTGCTCCGTCAGGTGGTTGGGAACTACAAAAAGGCTTTTCTGGGCAATGCCAAGACGTTTGCTCTCCATAGCAGCAGCTACCATCTCATAGGTCTTTCCGCTTCCCACTACATGGGCAAGCAGGACATTATCCCCATAAAGCTGATGGGCAACGGCATTTTTCTGGTGCGGACGAAGCTCTATTTCCGGATTCATTCCCGGAAAGGTCAGATGGCTGCCATCGTATTCCCTGGGACGGATGGAATTGAAACGTTCATTATAAATCCGGCACAGCTTTTCCCTCCGTTCCTGGTCCCTGAAGATCCAGTCCTTAAATGCTTCCTTGATCGCATCCTGTTTCTGGGTTGCCAGCATCGTTTCTTTTTTATTCAACACATGGATTTCATTTCCCTCTGCATCCAGCTTTGTGTCATAGATCCGTACATCTTTTAAATTCAGGGTTTCTTCCAGAATCTTATAGGCATTGATCCTGCTGGTGCCATACGTTGCTGTGGTCAGCACATTCCGGTCACTGTCCGCATTTTTACCGCTGATATTCCATGCACCGCTGGCTTCCGAATACCGGATATCAATTACCCTTCCGACCAGATAACCCGGGGTATCAAATAGTTCTTCCATAAAATCCCGGTATATTTCCGGGGCGATCCATGTGGCACCGATCCGGACTTCAATCTCTGATGCATCCAGGTCTACCGGCTGCACCTGCTTAAGGGCATTTACATTGCTGGTAAATTCCGGGTGGTTTTCTGCAAAGATTTTTGCCGTTTTCAGTTTCTCCCGGACATTACCGGATAGATATTCATCTGCAGTCTCCCACTGTCCATTGACCGGATCCCGAAAGATTACTCCTGTCAGTTCTTCTGCAACTTTCTCTTCCGTCTTACCTGTCAGCCCTGCCATATAAGGAAGATCAACCCTTGCTTTTTCATTCAGGGAAATCGTCAGGGCTTCCGCCGCAGTTTCCACACTGGTCACAGCCACTGCTTTCTTAATCGTCCGCTTGGTAAACATATCCGCTTTCCGTTTCAATGTACCATCTTCATTGAGATCCTCCAACGAACAAAGCAGGCAATAAGAAGAGTCATCGGAGAATGCCCGTTTGTTTGCATTGCTTCCGATGACTCCATATTTTTCCGTGTAGGAATCATAGACCTGATTCAGTTTGACCTGAAGCTCCCGTATCGCCTCATCCGTTGCATTTTCCTCCATCTGCAGGGCGATCAACTCCCGGACCACCTCACGGATCTCCACCATACCCTTTACACGTTCCGCCGTGGCTGCAGGCAGCTTCACCGGATTCATCAGGGAATTTATCCGGTAATAGATCTGGTCATCCACCACGGTAAAACTGTAGTTCCGGACAGACGGATCTGCCGGAATGCTTTCCATGATATCATCCAGTTCTGTTTCTGCCGTTACTGTAGGAACCATCGTTCCATGGATTTTCGCTGCGGCATCTTCCAGCTGTTCTGCCAGGTCTGCCCCTTCCAGCGGAAGGCAGGCAGTCTCCATGCCATAAGGTCCGGACACCTCTGCCATCGTTCCAAGTACCATTTCCGGGTGGGTAATAAAATACCGGTTTATGCTAATTCCATTTACATCCTCTCCAAGAGTAACCCATTCCGGCTCATCCATGGAAATACTCTCCCTCTTCTGGAAAAACAGGATGTCTGCACTGACTTCGGTTCCTGCATTCGCTTTAAAGGCATTGTTCGGAAGACGGATCGCACCGAGAAGTTCTGCCCTCTCTGCAAGATACTTCCTTACCTCCGGCGATGCTTTATCCATGGTTCCCTTGGTTGTGATCAGGGCAGCCACACCACCCGGTCGCAACTGGTCAATGGTTTTTGCAAGGAAATAATCATGGACCATAAAATTATACTTGTCATACTGGCGGTCATTCACTTTATAGGAACCAAAAGGGACATTCCCGATTGCCACATCAAAAAAGTCATTGGGATAAGCGGTCTTTTCAAATCCTTTGATCTGGATATCAGCGTTCGGATAAAGCAGTTTTGCGATCCTGCCGCTGATGCTGTCCAGTTCCACTCCATAAAGCCGAGACTGCTGTAGCTTATCCGGAAGCATTCCAAAAAAGTTTCCTACACCCATGGATGGTTCCAGGATGTTTCCCTTTTCAAATCCCAGATTCTGAAGCACCTGATACATGCTCTCGATGATAACAGGCTGTGTATAATGGGCATTCAACGTGGATTCCCTTGCCGCCGCATACTCCTCTTTGGTAAGCAGATCTTTCAGTTCCTGATACTCCTCACTCCAGGAAGCTTTGCTTTCATCAAAGGCATCCGGCAATCCTCCCCAGCCAACATAGTTTGACAGAATTTCCTGCTCCTCTGGTGATGCATAACGGTTCTCTCTTTCACATTTTTTCAGAACCTGGATTGCCATCACATTGGCTCTGAATTTTTCTTTTGCTGTTCCGTAGCCCAGCTGGTCATCCGTGATATGAAAATTGACAGGTGGTATCTCAACAGACAATTCCCGTTCTCTTTGCCCATACTCATTCCAGACACGTTCCGATATTTGCCGGAAATAAACGGATTCATTTTCCATGATACTGTAGCTGACTTCCTGGAGTTCTTCCAGGTTCGCTGCATTTTCAATATCCTCATGATACTGAAAATAAAGGGCTTCCCGTTCCAGTTCCATCTCCAGCCGTTCCAGTTCCGGTTCGGACATCCGCTCCCAAATATCATCTTTTTCCGTATGGATGGTAAACCCTTCTCCGTCATCGTGGTATTCCACCATATAATGCAGGATATCCTGCTCCCCACGTATCTCACAGGTAAAGTCATACTCCGTCGTCCTGCTCACAGAAGAATACTGGCGGTTTACTAAGACCAGGTTCTGCACATCTTCTGCCCTTAATGGCAGCCCGCTTTCTTCCTGCTTATCTTCCACATTTTCTTCCGCATGAACTTCCGCAACTTCCTCAACCTCTTCCGGAACTTCCTCCGTTCCCAGTGACTTCTTTACCTCTTCCATATCAGCAAGCCGCTGGGCTTCCTGCCGTTCTTCATATTTTTCCAGCTCTTCCGGTGACAAAAAATCCTCCATCCGGATCAGCTGCCTCGTCCTTGAAGCTGCCTGTTTCCACTTGACCAGTGTTGTCAGGCTTGGGTTGGATATCTGTCCTTTGCTCAAACGGATCCCTTTTGCGTCATGCCACTCATCGGAAAGGTCGCTTCCCTGGATGCCCGGTGTGCATCCTCCGTCTCCGTACTCATGTTTTAAGAAGTCGGCTGCTTCTTTTTCATCGTGGTGTTCCAGGAAAAATTCATAGATACGGTTCCTTCCGCCAGCTACATTTCCACCCCTCCGTAAAACAGAGTCAATCTCATCCTGCGTAATAAAAGCTGTTTCCGGCGGTGTTACGGTTTCTTCCTGCCGACTCCAATCAAGCGACCTTCCAAGGTCATAGACCCTCTGCTTGTATATCGGATTATTCCGGATCTGGTACCTCATATAGTTTTCCGGATGACGTTCCATATCCCGTTCCAATTCCACAAGCATCTGGTAATACTCCCCTGTCTGCTCCCGGTCATCCAGACCTGCACGGAACCTTTCGGTCGTTTCGGTATGGCTGTATATTCCCCGGATAGCCCCGGTATCCCTGAAGTGGAGTGCCAGCAGGCTGGAAAGCTCATCACATTCCACTTTGATCGAATTTTGCATAATCACGTTGGAGACATAAGTCCCCGCATCATACATATCCTGAATGCGGTTTGCCGCTTCTTCCCAGGTAAGCATACGGTCATAATTGCGTTTTGCAGATTCCCCACGTCGGAAACGCATCCCGTCCCCGTCATACCAGATACTGAATTTCTGGCCGGAAAACTCAAACCCTTTCCCGCCGGTACCATATTCCTGGATGAGAAAACTTCTCAGTTTCTCATGGTCAATTCCTTCCACAAGTTTTGCAGTGATATGGAATAATGTATTCTTCCGTCCGCTTCCGGTACGAAGCACATCATCCACGATCTCATCCGAAACAAAAAAAGCGGCTGGCTGTGTGAGTGCAGCTGCCGCTTTCCTGATCTCTCCAAACTGTTCTTCCTCTGTGGGGAACAGGCTTAATTGTATATAATCTCCTGAACCACCATCTCCTCTGCCTGTGCCCAGATCCGGTTCATGTGACGGGTCCATGCCATGCTGTCGGCTGATTTCTCCGGTGCCGGGTCTTTCTCCAGAAGCTGCATGGTCAGGTCTTCCACTTTCTGTCTGGCTTCGCTGTCCACTTCCATCAGATGTCTGTCCAGCCTGTTCTGCAGTGCCAGTATGCTGAATCTGGCTTTCTTGTGGTTCCTCAGATATTCCTTCCGCATCATCCCGTATTTCCCGATGGTTCCCCTGGTCTCCTCCAGTTTGATATCCGGGATCAGATAATCCCCGTTCCTGCTGTAAGTGATCTCTCTCATGCTCTGTTACCTCCTTGTTTTCTTCTATCTTTGTCTCTCTGGTATTTTCTTCACTTTCACGAATTAACGTGTTAAATTCATTATAGACCACTTCCGATTCTTTTGCAACCGTTTTCCTGTCATTTTCCAGATCCATAAGGACATACCGTCCAAGCTGCATCAGAATCGGCCTGCAGATCTCATTAACCGCTGTGCCAAGGTGCCCAAGCACACGGAGATCATTAAAATCCGTGATGTGCCGCAGGCTGTCCGCAGACAGGTATGCTTCCGTATCCATCCCGCACCGCTTTAATAGGACATACCATACACTGTCCGTCATAAGGTTCCGGAACTCCACTTCCTGGTTCTGCTCATCCAGTTCTTCCAGAAATGTCCCCTGCACATCCTGTTTCAGTTCATCAAACGCATCCGGAAGCCACTCCCGCACACTTTCCTGTGCTGCCTGATGCAGGGTTCCGGCAAGCCCGCCATCTCCTTCGTCCAATCCATACGCTCTCTGCAGATAATCTGCCGCAAGAAAACGGTCATCCTGTGGCAGCACCCACAAAGCCGGGTCTTTCCCCAGATTCCGAACCTTATAAGTATCCGAAATATCAAACACATACCGCAGGCGGTTTTTCGGGCTGGATGTATAATCAATCAGGGCAATGCCTTTCGAGCCTTTCCTGATCCATCGGTACATCCGCTTATTCCATACCTCCATGGATGCCACAGCGGTTGCTTCCGGTCTCTGGGCAAAGATCAGGAGCTGTTCATCAAAGGTGTATTTATATAACCGGGATGCGGTATCCAGAAAACGCATCCACTCTTCCGGCTTTGCTGCGATGTCCTTTGCGACTTCTTCCGTCAGCTGTTCCATGGCATATAATTTATTTGCCATATCTGTTCATCCTCCTCTCATTCTATCGTCGTTTCCCGTTTTTTCTTCACACCGGATGTTTTCTGACCGGATGTGATCTTTTTCCGGTTTTCCTCCAGGGATTCCTTGATTGATTTTTTATGTGGTTTCTCATATCCATAATTCTCTGCTTCCTTTTCTGCTACTTTCAGATTGATATCATTCAAATCCACAGAGTATTGAATCTGCTCCATAGGAAGGATCTTTTTTTCGCGGAAAGAAAAATAGGACTGGTCATTTCCGAGAATCACATGGTCAATCACAGGGATTCCTGCCAGCATACAAAGCTGCTGCATCCTGCCTGTAAGTGCAATGTCCTCCTTCGAGGGTTTCAGGCTGCCGCTTGGATGGTTGTGGAACAAAAGAATGGAAGCGGCATTCGATAAGAACGCCGCCTTTAATACTTCCCTCGGATGCACCAGTGACTGGTTCAGTGTCCCCATACTGATGATGGTCATGTTAATGGGAACATTGTCACTCCGAAGATGGACCACGCCTACCACCTCCCGGTCATAGTCTTTAAAGGTATCTCCCAATACCCGGATCGCATCTTCTGGTGTAGAGATCTCTTCCTCACTCAGGATCGGTGCTTCTTTTACAAGCCGAACCGATACTTGGTCAATTCCGTATTTTCTTCTCACTTTCTGATGCTCCTCTCTTTAAGGGAATTTGAAGAATAAACTCCTGGTCTTTTTGTGACTCCAGGCATTTCCGGAGAAATCCGGATAATCTTTTTCTTTCTTCCTCTTTCATTTTGCTGCTCATTCCCCTTCTCCCTCCACAACCTCTTCCATCACATCTGCAATACGCCCGAGTTCCGTTACAAGGGAAGGGAACTCATAACTGTTCCTGGCTTTTCCAATCTGATCCAATAAAAATTCCGGTACATTGTTGATTGCCTCCGCTATCAATGCCTTTACTCTTAAATCCTGAATAGTCAGAAGTTCTTTGATACCAAATTCTTCGCCAAAAACCCTCTGATACCTTCTCATATCATCCAAAAGATATTCTGGCTTCAAGTCTCTTTCAAATGATTCTCTTTTTTCATCTCCGAATAAGCACCATCCTGACATATACATTCTCCTTTCAACAAAGCGGGAACCACAACCGCAGTTCCCGCCCCAAATTATTTACCTACATTACCATAGCCGTATCTCTCGTTTTACCCTGTGGCTTTCCCAGGACATTCCCGGCTTTCACCTCTTCCTTCGCCTTTTCCAGCTTTCCATGAAGCCCGGTTTTCTCTACCGGCTTTTCTGCCGCAGCCGCTTTTTCTTTTTCCAGACGTGCTTCCCGTTTCTCCGCATTTTCCATCACGGCTGTTCTGCCATCACAGAACTGCACTTTATCCGAAAGAATATCTTCCAGTGCTACTTCTGTTGCATTGACTTCTTTTACCATGGCATTCAGGGCTTTCACATCGAAATCCCCATTATCCGGCAACAGAAGTGTTTCATGGATGGAAGAAGGCAGGATATAATAATCACCCTTCATAAACTCCCCGATCTGTTTACGGATATCCTCATGCAGGATCAGGGATGCTGCATTCATTTTCGTTTCGTTCGTCAGGCAAAACATGGGCATGAAAAACTCCTCTGCCCTCCTGTCTCCGTTCAACAGATTCTGGGGTTTTTCTCCCATAATGGAGGACTCCATCAGATCATTTATTGCGTATAAAGCCGGTCCACGGCTCTTATCTGATGCCATCGCATCCTGATGGAGAGTCTGGACATCTATCTTCCATGCCTCCAAAAGAGCCTTTGTCACGGAAACCGAAGCAATACCGTCTTTATTTTCCGACAGGTTGACCGTGTAATAAGCAGCGAAATCCCCATGCATGGTCACAGCCTTATCTTCCAGCCATTCTTTATTTTTTTCCGGGTCGCACATCCTGATCTGCAGCTTATCTTTGACATTTCCATAATCCAACATGCCATTTACATCGACTGACAAATCCGTATCCATATTTTCAATCCAGAGGTCTGCCACATCCCCTACACAGGCATCCGGATTTTTTCCGTTCCGGTATTCCTGATAAAAGGAATCCAGATAAATATTCGGTGTGATATTGGTGTCTTTTGAAGGAATAACCATCGCCGTCAAGGTCAGCCCGTTTTTCTTTACCACTTCCTGCAGATGGATGTTGGCATCCGCATATTTTTCCGGAAGATAGTCCCTCACATTGTCTTTTACATATTCAAAAAAATCTTTTCTGTTCATCATACGCAATTACCCCCTTCTGATCATGTGCTGGTTCATTCTCTTTTTGTTGACTGCCTGCTCCGCTTTTTTCTGGTATGCCATCATTCTCTTGAATGATCTCTCCTGCATTTCTCTCCCTGCCTGCACTGTGTTCATTGTTTTCTTCATATTCTTTACCTGTCCTTTCCTGATTTTTCTATGATAAAAGGGAGCCTCAAATCAAGGCTCCCTGCTCATATAAGGTTACTATTTTCTTTTTCTCTTTCTTCTGGCTGCCAGAAGTCCGGCAATGCCGCTTACAGATACTGCCAGCAGTACCACCGGAAGCCAGAGATTCGTCTCATCACCGGTCTTCGGATTACCTGCTGACGGTGTTCCCGGTGTGCCTTCCGTTGTCTGTGGAACTTCCGGCTTGTCATTTGTCAGGTCAAAGGTCACTTCCACAATCGGTGTGCTGTCATCTTTGTAGGCAAATACCACCTCATGCTCGGTCTCATCCAGTGTGTATCCATCCAGTGTCTTGGTTTCTACCAGATAATATTTCTTCTCACCGGCAAATTTACCGTCTTTGTACTCAGCGATCTCATAAAGGCCGCTCTCCGCATGACCGGCAGCATCCGTCTTTAAGGTCTCCAGCACCTTTCCCTTGCTGTCACGGAGTTCAAATTCCACGCCTTTTAATGGCTCTCCGGTTTCCTTATCTGTTTTATTCAGGATCACTTTACCTTTTGCGGTATCATCCTTCATAACAACCGTCTGGATCTCGCCGGTATCTTTCACTTCAAAGGAGACATCGGCTGTCAGGATAAATCCTTTCGGTGCCTGTTCTTCCCTGAGTGTGTATCTGCCAATCGGCAGCTTCTCCACATAATGCGGCTCCTCTGTGGAAGTCCAGCTTTCCACTACCTGGTCATTTTCATCCAGGATCGTAAGCTTCGCACCCGGAATCTCCTGGTCTCCGGTGATATCTGTCTTGCTGATCTGTACCTTTGTCACATCGTCCTTCATTTCATGCTTCTGGATTTCCGCAGTATTCTCGATGGTAAATTCGATGCTTTCTGCGGTTACATATCCATCTGCAGGTTTGGTTTCTGTCATGGTGTAGGTTTTGCCGACTACCAGCTCTTTGATCACATGGGCTTCTTCTGTGGATACCCATTCATCCACAACATTTCCATCCTCATCGGTCACTTTCAGGTGGGCACCCGGGAGTTCATCCCCTGTTGTCAGGTCGGATTTTGTCAGTTCCACGGTTGTTGCCTCATTTTCAAAGGTAAAATCATAGCTTACCTCTGCCTGGTCCGCACCGGCATATTCAAAGGTGAAATCCTGTTCCTCATTGGTGGTCACAAAACCATCCGGGGCATACAGCTCCTTCACATAATAGTTGCCGTCTACCGGTAGGTCTGCCATAAAGGTGATCTGACCGTTTTCATCCGTGGTCTTAAGCTCAATGAGCGTATCTGCTTCCATCAGGACATCACCGCCCACATTTTTGATATCCTCCCTTGTAAACAATCCGAAGATACCGCCTGCCAGAACTCGTTCGGTGTCTTTTTCCTTTTTCAGGACGGTCACTTTGACTTTCTGGCGGTTATTCTGCCATGCCTCATCATACGTTACCACCGGGGTATCCTGGTCACGGTAACTTAAATCCACATATCTTGGCTCTCCATCCAGCACATAACCATGGACAGTTTCTGCCTCTTTCACATAGTATTTTCCAACCGGAAGATCCCCAAGCTGTGCAATACCATTGGTATCTGTGGTAATGGTTCCCACCAGTTCATCTGCTTTGAAATAATCCTCGCTGACACCATCTGCCGCTTTGATATCTTCAGCGGCATAAACGTGAAAAGTAACTTCGGTAAGGCTTCCGGTGATATACTCAAACAGATGCTCCACCGTGCCTTTTGCATTATCCAGAAGCGTTACTTTATCCAGGAATTCACCCTTTTTGTTGATGATCAGAAGCCCGGTCGGCACTTCATCCTTCATTTCAACCTTTTGGACATCGCCATTGTCTTCCACGGTAAATTCCACATCCGTTGCTTTCAGGTATCCATACGGGGCAAATTCTTCCCGGAGTGTGTAAGTCTCCCCGACTACCAGACGTTTGATCACATGCGGGGCATCCTTAACAGAAGTCCATTCATCCACAACATTCCCGTCTTTATCCAGCACTTTCAGGCTTGCACCATCCAGTTCTGTTCCAGTGGTAATGTCAGATTTTGTGATCTCCACTGTGGTCGGCTGGTTTTTCTTCACGGCTTTCAAAACAACCGTTTCCACATCCTGTCCCTGATAGGAAGCATCAAAGTTCAGGACCTCATTGGAAGATACATACCCTGCCGGGGCTTTCAGTTCTTTTACATAGTAGCTTCCAAGCGGAAGATCCAGTGTACAGCCTGCCTGACCCTTCTCATCCGAAGTCATTTCCTGAAGGAGGGTATCTGCCGCAACAATTACTTTGCCGTCTGCGGTAATATCCTCTTTGTTGTAGATACCAAATACGGCACCTGCCACAACTGCTCCATTTTCCGCATCCTGTTTTTCAACCGAAATCGCTACCTTCTGTCTTTCATCACCGACGGTCACTTCCTGCTCTACTACCGGAGTATCCTGGCCTTCATAGACAAAGACAACTTCTGCAGCCTCCGGATTTAACACAAACCCTTCCGGGGCTGTTTTTTCCACTACCCGGTAAGCACCAAGCGGAAGGTTTTCTGCCACTGCCATTCCATCCTCACCGGTTGTGATCGTAGTCACCAGTGTATCCTTTGCATAGACTACAATACGGTTTCCATCTGCGTCCTTCTGGTAATCCGGGGAGTAAATATCCTCTGCCGCATACACTTCAAAGACGGCATCTTTCAGGAACTGCTCTTCGTAAATGAAATCCTTATTAAATCCAGCAAGCATCTCACCTTTTTTGTAAACAGTCAGCTTTCCTTTGACCGGATGGTTTTCGTAATCTACTTCAATCACCACATCCCCGCTGACAGAATCCATCTGGTATGCAGTATTGGAATCCACTGCGATCTCCACGTAATTCTGGTTTAAGGTATAGCCATCCGGGGCTGTCACTTCCTCGATCCGGTAATGTCCGATGCTTAAATTGTTCGGAAGGATCAGATAACCCTGGCTGTCCGTGAAGTAGGATTTGTGGGTAACAGTGGTCGGGTAAGTCGTAACCTGTTCCACATATTTCTTATGGTCCAGGTCATAAATCTTAAATTCTGTACCTGCCACCAGCACCGGTCTCTTTGTTTCATCGTCTTTCTTCACGATCTTTAACTTTGCTTTAAATTCATCATCCAGAAGGATCCGCCAGATCTGCGGCTCATCCGGATGGTTTTCACTGATGGTAACAAGAAAATCATCCACCGGCTTATAATTGTGCGGGGTTGTTGTTTCCTTCACAAGATAAGTACCATACGGAAGCGGGATGCTGCAGGCATAGCCTTTGGCATCGGTAAACATCTCTGTCTTTCCATCTGCGGTCAGCACTACCGGCTTGGCAGATGCAAAATCGTAACTTCCGTCCGGATTGGTCTTAAGGCTGCTCTTTAAGTAAGCAGTAAATCCGGCACCTTTTAACAGGTCTGCGTCTGTCTTTCCATTGTTCGCCGCTTTAATCACCTGGAACGGCTGTTTCATGACCTGTTCCGAAGATTCCGTACTGCGCTCCACAGTCTTTACAAGGTCTCCCTCATAACTGCATTCCAGGTCATACTCACCCTCGTCGATCAGGTATCCAATCGGCGGTGTGATCTCTTTCACGTAGTATTTTCCAAGGTACAGGTCTTCTACAGAAGCATCACCCTTTTTATCAACCGTCATGGTTGCCACCTGGCTTCCTGCTTTATAGAGGATGCCGGTTTTTCCATCCGGATGGATGATGTTTTCTCTTGCATACACTCCATAAACGGCACCTTCAAAGGTAGCGTCTCCCTGGGTGTTTCTTCCGGTCTCTTTATCTTTCTTGACCAGATGGATCGTCGCATTGACACGTTCATTCTCAAACGTATGGGTAAATGCGACGTATGCCTGTTTATCATTGGTGTACTGAAATCTGAAAGAGAATACATCCTCACTATTTCGGAAATAATTTGCCGGTGCCTGCAGCTCTTTCACATAATAGCTGTGGTTGATCGGCAGGTCTGCCTGATATACAGCATTTCCATCGTTTCCGGTTGTTGCTTTTTCAATCAGGGTATCTTTTCTCACTACCACATTCCCGGATACATCAGCGATATCCTCCGCCGCATATAGTCCATAGATTCCTCCGGACAGCGGGTTCTTTGTGGTATCGTCCTGTTTCACCACAGATACGCTTACCTTCTGGCGGTCATTGGCAAAGGTCACATTTCCTACTGCCACTTCCACGTTCTGCCCTGCATAGCTTAAGGTGACGGTTTTGGATTCCCCTTTGCACACATAATCTGCCGGGGCTTTCGTTTCTGTTACAACGTAAGTGCCAAGGTTCAGGTTCTTAAGGGTTGCACTGCCATCCTCACCGGTGGTCAGCCCCTCTTTTACCAGGGCACCCTTTTGGAAAATAACCCTTCCATCTGCCGCTTTGATATCCGCACCGGCATACACATTATAAACAGCGCCTTTCAATCTCTGTTTTGTGTACTGGAACACAACGCCGGAATCTGTAACAGAAGCACCGGTCAGCACTTCCCCTTCCTTATAAACGGTCAGGTCTGCAAACTGTTCCTTGTCAGTTACGTCTTTCTTTGTGGTTCCGCCGATGACCAGGTTGATCCCATAGGCTTTGGTATCCAGCACATAGCCATTCGGTACGGAAATCTCTTTCAGGTACACGGTATTCTGTGTCTTTTCAATCGTGATACTGGATGCACCATTGGCATCGGTTGCAGGCATCTTTGCGATCAGGTTTTTTCCTGCTTCATCACTGTAAATGCCATAGACCGCACCGGCTACCTTTGCATTGCTTCCGGCATCCTTTTTCACGATCTCAATCTTTGCCATCTTCACCCATTCCACACTGAAATCCACATACTTCTCATCTGTGACACCTTCTCCAAATACCAGTGCCAGGTCCTGTGTGGATGACCCTGTGGTGATCTTATAAGCGGAATAATCCTTGGTAATGCTTCCTTTCATGGTCACTGCCCAGGAGCCGCTTACATCTTCCGCCTGTGTCAGCGGTGCAGAAAGATAGAACTTTGTGCCGCCGGACACTTCTACGCTTACCCCTGCCGCACTGGTCTTTCCGGTTGAAACGTTGTGGAATTTCACGCCGGATGGAAGATTCATCGTAATCGTCTGAAGCGCATCTGCCTTAAAAGTGATCTCTTCCGTTCTCTGGGAATTGCCGTCAATATAGGCTTTTACCTTCGCATTGGAAAATGACATCGCCACGTCCGGGATCTCCGGCTGGCTCACACAGTAGTTATAGAGTTCCATGGCCAGCGCCTGTCCGGTGGAGTTGGTGCCGGAAAAGGCATCACTGCTTCCATTTGCATACGCAGCTGCCAGATGGGTAATGATAAAACGCTTTCCGGTAGAGAAATCCGGATGCTTTTCTGCGAAAAATCCTTCATCCCCGCTGGCTTTTGTACCGTAATAGCAGACTTTCGCTAAGGTCTTTCCGTCACTGAGCTTTGTGATCGTATAAGTTCCATCCCCCGGCCCCGGCTTGGATGGCTGTACGCAATAGGCAGTAGCAGTAACATCACCAAACTTAACGGTATAAGGTGCGGTCAGGTAAGAACCCAGACCATAATCTGCATAATAGTAATATGCCCCTCTGGTTACACTGACGGAGGTCGTGGATCTGGCACTTGCAAACAGTGCCTGTGCCTGAAACTGTACCGTCTCGCCTTCTTCCAGGCTTAGCATATCAATTCCCTGTTCTTCGCCCTGTTCCAGTACATCGGATACGGAAAGCCCGGTCTCCGGGTCAACGGTTTCCTGCTCTTCGCTTTCCTCCAGTGCTGCATCCAGTTCCTCTTCCGGAAGAACTTCGGCGCTTTCTACTGTTTCTGTTTCCGTTTCTGGTTCAGCCTCTGTGACTGGTTCTGTGGCAGCTTCCGTCTCCATGGACGTTTCTGTTGTTTCACTTTCTTCTGCAGATAACGTCTGCGAGTCTGCCTCCCCATCATCTGCCGCTTCCTCTGTACCGCCGGAACCGGCATCTTCGCCGCCTCCTTCTGAAGCAGCCTGCACTTCTGTTTCCGCCTCTTTCACGATCAGGTTCCTGCTGATCTGGTACTTCGGATGTGCCTCATTGACCGGCTCCACGTAGTAGACGGCTTTATAACTGTCTGCGTGGTCTAAAGCAAAATCCTTTCCCTCTTCATTCTTAGCTTCCGCAAAAGTGACTTTTACTTTTTTGTCATCTTTGATCTCCAGCCCGGTAAAATCACAGGTGACGTCAAATTCACTGTCAACAGTAATTTCATAATCCTTGGCTTTTACCACTTCATCTTCGTCCAGCAGATCCTTGACCTCTTCATAAAGGGGCGGCTTTTCTTCCGCTTTGGGTTCTGCCGCATAGGCTGTCATGGGCGATAACACTGTGGATAACAGCGTCATCCCTGCCAGAAATCCGGATACGAGTCTCCTTAAATTTCCTGTTCTTCTCATAGATCATGTCCTCTCTTTCATTTTTATATGAAAACAGACAGCCTTTTAGCTGCCTGATTCCTAACTACCGCTGGGGAAAATGCAGGTTAAACTGTGCTTTTCCCTCACCATCGGCTACCATTTCTACAGTAGCTTCATAGCTTTTCCCGGTTCTTTTCGATACCAGGTCTTTGTAATGGACTTTACCTTTTTTCAGGAATTTTTTTGCCGTTGCTTTGTCCATCTTTTTTCCCTGGCTTGCAAGGAAATGGTCATCCTTCCACAAAGAAAAGCGGCATTCCTGCCCGGTACAGTAATAATTCTTTTTACCTTCCCTCACATCACTGCCGCAGACCGGACATTTCCCGATCACTTCTCCCATTGCTGTTCCCGGAAAACGGCTGCTTTCCTCCTCAGAAATCGAATGGTAACGGGAAATCAGTTCTCCCAGCATATCCGTGATCCCATTCAGGAAATGCTCTGCCGTCTCTGTCCCCTGTGCGATATGGTTTAATGCCATCTCCCACTCTGCTGTCATCTTCGGGGACTTAATCTCATCCGGTAGGACTGTGACCAGTACATTCCCCGCATCTGTCGGCACCAGATTCTTCTTTTCCCGTTTTACAAAGCCGGACTGGATGAGTTTTTCAATGATCCCGGCTCTCGTTGCCGGTGTTCCCAGACCTTTCTTTTCCGTATCCTCTGTCAGTTCTTCATTGCCTGCCCGCTCCATCGCCGCCAGAAGAGTGTCTTCCGTATACTGGCGGGGCGGCTGCGTGAAGTTTTCTGAAACAGAAGTGCTGCACGGTCCGATATTCCTTCCAAGGTAAAGGTCAAATTCCGCTTCCTGTTCCGGTTCCCTGACACCAAGGAACTGTTTCAGTTTCTTCTCTGTCGCCTGGAACCCTTCCTGTTTTGTCTTCCTTGCATTGAAATAAAACGTATGGAAGTTGCAGGTCAGCTGGCACTTATGGGTCTCATAAATATAGGGATCCGCCGTTGCAGTGAGTACCCTGGCACTGATCAGATACAGGATGTTCCTCTCCCTTTCTTTCAGCTTCTGAAGATCTGCTTTCTCCACTTCCGAAGTGGGGATAATTGCATGATGGTCTGATACCTTTTTAGAGTTCAGTACTTTAGAAATATCCGGTTCATACGCAATCCCCTCCGCAAAAGGCATCCTGGATAACAGCAACTGAATAAGCTGTTTCGTACTGTTCCCCATCTCATCCGTCAGATACTGGCTGTCTGTCCTGGGATACGTCACCAGCTTCTTTTCATACATCTCCTGAACAGAATCCAACGTCTGCTGTGCCGTGTAACCAAAGATACGGTTGGCATCCCTCTGGAGAGAAGTCAGGTCATACAGTTTCGGTGCCCGCATGGTTTTCGTCTGCACATCTTCTTTCTCCACCTGACACATGCGTTCCTTACAGTCCGATGCCACCTTGTCTGCTTCCTCCTTTTTCTGGAAATGCTCAGAAACTGCATCGAACTCCCCGAATGTTAAGTGGGCTACATAGTATCTTTCTTTTACAAACTCCCTCACCTTCTGGTTCCTGTCCACGATCATGGCAAGAGTCGGAGTCTGCACCCTGCCCACTTTCAGGTTCTGGTTATAAAGGACAGAGAAAAGACGGCTCGCATTGATCCCCACCATCCAGTCTGCTTTTGCCCTGCATAATGCTGACTGATAAAGGTCTTCATAACACGAACCGTCTTTCAACGATGCAAACCCTTCTTTAATTGCACGTTCTTCCATGGAAGAGATCCAGAGCCGTTTGACCGGCTTTTTGCATCCCGCCTGCTCATAGACCAGACGGAAGATCAACTCCCCTTCCCTTCCGGCATCTGTGGCACAGATGACCTCATCCACTTCTTTGCTGTTCATCAGTTTCTTTAAAATCTGGAACTGCTTCTTTGTCCCGTCAAGGACTTTCCTTTTCCATTCTTCCGGTATGATCGGGAGGTCTTCATATCTCCATTTTTTGTAACGTTCATCATATTCCGATGCGTCACAGAATGCTACGAGATGCCCGACGCACCACGATACCAGATACTCTTTTCCCTCCACATATCCGTCTTTCCGTTCCCTGGCTCCGACCACCTTTGCCAGAGCCATCGCAACAGACGGCTTTTCTGCAATCACTAACTTCATCTCACTCATCCTTTCTGCTTTCCATTTCAATATCGGATTCTACTTCATTCCCCCAGACATCCCATCCGGGTGTCTTCTGCCTGGCAAACAGCTCAATGCGGGGCACATCACCCATCAGCTGCACGATCCTCTCCCTTGCTTCCTGCGGCTTTTTGCTGTGTTCCTCGATGTGGGATACAATCACCTGATGGACTCCGGCAGACTGCCGTTTCGGTGAACCTCTGGTTGCTAGGATACAGAATTCGGCATTGCTCCTTGTCCAGTAACCCATTCCCCAGAACAGGCTGTCCGCTTTCTTATTCTGCTTGATCCAGACAAAAGCAATGGTCTTATAGTGGAATCCCCAGGCCTGCAGGACGGAAAGCCCTTCCAGCAGGCACGGGATTGTCACCCACAAAAACAAGGCACAATCCTTTTCTGCCAGCTCCGCCACCGGCAGGGCACGGATCTCATCAATCCCCATTGTGGGGTAATGGCTCTCTGCACTCCGCCCTAATCCTTTTTTGGAATACACACGGTACTGCCACGGCGGATCTGCATAGATAACCGGATATTTTTTCATCTGCATCAAAACACCCCATTATGATTCCTCCTCATCTTCCAGGACTTCCTCTGGATCCTCTTCATCCGGAAGTGTCTCTTCTTCCGCATCATCCGTTTCCGCAGGCTCTTCCGCTTCTTCGGTCTCATCGTCCTCATATTCATCCTCATCATCGTATTCATGCTTCGGCTTATAGACCTTGAAGTAATATCCGGCACCTAATGCACCGGCAGCTATCAGACCGAACAAAAGATAGGAACCCACCGGGGATTTATCCTCCGGCATCTGCACTTCCTCTGTTTCCGGCTCTTCCTCTTCCGGCTCCTGCGTCGGCTCCGGTTCCTCTGTTTCCGGTTCTGCATACACAGTATCCACTTCCGGAAGAGTTACCGTATCGGAAAGCGTGAAGTTCATCAGGTCTTTTTCACTGACTTCCGTCAGGAAATACACATTGTCCTGTGACTTGGAATTATCAATGACCAGATAAAACACCTTGCCGCTTTTGGTGGAAATGGTGTAAAACTCTTTCGTCCCTTCCGTTGCTGTCTGGGCAATGTTTTCTGCATCTTCCCCGGTTGCTGCCAGCTCTTCTTCAATCCCCGTCACAGTACGTTCATCCACGGTTCCCCTTGCCTCCGTCGGTTCCGATGCCTGTGCGTCCTGCGGAAGCGGGGATGTGGCCGTTTCTTCCGTTGTGGCAGCACTGCCAGTGGTACTCATATCGCTGTTCGCTGTACTTTGCTGTTGTGCCTGACGTACCGCCCATTCATAATACGGGTTCTGGAGAGTGTACTTATCGGAAGTATTCCCGGCACCATCCGTCACTGTGATCTCGATCTGCTTTGTGGTAAAATCTTTCTGTGTAAGCTGGACCTTCAGTTTTCCATCCGAAAGTTCCGTATAGGTAGTACCGTTGACAGTTACCGCAGAGATCCCGGATACCGTATCATTTCCCTGGATGGTCAGCACACCATCCGTAAGGGAGGCAGAAAGCGTTGGTTTTTCCGTATCATAACAGCGGATGGAACGGTTCTGTTCATACACCGTCCCTTCTGCATCCGTCACCCGCACATAGACTATCTGGTTTCCGTTGATGGTAATGCTTCTGGACTCTGTAACGTCCTGCCAGCTCCCATCTTTCCCAGCCTTTGCTTCGATTTTTGCGACATTAAAGCCTTCCCCCATCTGGCTGGCATCTACAGTAATGGAAACAGAAGTATCTCCCTGTTTCCACCCGTCCGGCTTTTCAATGGCGATGGCAGGGTTTGTGCTCTCCGCCGCATAAATGCTCCGGGCAGAAAAAAACGGGGATGCCATACATAAAAATGTGGTAACTGCAAAAACGCCTCTTTTTACATTACTGCCCCATTTCCTGTGCCTGCCCGGTGCCCTCTGTTCTTTCATTTTCTCTAAATTCATCATCAGCTCTTGTTTCCTCCTTCTGGAATCCTGCCAGTGTCGGCAGTTCCGTTTTCATTCTCTCCCGGAACGCATTCAGTTCCGGTATGGTCATATCCATGCCACGGATGATCCGCACGATCTCCAAATTCTCCGCTTCTGTCTTTGCCGCTTCCGCAGCCTTAAACCGCTTCAGGTCTGCTTCATACCGTGCCCTGGATGCCTCCATTTTTTCCTTTGCCTTTTCGTAATCGGCAACTGCTTTTTCAAGGCTCTTCATACTGCTCCTTTCCGGGCGGCATGACCACCGCCCTTTTTTACCATCTTCCAAATCCATAAAAATGGCTCTGCCAGTAGGATGAATAAATGGATGTGTACTGTACCGGATGCCCGCAGTGGATCATCTGCCCGCCGCCTACATAGATACCGATATGCGTTACCGGCACACCTGCATTATAGGTTCCGGTAAAGAAGATCAAGTCTCCCGGCTGGACATCAGACTCTGATACCGGTGTACAGATATCATAAAGCCCCTGGGCAGTCAGCCTTCCGGTATTCCTTACCCCTGAATTGGTCAGGCAGTAGCTTACAAAACCGGAACAGTCAAACCCGCTTGGGGAATATCCGCCCCATACATACGGGGTTCCCAGATATCTGGCTGCTTCCTGCAGTAGCCTCTGTGCTGCTTCACTGGTGTACTCATTTCCACCAAAAATGGTTCCTTCCCCTGTTTCCAGATAGAAGATCGGGTTCATCCGTTCCCCGTTTTTTAGAAGTTCGATATGGAGATGGCTTCCTGTGGAATTGCCGGTATTTCCTGCAAGCCCTATCACATCCCCTTTGGTAATGGCAGCCCCTGCAAAAACACTTCTGCTTTTCAGATGTGCATACCGCAGTTCATAACCTTTGCTGTCTTTGATCACCACATAATTGCCATAGCTGTCATTATAGGAAGAAGTTGTTACCGTACCGGTCAGCCCTGCCAGTACCTCCGTACCTTCCGGCACTCCGATATCCACTCCATTGTGAAGCTGGTTTGCACCGGAGATTGGATGGATCCGGTATCCGTAATAGCTGCTCACGTTGTAATACCAGTTGAAATCAAATGGTGTCCCGAACATCTGCAGGTTGCCCTTTGTTTCGTTATAGGCGTCAAACAGTTCCCTCTGGAAAATCCCCAGACGGCTCTGGCAGATGCCCGTCAGGCTGCTGGAATTTAAGGTCACGTTCAGCACATCCACATCTCTGGTACGTGTCACTTCCACCTCCTGGCTTCCGTTATCATCCGCAAGGAAACACTCCCAGGTCTGATGCCCATGTACGGATGCCGCCGAATGGCTGTCATAATACACATCAAACTGGACACCGTAACGGGCAAATGCCCCAGTATCTTCTACCGTGTATTCCACACCATTCATGACCACCTTTGTCCCCATTGGAACAAACGGGTTGGACGCATCTACCGCAAGGGTATGGTTCGCTGTCGGGTACACCCCGGATGCCGTCGGTCCTCCTGACCAGATGCCACAGCAGATCGGGCAGTTGCAGTAACCGCTTGTCACAACATTTCCAAGGGATTCCCCTACCCGGACCGTCGTTGTCTCTGTCACAGTCTCATTCACAGCTTCTGTCTCCAGCTGGTACTGTAGTGCAAACAGCCTGTCCAGTTCCGGCTTGACCTGCTCAAAAGTAAACTCTTCATACTTGGCAGACAGGTAGCTGATCAAAACAAACGGGTCATGCTCAATCGGTCCGATATTGTACCGGTATTCGTCATGCCCCGGCTCTTCCGATTCCATCTGGTTAATCCTATCCTGGAGGTTTGCTTCCAGCTGTGTGTAGTAAAGGTCTGCCTGCCGGATCGCCTCATCCGAAGAGATATAACTGGTTCCGGTGTAATTGATCAGGCTCTGCATAAATGCCGAGGAACAGGACGTTACACTGGTCATAATGAGGAACATCATCCCGATCAGGGCAGCGATGCTGATATAGACCTTCCGGTGTTCCTTGAAAAAGTTGGTGACTTTACCGCCGATCTTCTTGATATAGTCAATCGTGCCGACCGTTGCAGTCCCCATTGCCTGCTCACTCTGTTTTGCCTTGGCATATTCCTTTTTGATCCGTTGTTTCTGGATCAGCTTCTTCAAATAAGACCGTTCCTGGTTTATGGAAGATTCTGCCGCAGCCTGCGCTGTTTTCTTTGTCTGATAAGCACTTGACCGGCTTTTTCTCCGGTTCCGCCTTCTGGCACTTCGCTGTTCCAGATGGTAAAGCCCCTCTGAACCTTCGGCTAAACTGTTTGCGCCTTCCACCGCCGCATTGCCATCATCATTTTTTCTGACCTGGCGGTGGACAGATACTGCCACAGCGGTGCCTGCCTTTTTGACAAGGGACGCATCTTTGGGGCTTTCCCCTTCAAATATTAGCCGGCTTTTCTTTTTCACCCCTGCACTTTCTGCATTTTCCTGATAGACCTTTTCTTTCATGGAATGCTTCTTTGGGGCGTTCTTCCTTTCTGCCTCCGTGTGGGCCATCTTCTGGTTCCGTTTCTTCTGGGCATCGTGGCGGAAATTCACCCCGTCCGCATCCATCCGGTTTAATTTAGCGGAAGAATCTCCATCCCTGACTGCTTCTGCCGTCTCCTCATAAGCAAACTTCAGCCTTCGTTTCTGCCCCGGCTTTTTACTTCCTCCGGTCTGTTTCTTTCTTGCATCTCCCCTTGACTGGGCAAGGTCTGTATGCTTTTCCTGAAGTTTCCCACTGGCGTTTTTCTTCTCTTCCAGTGACAGTTTGGAACCAGCACTGCCCTCTGCCTGTTCCCGGATCATTTTCCGAGCTTTTGCTTTGTCTACTGTCTGTGCCTTTGCCGGTGCATCTCTGGAATTCTGCACAGAATGCCTGACCGGATCCGTACTGTCCTCTTTCGTCCCCCTCCGGTTGGAAAGGTCCAGCCCTTTTCCGGTATCCTTTTTTGACATCTGCACATCCCGGGTACGGCTGCTGACACGAACAGTGGATTTATCTGCCAGGTTTTCTTCCACTAAACCGTCCTTTGTCATCTTCTGGACGGTTTTCTCCCTGGCTTTCATTCTCTGTTCTGCCATCTGTTACCTCCTTCATTTTTTTCCTGCCTGCATGATACAGGTAAGAACCAGACCACATACCATGCCTGCCGTAAATGTCAGAAAATATGCTAATACATGCATCGTTTTTCCTCCTATGCCTGATCTCCCGTCTCTTCCGGGCGGGTCGTTAATAACTGATACAGCCTGTTCTTCGGGAACCTGTCCACAAACGGGATAATGACATTTCCATAGAACAAAAGCCCCTCACCTTCATTGCTGTTCGTCACATAAGACAGCTGGGTCGGTGAAATATTCAGCTGCTTCGCCAGGATCTGCCGGTCACCGGATGCCTGGTTGAGCATATAAATGAAATCCGAGTTCTCAAAAATGTTCTCAATCTCACGGCTTGCCAGAAGATCCTTGATATTCTGGGTGATACCGGTCGGGATACCTCCCCATTTACGGAACCTCTTCCAGATCTCCACACTGTAGGCTGCCGTCTGCTCTTCCTTTAAAAGCAGATGGAATTCATCAACATAGTACCGGGTCGATTTATGGGCGGAACGGTTAACCGTTACCCTGTTCCAAACCTGGTCCTGGACGATGAGCATCCCGATCTTTTTCAGCTGTTTTCCCAGCTCCTTAATGTCAAAGCAGACGATCCGGTTATTGATATCCACGTTTGTCCGGTGGTTAAACACATTCAATGAACCGGTAACGTAAATTTCCAGTGCGGTTGCCAGCCGCTGTGCCTCCGGTTCATCCTGCCCACGGAGCAGGTCATACAGATCCTGAAGGATCGGCATCTTCTCCGGCACCGGATCGGAAAGATAGTTCTGATACACAAGACGCACACACCGGTCAATGATGGTCTTTTCCACCGGTTCCAGACCGTTCTTTCCTCCCACGATCAGCTCACACAGCGATAAAATAAAATCCGATTTCAGTGATAACGGATTATCCTCCTCAGAATAGTTGAGGTTTAAGTCCATCGGATTGATATACTGGGTCGATACCGGTGAGATACGTACCACTTGCCCGTGCAGTGCCTGCACCAGCGGGTAATACTCTGCTTCCGGGTCGCAGATAATAATGTCATCTTCCGTAATGAGGAAGCAGTTGGTAATCTCTCTTTTTGCAGAGAAGGATTTACCGGAACCCGGAGTACCTAAGATCAGCCCGTTGGGGTTTTTAAGCCGCTTCCGGTCCACCATGATCATGTTGTTGGAAAGGGCATTCAGGCCATAATAAAGGGCTTCCCCTTCCTGGAACAGTTCCTGCGTCGTGAATGGCACAAAGATCGCTGTTGCCGAGGTGGTAAGCCCACGCTGGATCTCGATTCTGTTTACTCCCAGTGGGATACAGGACATCAGCCCCGCTTCCTGCTGGTAATCCAACGGACGCAGGGAACAGTTATATTTCTGTGCGATGCCCTGCACTTGGAAAATGTTGTTGTCCAGTTTCTGCCGTTTTTTTGCCGTATTCATCACAAGGACAGTGACAAGGAACATCCTCTCATTCCTGGACTGCAGGTCTTCCAGAAGGTTCTTCGCTTCTTCCCCATAGGTCACAAGGTCAGACGGCAGCACATCCATGTCGTAACCGGAACGCACCGCCCGCTTCTGCTCCTCAATCTTCATCTTGTCCAGGTCAGAGATTTTACTCTTGATCATCTTGATGGCAGAGGTCTGGTCAATGGACTGGATATGGATATTCACATTGATACTCTCATCCACATCCAGAAAATCTGCCAGCATACGGTCGGTCAGTTCCGGTGCGAGGATCTGCAGGTAACTGACGCTTCCCAGTGTCTTTCCCATCATAAATGAAGTGTTTTTCGAGAAGTTAAACGATGTCGGTGCGATAAAATCCTTTGTCTTAAGCCCCGTCTGTGGAAGCATCTTGTAATTGAACCGGAACGGCTCGATCCGGTCCTGGTTGAACACATGGTACATGATCTCAAGACGCTCCACCCCGTTCAATGGATGAGCCTGTGCCCCAAGCACTTTAAAGTTGTTGAGGATATCCGCCTCAATCCGCTCAAGCCTCGGTCTTGCCACCTTTAAACTCTCCGCTTCAATCCCGAACGTAATATACTTTGATTTCACCAGACCGTTATTCCCTTTGGAAAGCTGGTTCTTTAACATCGTCCGGTATTCTTCCCGGATCTCATTAAAATCATCGTTCTGGTCCGGGATATCAATGCTCTTTTCAAACTCTGCCACATCCACCTGCTGGTTGATAAAAGACAGCTGCACACTGATGGACGAGTCAAAGTAATTCAGGAAATCACAGTAATTCTCAAAGATCGTGGTCTTATCCTCATTCAGGGCAAGCTGGTAATTGATATCGTAAAACTGTACGGTTTTGGAAAAAAAGTTTTTCGATACCTGGCAGATGCCATCCGCAAACATCCGCTGATAAGGGATGCTCTGCTGGGCAGTATGGGGAATGTTCTTCTGCCGTTTTCTTTCCTTCTCCTGTTTCTTCCTACGCTTTTCCTTTTCCCTTTCCTTTTTGTCGTTTCTTTTTCTTCTTTCCTGACGGTTTTTTCTTGCCGCCGCTTCCAGGCACTGCTGCTGTACCTGTTTCTTCTTTTTTGCCATCCGGCACACCCTCCTTCTTTACGAGGGAATCCACCGCCTGATAGAAGTTCTCCGTCTGGTACGGACGTTTCGCCGGACAGAGGAATTTCTGGCGGATGATATTTCCCATCACTTTTTCAAAAGGGAGACCGTCTTTTTCATACATTGCCATAAAGAAAAATGGCAGCATGACAGTTACCATAAGGATCGCTGACACACTGGAACCAAGGGGTTTCTTTGCCAGCAGGTATAACGGGACTCCCACTACTGCGGCAAGCGAAAAAAAGATCAGCTGCCGCTTTGTCAGGTTCAATGCTACTTTTGTCTTGACCTTGGTAAGGTCTTTTGGTACTGGTACATACGCCATAGGTAGTACTCCTTTCTTTTCCTGCCCGTCAGTGGGCATTGAATATTGATTTACTGAGGCTTCCGGTCTTAAACAGTGAAAATGCCAGTACGACCGTATATGCCGCCACTGAAAACATTGCCCCATGCAGGTTTGTGGATATGGTCATCGCATTGACCAGTACGGAATAAATGCCAACACAGACCAGCATGAAGAATCCCTGAAATGCCAGGGCGAACAAGCCTTTCAGATAGTTGTTCCCGATATTGCCCCACTCCTTATTGGTCATGGTGGCAAACGGGATCGGTGCCACGGAAGTATAAAGGTAGATCTCAATCATCCTGCCATACATGATCACCGTGATAATCACGGAAAGGATGCTCATGGTAAGGCTGATGAGAAGTGTTTCCATTGCCAGTAAAAACAGTTCCCCGATCTCCATATCTTCCAGAGATTCGGTCAGGGTAGCAATGGCGGCAGAAGCATCCACCGCCGTACTTCCGGAGATCACACCGGCTGCACCATTTACAATGTGCTGCCCCACATCAAATACCGCCATTGTGATATTGAATGTGTTCGTCACAAGGTAAATCGCCACATACGCCTTAAAGATCCAGAGAAAAATGTTGTAAGTTTCAAACTCATGGAAGTTATTCTTCTGTGTGACCATTGTGATCAGCTCATAACAAAGCACGAACGTGATGATCAGACCGGCGATGGGCACGATCACCGTCTGGGACAGGTTTTGGATGAGGTTAAAAACCCCTGCATTCCATCCCTGCGGTGTCTGCCCGACCTGACTGGCAATCGTTCCCACCTTATCATTGACCTCCACAAACATCCCTTCCAGACCATTCTGGATCATCCCGATGAGGATCTCCTTGATGGCTTCCGTGATTCGTTCGATAATGGTGTTCATCCATTACCCCATTAACCGAACAGCGTTGCCAGCTGGGGAATCAGGGTAGTTCCCAGCAGCATGATTCCAGCTCCTGCCATGAGCTGTTTTATACCCAATTAGGTGTAAAACTCTGCTCGATGGCGGGCGGCGGTGTACAAAAAATCTATATGGTGTTTTTAAGAGAACCGTCCCGGCGGGACAGGTCAG
>ERZ773248.783-NODE-783-length-34328-cov-15.447203_pt1 | contig 34328 bp, 27 predicted proteins | sample MGYA00580518_ERZ773248 | MGnify/ENA primary metagenome ERZ773248 (study PRJEB29015, sample SAMEA2737762) | human gut metagenome | biome: human gut; feature: human-associated habitat; material: faeces | place: China | collected 2012 ...
AGCATAGTCCATGATGTCCTTGAGAAAAATGTGTCAACCAATCTTGACAACATCATACCTTCACAAAAAAGAAGTCCTTATTTTGCTTTTTCTAACCGTATACGCACACGGAATTATTCATTCCTTGCATTGCCTCTTTGAGATTAAAAAGTCCTTGTTTTTATTGAATAGGTATATATACGCAGAGTCAGCAAACACCAAAAATCTTAAAAAAGTTTTGTCCTATTACCCCATTATTGTTAAATACAGTTATCAAAAAGAAAGCATGAAACGTAGCAATCCAGATTATGTAAATTATGAAATTGCAAAACAGCATTACTCTGACCTATTAAACAATTGGGATTTTTTTGTATACGATTACAAAAAAGCGTTTAATCCTTTAGTTGCATTAAAGGCTACCTTTTCTATTCCAAGCTCTTTCTTAAACTGGATTGGATTTTATCCTAGAAGAATCAATCTTAATTTTTTCAATTTAACTTTTTGGTTCATTAATCTTTATTCCAATGAAATTAAGTCTTTTATAAATCTTCTAATTCAAAAGCTGATTTACACATAAATAGACAAGGCAATATATACTGGCCTCTTCATATCTGGACATGCTCCCACCTGATAAAAATACAAATACCTGGGAGCATGCCAGCGCAATAATGCAGCTTATTATGTTTTTCTTCATCTCTTCTCACCCCTTTTTCTATCTGTTTACATTTTTATCTTCCCGTCCTATACTGTACTTACAAGCCCCCGCCAGGGCTGAGTACATACAAAGGAGTTTTCTATGAAACAATCTGTTGACTTGTCTTCTGCGCTGGAACGTCTCATTGCCCAAATAAAACAGATCACAACACTTTATGAATCAGCTTTCCAGCCTGATACACTAAACGCGGCATTAAGTCAAATGGCTGCATCACTTAAAGAGGCATCTGCCCTTTATTCGGAATCATATTGCACTCAATTTTCCGAACTCATTCAAAGTTCTATTGTTTCCATGCGTAAAAATGATTTTTCTTTTATTGCTAAATCATTAGATACACAATCCCTCAATAATATTAATGACGTATTAATCTATCAATTAGAGTCATTAATAGATGCTATCAACGCAATTCATGTTGTCGATAATTACGTAGAAATTCCCAAACAGCTTATCCCTGAGAATTTCGATTATGACGAAGAAGTAAATCCCCCCATTCAGAATAAATCACTAATTAAGTTGCCATCTGAAAAAGCATTAAGCATAATCAGTTTGCTCATAACAATAGTTATTGCATGCATTTCATACTACCAAAGCTTATCTCCAGCAGCTTGGCAAGAAAAATACCACCAAGAAGAAATGGAAAATGATGCTACGATTATTCAGCAAAATGAAGAAATGCTTAAAATTCAGCAAAAACAATACGAAGCTATCGCAAAAGAGCTTGAGTTACTAGGGGCTATTTATGATCAATTAAAATCTAATTCAAACGATCCCCCAACTTCCTGTTACATTCCTCCAGAAGTTGATTTTCCTCTTCAAGAAGCTGGCTCATTGCCTCATTGTATTGAATCTCATTATCCAAATGATCACTCAGATGATCTCCCAACTGAATCACAGCTTTCCACAGCTTCCTCATTCGCCTGACGGATCTGAACTGCTGTTAAAATCTGACTGACTATTAATGAAATAAGAATCCATGTTTTCCAGACTGGGAAATGTGGGTTCTTTTCTTCTTTGTCACTGGCTTGAATGTCTTTGTGTACAGCAGGCATTTCTTCTCACCCCTTTCTTATGCTCTAGTGCTTACGCACTCTTCTGGGCCAACTGTTTTCCGAAACGTACTCCCTCCAGGAATGTGAGGAAGTCTTCCTTTTCTTTTTGTTCCAGCTCAGACACAAAGGCCATTGCCTCTGCTGCTTCTGGCTCATACTCCATTGCTACTAATGCTATTAAGCTTTCTGTTGTTTTTTTTCTTTCTGCCATAATGGTTGCTCTCCTTTCATCATTATTTTTTAATACAAGTAATTTGTTTTTAAATACCATTCACTTGTTTTATATTTTGATATTATACCAGTTACTTGTATTTGTCAACAGTTTTATTGTTATTCCTATTGACTTTTATACAAGTGACTGGTATATTTGTTTTATCAGCAGAAAAGAGGTGAAATAATGACAATAAATGATCGAATAAAATATTTTCGCAAAGAGATTAAGGGAATAAATCAGAAAGAGTTCGCTAAAGTTCTAGGTGTAACGCAATCTGGAGTTAGTTATATGGAGCAAAAAGGCTCTACTGTAGCTGATAGTAGCATCAAAGCTATATGTTCTGTATTCGATGTAAATGAAGAATGGCTACGAAATGGCACAGAACCAATGTTCGCCCAGCCTACAACCTTTAGCTTGGACGACTTTGCAAAGGCCAAAGGTGCTACACCACTGGAGCTGAAGATCATGAAAACATATTTTGAACTGGATCCAGACATCAGAAAAGCAGCAATGGATTTTTTCAAAAAGCAGCTACTGTCTGCTGTAGCTGCTGATCCTGGATTATTAATCCCGGACGATCAGGACGATCTTGAAAAGCTTAATCCACCTGCTGAGGCCGGAAACGGTACCAGGAAGGAAACTTCTCAAAAGGCGCCCAGCCTTCCGGAGCTGGGTTAACGGATATAGTAGAGTTTTGTCAGATTGTGGTTAAAAAGTAGGTTATAGTAGATAGTACGGGTTTTCCGGTAACATATCGCAAACACTCTGCAGTCTGCATAGCTTATGTACTTTTTGATCATCAAGCCTCACACCTTTCTGCTGTTCTGGAAAGACTGGACGCATTCGTTTATTATATCCTTTGTGTATATTGGTTTGGAAATATTTGGAAATAAGAAAAGGGGAATAATTATGAGTAATTTTGTTACAAATACTAGCCATAAATCTAGAAAAACTGCATTGCTTCTATGTATTTTTGGCGGTTTATTGGGATTTCATTATTTTTATGTCGGACGTTTTTGGAAAGGGGTTCTTTTCTTCTGTACTTTTGTTTTTTTTACTTTGGGTTGGATGCATGATATCAGCAAAATTCTTCATGGCAGATTCCGCGATCAGTACGGATACCCCCTTATTGAGTGGTAAAATAAAAACCATTTTGGTGATGTCAACAAAATGGTTACACTAAAATCAACTAGAAAGGAGCTATCATGACAACAACAGAATTTATTCAGTTCCTTATGGAACGTTTTCATATAGAATGGAAGCGCCGTGACCGCTCTGGAGTCTATGGCCTCACCCAGCGATTACTTGCTTATAACTCCAACAAGATTGAAGGCAGCACGCTGACGGAAGAACAGACTGCTTCCCTTTTTGATACCGGCACGCTTCCAAAATCAGATGATTATTACCGGGCAAAAGATGTAGAGGAAATGAACGGGCACTTCTTAATGTTCAATAAGATGCTTGAAACAATCGATCAACCTCTCAGCCAGGAACTGATCAAGCAGTTCCATTATGAACTAAAAAGCGGTGTCTTTGAAGATCGCGCTAACGGATATGCAATTGGTGACTACAAGAAACGTCCGAACATTGTCGGTATGTATGAAACGGTACTTCCAAGTAAAGTCCCAGAAGAAATGGAAAAGCTGATCTCCTGGTATGCTTCCCAGGAAGTCACTCTTGAAATTCTAGCCGAATTTCATGTTCGCTATGAAAGCATTCATCCCTTCCAGGACGGAAATGGACGCACTGGCCGGATGATTCTCTTTAGGGAATGTCTGCGCCATAATATTTCCCCATTGATCATTGAGGATGCTCATCGTCCCAAATATCTGGAAGCGTTAAAAGAATACCGTGAAAGCGAATCTGTAGCAAAAATGTGTTCCCTATTCCGTCTGGAACAGGATTATTATTGGAACAGGTGTCAGTATTTTATGTCTGAATAAGTTCAAAAATTAAAGATCTGTCCATTACCATTGCAGATCTATTGAAATAAACAGAACCTGTAAGAATTACTTGCAAATTCAACTTTTGGAAACGATATTACCTGATTTACACTTACTTTTATACGCCTTGACAAGATCATATTTTTTGCTTTACAATACGGATATGATTGAATCGTGAGCACTCACGCTACGGTGAATTAAAGAAGGTGTTATCAGGCAACTGATAGCATCTTTTTTCTTTTTCACCCGTCATAAATATTTGACAAGACTTTTTCATATGCTATAATGTTGATATTAGCAAATGACTGCTGGGCGGTCGCTGAAAGAGTCTTGGAAATATATTCCAGGGCTTTTTTTGTTATAGATAATAAAGACCTGGAAACACAAAAAAACCGCCCGGTATTGGCGTACCGAACGGCTTTACATAGATTTTCTCTTGCCAGATACTCTGGAAAGATATAACCTACACTCCAAGTCAGATTATACCATTTCAGGAGCATCTCGGCAAGAGGTGTATTTTTTATACTCTTTAGGAGGTATACTATGGCATCTATCAGAAAAAAAGGGACTGGGTACGAGATCCGGATCACAGACGGTTATGACAGCACAGGAAAGCAGATCACCATTAGCCGTATGTTTAAACCGAAAGAAACCTGGTCAGAGAAAAAAGCACTCAGTGAAGCGCGTAAGTTTGCTGACAGTCTGGAAAACCGTATGAAAAACGGTGAAAATCTGGATTCTGATAAGCTTACCCTGGAAAAGATCAGCCGTCTTTTCCTAGTGGATATGCAGCCGCCGGAACTGGCCCGTACTACTTATGCCTCGTACCGCAATATTCTTAACCAGCGCCTGATCCCCTATCTTGGATCTATAAAGCTTTCACGGATCAACGGCCACACAGCCAATGAATATGCCCGCCTGATCCGTGATCCCAAAGTCCGCAGGGATAACCGCCCCGGACCTTTGTCTGAAACAACGATCCATAAGGACCTGGCTGTATTAAGCGCTGTACTCTCCTATGCTGTGTCAGAAGGTTATCTTTCTATCAATCCTCTGATCTATGCCAGAAAACGCTCAAACCGCCGTAAAACGGTCAAAGAATATTCGGTGAAGTATTTTACCATTGAACAGGCAAAATGGTTCCTGTGGGCTCTGGACAATCCAATTGACATAAAGCATAAAGCCCATACCCGGAAGCTAAAGAACGGAACAACTTACACCGTCCTTGAATATACGCAAAGCTGGCAGCTTCCCTTGAAATGGCGCTTCTGTTTTCAGCTTTTTCTTTTTACAGGAGACCGACGGGGTGAGAATCTGGCACTTACCTGGAATGATCTGGATTTTGAAAAATGCACGGTCAATGTTTGTAAGGCCTCTGCCCACGTAGACGGTGAGACTTACATGAAAGAAACCAAAACGGGATCCACACGTACCGTGGTCGTTCCACGCTTTGTTATGGATGTAGCTGCCCAGTACCTGACAGAGCAAAAAAAGCAATGCCTGATCCTGGGCGACCGCTGGCAGGGATACCGGGGGAAGGAATTTAAAAAGAATTTTGTTTTTATTCAGGAAAACGGAAAACAAATGGACCTTGGAAGCCCACGCCATGAATTCAAACGATTGATCCGGATCTTCAATGAAAACGTAGCACAGTCTGAAGATGAGAAGCTTCCGGAAAGTGTTACACTCCATGATCTGAGACATACCGCTGCATCCATCCTGATCAGCAGCAACATGGATCCCCGGTCTGTAGCCGGTGTCCTTGGACATGCAGATCCCAGTACCACTCTCAATATATATGCTTATTTCTTTAAGAAAAAAAGCCAGGAAGCGGCTGACATTATGGAGTCCGTTCTTGGGAAAAATCAAGATAATGGGAAAATAATGGGATTTAGCCAGTAAAAAGAGGTTTTCGCAAACCTCTTTTTATTTTGTGCAAAAGAAAAACCCTTTTAAATACAAGGGTTTCAAGCAAAGCCACTGGCCGGACTCGAACCGGCGACCCACGCATTACGAATGCGTTGCGCTACCAACTGCGCTACAATGGCATATTCATTTTTAAAAAAAAGCCGCTACAAATGCAGCAGCCTTACCAATATGACCTGACCGGGAATCGAACCCGGGTTTACGCCGTGAGAGGGCGTCGTCTTGACCGCTTGACCATCAGGCCTAAATGAATCGAGGCGACGTGATTCGAACACGCGACCTCTGCGTCCCGAACGCAGCGCTCTACCAAACTGAGCCACGCCTCGATCTCGATTACGTTGAATAGTATAATACACATTCTTCCAGTTGTCAACTACAAATTTTCAAAATTGTTAATTTTTTTTAGACAACTAAAAAAATAATGCTTGGGCAGAAGCCGTATGCTGTTCTCTTACAGCACAGGCCTCTGCTTTTGCTGTATTTTTCACATGTTCTAAATGCTTCTCATTTAGAATTTATTTAGAAGAATTTCGCAATATATCCCTGAACCAGAATAAAGATCACAATCAGCGGAAGGATATAACTTACGTAAAAACGTGCCCATCTTGGAAATTTAACACCGGCTCCCTCATTTGCTTCTGCCAGGAATTTTTCAAATCCCCATCCATATCTGCTGGTGCAAAACAACAGATATAACAGACTTCCAATCGGCAGCAGATTATCACTGAGGATAAAGTCTTCTAAATCCTGTATATTGGATCCTGCTCCTAATGGCTGGAAATTACTCCAGATATTAAATCCGAACACACATGGCAATGACAAGATGATCACTACTGCTACATTCCACGCTACCGCTTTCTTTACAGAACAGCCTGTAAGGTCTGTTGCAAAAGAAATAATATTCTGGAATACAGCAATTACAGTAGAAAGAGCTGCAAAGGACATAAATACGAAGAACAATGATCCCCACAGTCTTCCTCCTGCCATATGGTTAAATACGTTTGGCAGTGTGATAAAGATCAGGGACGGACCGGAAGTTGGTTCAACTCCATAAGCAAAGCATGCCGGGAAAATAATCAGACCAGCCATAAATGCAACCAGTGTATCCAGAATAGTAATACTGATGGCTTCGCCAGTCAAACGGTGTTCTTTTCCGATATAACTTCCAAAAATAGCCAGCGCACCAATACCGATACTTAATGTAAAAAAAGACTGTCCCATAGCTGCAAAAATAGAATTTCCCAGTCCTGCATCTACCATTTTTCCAAAATCAGGCTTTAAATAAAACTCCAGTCCCGGTTCACCGCCCTTTAATACCATAGAATGAGCAGCCAGTGCTATCATAAGAAACAACAGGCAGACCATCATCACTTTTGTAATACGTTCTACACCTGCTACCAACCCCTGGGCACAGATACCAAAACAAAGAACTACCACAAAAACCATAAATCCCGCCATCAATGTCGGGTTCCCAAGCATGCTGGTAAACTCTCCAGCTACTGCGTCTGAATCAAGTCCTGTAAAGTCTCCCCGGAGCATTTTAATGAAATAATAGATCATCCATCCTGCTACCGTGGTATAGAACATCATCAGCATATAGTTTCCTGCCATAGCTGCATATCGGGTCAGATGCCATTTTGTATCCTTTGGCTCCAGCAAATTAAAAGAAAGAGCTGCACTTCGTTTACTGGCACGTCCTACAGCAAATTCCATTACTACAATAGGAAGACCAAGGATCAGGAGAAATGCCAGATAAATAAGCACAAAAGCAGCTCCTCCGTAAGCTCCTACAATATAAGGAAATCTCCATACATTGCCCAGACCAATAGCACAGCCTGCTGAGATCAGGATGAAACCTAATCTGGAAGAAAATTTTTCACGTTCCATTAAAAATATTAAACCCCCATTTACTTTGATTTACGCTGTTTTCATTTCAACGTATTACTTTAACGCTTTGATGCGTCAATTTGCTTTTAAAGTGCAAGAAAGAGTTTTTTCACACTCCACATGCGAAAAAACTCTTTCCAAAATATACCATAATTTTTTTTATAAGTCAATTTTATGATACCAGATCAATACGCACATATGAAACCTGATCGATACGCCGCAATATGATACCAGCTCATCAGGTACAGCCTGTTCCCAATTCTTATATCATTATCATTTTATAGATCGAATAATGATAACTGATTAGACTGAGGAAGATCCTTAAGCAGTCCCAAGTCAGACATCAGGGAACAAATTGTTCCATTTACTTTGGTACGGCCTGAGAAATCTTCTACTGACAAGAATGGACCATCCTTTACTGCATCCACCACTGCTTCTGCCGCCTTTTCACCTAAACCATCAATACTACTTAAAGAAGGCATCAGTCTGCCATCAATAATCTGGAAATGCCTTGCTTTTGCCTTGTAAATATCAATAGGCACAAAATCAAAGCCTCTTGCATACATTTCCTGGACAATGCGCATATCTCGCAGCGTATCCTGTTCCTTTTTAGAAAGGGTATCAGAACGCTTTTTATAATCTGCCAGATAATATTCCAACTTATCTCTTCCCTGACACATGATCTCATAGGAAAAAGCGCTGGCGCGGATACTGAAAAAGGCTGCATAATATGCCAGAGGGTAGAAAATCTTACAGTAGGCAATACGCCACGCCATCATAACGTAGGCCGCAGCATGGGCTTTCGGGAACATGTATTTGATCTTCTTACAGGACCATATGTACCAGTCAGGCACGCCATGAGCCTTCATATCCTCTTCCCATTCCGGTTTTAACCCCTTACCCTTTCGCACACTCTCCATGATGGTAAAGGAGAGTCCCTGTTCCATTCCCTGAGCGATCAGATAGATCATAATATCATCTCGGGTACAGATGGCTGTCTGAATAGTGGCTTTTCCTTCCTGAATCAGTGTCTGGGCATTTCCCAGCCATACGTCTGTACCATGGGCCAGACCTGCAATACGTACAAGATCAGAAAAATATTTGGGTTTGGTATCAAGGAGCATCTGCATCGCAAAATCAGTACCAAACTCCGGCACTCCCAGAGCCCCTAAAGGACAACCGCCGATATCATCTGGTGTGATCCCCAACGCAGATGTGTTCTGGAACAAACTCATAACCTCCGAGCTGTCCAGAGGAATGTCCTTAACCGGATCCAAACCGATCAGGTCCTGAAGCATACGGATCATGGTTGGATCATCATGTCCAAGAATATCCAGCTTTAACAGGTTGTGGTCAATAGAATGGTAATCAAAGTGTGTAGTAACGGTAGAAGTAGTCATATCATTTGCCGGATGCTGTACTGGTGTAAAGGAATAGATTTCTTCGCCTAAAGGCAATACGATGATTCCACCTGGATGCTGTCCCGTAGTACGGCGCACGCCTACACATCCCTGTACAATACGGTTGATCTCACAATTCCGTTTTCTGGTTCCCCTTTCCTCATAATATTTTTTTACATAACCGAAAGCCGTCTTATCTGCCAGTGTGCCAATAGTACCAGCACGGAAAGTCTGACCTTTACCGAAAATAACTTCTGTATAGTCATGAGCCTTACTCTGATATTCACCAGAGAAGTTTAAATCGATATCAGGCTCCTTATCTCCCTTAAATCCAAGGAAGGTCTCAAATGGGATGTCAAAACCGTCCTTTTCCAGAGGTGTCCCACATCCCGGACATTTTTTATCCGGCATATCGCAGCCCGCCATACCGGAAAACTTACGAACTTCTTCAGAATCAAAGTCATAGTAACGGCACTTTGGACAATGGTAATGGGGACTTAATGGATTTACCTCTGTAATACCAGACATAGTTGCCACAAAGGAGGAACCTACAGAGCCTCGGGAGCCTACCAAATATCCATCCTCGTTAGACTTCCAAACCAGTTTCTGGGCAATGATGTACATAACAGCAAATCCATTGGTGATAATGGAATGAAGCTCCCGCTCCAAACGGTCTACTACGATCTTAGGAAGATCTTCACCATACATTTCATGGGCGCGGTCATAGCAGATTTTTGTTAAAGTCTTGTCAGAGTCTGGAATAACAGGAGGACATTTGTCTGGACGTACCGGAGCGATTTTTTCGCACATATCAGAAATCTTACGGGTATTTGTAACTACTACCTCGTATGCCTTATCCGGCCCCAGATAAGCAAACTCTTCCAGCATCTCTTCCGTTGTACGCAGGTACAAAGGTGCCTGGTCATCGGAATCTTTAAATCCCTGACCAGCCATGATAATACGCCGGTAAACTTCATCCTGCGGATCCAGAAAATGCACATCACAGGTTGCACACACCAGTTTTCCAAACTGAGTTCCCAGATCTACGATTCTTTTATTGATCTCGATCAGATCTTCTTCTGTCTTAACTGTACTCTTTTCATCCCTCAGCATAAATGCGTTATTGCCCAAAGGCTGGATCTCCAGATAATCATAGAAATTAACCAACCTTGCGATTTCCGCATCTGGTGCACCTCTAAGAAGAGCCTGATACAGTTCTCCTGCCTCGCATGCAGAGCCGATCAGCAGACCTTCTCTATACTTATCCAGAACGCTCTTGGGAATACGGGGACGTCTGGAATAATAATCCAAATGGGACCAGCTGACCAGACGGTACAGATTGATACGTCCCAGATCATTTTTTGCCAGGATGATAACATGATTGGTGGGAAGCTTCATAATAGTCTGAGCATCCATGGTACTTAATTCATTTAAGTGATCCAGATCCTCGATATCACGCTCCCGCAGCATTTTTACAAAAGCGGTAAAAATCTCTGCTGTCGCTCCGGCATCATCGACTGCCCGGTGATGGTTTTCCAGAGAAATATTTAAAGCTTTCGCCACTGTATCCAGCTTAAAACGATTTAAGTTTGGTAAAAGAAGCCGTGCCAGAGATACTGTATCCAGCACTGTTGGTGAAAATGGCAGTCCAAGGGCTTCTGCATAATGTCCAATAAAACCTACGTCAAAACCAGCGTTGTGGGCTACCAGCACTGCATCTCCCACAAATTCCAGAAACCGGGGTAAGATCACATCAATTTTCGGATAAGGCAATACCATAGCGTCATTAATACTGGTCAGCTTTTCAATATCAAATGGAATGGGCACATCTGGATTTACAAACGTAGAAAACTTGTCTGTGATCACACCATCTACCACTTTTACAGCACCAATCTCAATGATACGGTTCTTTACAGGACTAAAACCCGTGGTCTCAATATCAAAAACAACATAAGTATCTGCAAAAGTCTGGCCTTTAGAATTTTCTACCAGCTGTTTTGTATCATCTACCAGATAACCTTCTACGCCATATAAGATCTTAAAGGTATCTCCTTTATCCAGAGCATGATTTGCATCAGGGAATGCCTGAACGCAGCCATGATCCGTAATAGCAATAGATGACATACCCCATTTTTTCGCCCGCTTTATGATGCTCTTTACATCAGAAACACCATCCATATCACTCATTTTTGTATGGCAGTGCAGCTCCACACGTTTTTCCAGACTGTTATCCATACGCTTGGTAGTAAAATCTTCTGCTTTTTTAATACCTACAATAGAGCCTAATGTAAGCTCTCCATCAAATTTATCAATAGTGGTAACGCCCTTGATCTTAATAAACATGCCTGTTTTGATCATGTCCTTCACTTCATTAAATATCTCCGGCCGAATGAACATCTTTGCTGTAATGGTATCTGTAAAGTCTGTTATATCGAAGGTAAGAATAAATTTACCGCTTCTAAGTTCACGGCTTTCACAGGTTAAGATCTGCCCCCTTAAAGTAACTTCTCCGATCTCTCCGTCAATCTTCTCAATCTCCATAAAGTCATCATCAAAGTCACGTCCATAGAGCACATCCGGGTTATTGGAACGCTTGACTGAAAACTTCCTGTCTTCTCCAAAGCCAGAGTCTTTTTCTCTTCCCCAGCCTTTTCTTCCTTTGTTTAGCTGAGGTTTTTCCGTTCTTTCTCCTGCTAGTATCTTTGAGGCAGCCGTTTTTTCCACATCTGTTGGTTTTGTCCCAATTGCTACAAGAGAAATATTCTCATCATTTCCCGGAACATTTCCTGAAGCTGCCTGATCCATTAGCGCATCCCAGGGAGCTGCTTCAGGCGTAGGAACATCCATGATGATAGCATCCTCTGCCTGAGTTTTTTTCTCATCTGTATTCCGTATCGCAGCAGGCTGTGAGATATTTTCTCCGCTATTCACACTGCCTAATTCATCCTTATGATTCTGCCAGTAAATAGCCTGTGCTTCTCTTTCTAATTTCTGTTCTATCTGCTTTCTTCTGTCATTTTCCTTTGCAGGGATATACAGAAATGACACTTCCACCGGCAAACCACACCGCTCGTTAAATACTTTTTCCAGAACCCTTTTTAATTCATTGGTCTTGTCCCTGTTTACCATGGTATCTTCTACAGTCAGTACCATTTTTCCTTCGTTCTCAAAAACGATCTGAGCCTTGCGGAACATACTGTATTCTACGATGCTGTAATGCTTTAATTCTAACAACAGACTATCCTTATACATCTTTAAAAGCTTTTCAGGCGTATACTGTCCTGACAGTCTGTATTTTTCCTGGATCTTAATAGTGATCTGTTTATCTGGAAACAGCTGGTCTTTAATTCCACGTTCCAGATCATAAATATTTTGTTTATGAATGAGCCTTGCGCTTTTCATATAAACACGAATAGAGCTTCTATCTTTGGCAGAAGTAACTTTTTCTACTTCTGCCAAAGCTAAAAGCTCCTTTAAAGGCTCTGCAATATTAAGAGTTGGAAATACTTCTAAAAAACCTTTTGCCATTCAGATTACTTCTTTCTTGCTTTTGCCATTGCTTCCAGTTCACTGCGAAGGGAATTTAACAAATCTTCTTCTGGTACTTTTCGTAAGATCTCACCTTTTTTGATGATCAGACCTTCGCCAACCCCGCCGGCAATACCTATATCTGCCTCTTTGGCCTCTCCAGGTCCATTAACTACACAGCCCATAACTGCTACTTTTACACCGTCCAGACCTTCCATTCCAGAAACCATAGTCTCTACCTGATTAGCAAGGTGGATCAGGTTAATGCGGGTACGGCCGCAGGTCGGACATGAAACTACTTCCACTCCACCCTTTCTAAGTCCAAGTGTTTTAAGGATCTGGCGGGCAGACTTAATTTCCTCAACGGGATCGCCTGTAAGAGAAACGCGAATAGTATCTCCAATGCCCTGATATAAGATAATTCCCAATCCCACTGCAGACTTGATATTTCCGGAAAATAAGGTTCCTGCTTCCGTAATACCTACATGAAGGGGATGATCGGTTCTGGAAGTGATCAGTTCATGAGCTTTAACGCACATTAATACATCGGATGATTTGATACTGATGACCAGATTATCATAACCCATATCTTCAATAAGATGTACCTTATCTAAAGCACTTTCCACAATCCCTTCTGCAGTTACACCACCGTATTTTTCTAGCAGATCTTTTTCAAGAGAACCGCTGTTTACACCTATACGGATTGGGATATTCCCCGCTTTTGCCCGGTCTACCACTGCTTTGACACGGTCTGTACTGCCGATATTACCTGGATTAATACGTATCTTATCAGCCCCGTTTTCCATGGCTGCAATAGCCAGACGGTAATCAAAATGGATATCTGCTACTAATGGGATATGGATCTCTTTTTTAATATCTTTAAGAGCTTCTGCTGCCTTCATGGTAGGCACTGCCACACGGATAATATCACAGCCTGCTTTTTCCAGGCTTAAGATCTGGTTTATTGTAGACTTTACATCTTCTGTTTTTGTGTTGCACATGGACTGGATGAGGACGGGATTTCCCCCACCGATCACCCGGTCGCCAATATGAACAACTTTCGTATCCTTTCTGCTCATGTTTCATTCCTCTTTATTTTTAAATTGTTCTATGCATTTCACGCATACGCTTCTTGTCCTTCAGACAGGAAATATACCTCGCTTTCAACCAGTACATCGTTTCGAAAACGATGTACTGGTTCAATTCCAGCTGTCTCCAAAAACGGAACATTTACAATAGCTTCCTCACATCATTAAACAATATAAATACCATAAGCACCAGCAGAACGATCATTCCCACCGCATGGATCGTTCCCTCTTTTTCCCGGTCAATAGGTTTCCTACGAATTGCTTCAATGATCAGAAATACCAGCCGTCCACCGTCTAAGGCAGGAAGAGGAAGCAGATTCATCACTCCCAGGTTGGCACTTAAAAGAACAGCAAAATTCATAAGAACGACAGCAACTACTGTTTTCCCCGCTGATGCTGCCTGCTCTACCGTATGGTCAATGGTCGTAACAATTCCTACAGGACCGCTGATATCATCTGCAGTTACTTTGCCTACAAACATCAGATGAATGCTGTCAAATACATAACCGATCCAATGTTCTACCTCATAAACAGATTGTACTACTAACTGCGCTGGGTTTGTAATCTTCTGGAGGGTTGCATCAAACCGGACACCGATCATAGACTGGCCTGTTCTGTCAATATAGACTGGGGTGATCTTTGCCGATCTCTTCTCTGTTTTTCCGTTTTCATCCGTGTGCTTCCAGGTAATGGTCACATCCTGATGGGGATGAGCTGTAAGATAAGGCGTAAGATCCCGGTAAGAATGGACAGATCTATGATTTACTTTTGTGATCACATCTCCCGGAAGGATCCCCACCTGCTCAGCCGGGTAGCCTTTTTCTACTCCCACCACCACCGGCTCATAAAAACCACCGGCGCAGCCTACGATCACAAGGGACAGCAAAAAAGCCAGAAGAAAGTTAAACAAAGGTCCACCTGCCACTACAGCAATACGGTTAAAAACAGGCTTGTTATTAAAGGCTCTGTCACCTTCTGCATCCTCATCTTCCCCCAGCATAGCACAGGAACCGCCAAAAGGCAGAAGTTTTAAGGAATATCTTGTTTCGCCTTTTTTTAAGCTTAAAAGCCTTGGTCCCATTCCCAGAGAGAACTCTGTTACTTCAATGCCGCTTAATTTTGCGAAAATGAAATGCCCAAGTTCATGGAACAGGATGATTCCCCCAAGGATCAGTACTGCCAGTACACTATTCATAGGATTTCATTCATCCTTTCTGATTTTCATTTAAAACTTATTATTCTATTCCATTTTGACTGTATAAAATCATAAGTTTCTGCTTCCGCTGCTAGGATCTGGTCTACATCCGGCCCGTCAATTTTTTTATGATGCTCCATAGATGCCTGGATCATATCCGTAATCGTAAGATACGGGATCTTTTTCTTTAAAAACAGACTTACTGCCAGTTCATTGGCTGCATTAAATACAGTTGGCATACTTCCTCCTGTTTTTCCTGCTTCATAAGCCAGCCTTAACCCTTTAAAAGTCTCTGGATCCGGCACATCAAAGGTGATCTCACGAAGCTTTGTAAAATCCAGCCGGTCTCCTGGAAGAAATCTTCTTTCCGGATAATATAATGCATACTGGATAGGCAGCTTCATATCCGGCGTACCAAGCTGGGCGAGCACTGCCCCGTCCTCATATTCGATCATAGAATGGATGACACTTGCAGGCTGGATCACTACCTGGATCTGATCTAAGGATACACCAAAAAGCCAGCCAGCTTCCATAACTTCTAGGCCCTTATTTACCATAGTAGATGAGTCAATGGTGATTTTATGCCCCATAGACCAGTTTGGATGTTTTAAGGCATCTTCTACCTGCACCTTTTCCAGCTGTTCTCTCTTCCAGCCTCTGAAAGGACCTCCGGATGCTGTCAGCAAGATCTTGTGGATCTTATTTCCTGCTGCTCCCTGAAGACACTGGAAGATAGCAGAATGTTCAGAATCTACCGGAAGGATCTTAACTCCGGTTTCTTTTGCCAGAGGCATGATAATATGACCGGCTGTAACCAGCGTTTCCTTATTCGCCAGGGCAATATCTTTTCCTGCTTCCATGGCAGCAATAGTAGGGCGGATCCCGATCATGCCCACTACTGCTGTCACTACGATCTGTGCCTTTGGCTCTGTAGCTGCTGCGATCAGACCATCCATGCCAGAAAAAACTTTTACATCCAGATCTTTTACCCGCTCTTTTAACTCTTTTGCCTTTTCCTCACTCCAGAGGCAGGCAATCTCCGGCTTAAATTCACGGATCTGTTTTTCCATCAGTTCTACATTAGAACCGGCCGCCAGGGCTGTCACCTTAATGTCTTTATTATATCTGACTATTTCTAATGTCTGGGTACCAATAGAACCGGTAGAACCCAGAACAGATATATTCTTTACCATAATTATTCTCCTTTTATAAAGGAAATGCTTATTTAAAACGTTTACTTTAAAAAAGTAACTGCAAAATAAATTGCCGGGGCAGTAAATATCATACTATCAAAGCGGTCCAGAATACCACCATGGCCCGGTATCAGATGACCATAATCTTTAATGTTATGATTTCTCTTAATGGCAGATGCTGCCAGATCACCGATCTGGGAGATCACTGCAGCAATAGCACAGGCAATCGCGCAGGCTGCTATAGGGTTTGCCACTTCTTCCATGCAGTGTCCAAAGTAAGCTCCGTATGCAAGCCCCAGCAAAGCTGAACCGATCACACCGCCAACCGCACCCTCAATGGACTTTTTAGGGCTTAACACAGGGGCCAGCTTGTGTTTTCCAAGAAGCATTCCCACGCAGTAAGCACTGGTGTCGCAGCCCCAGGAGCTTAAAAAGATAAGCCACACAAGATAGACCCCGTCATGCATGCTGCGGGTCTGATACAAAAATGACAGCATTACCGGCACATAGCACACACCAAAGAACGCTCCTGTTATTTCCTCTGTTTTATACCGTGGAAAAGTAAAAACATAAAGAGCCATTAAAAGCATCAAGGATGCAATGATCATTAATGTAAGGTATTTCTGACCTTCAAACCATAAGATCCCATAATAACAGAAGGCTGTCAAATAGCCAACTACGGCCACAGACCGTTTTTCAATCCCAAGAACCCGGTACAGTTCAAAAAGGCCTACCAGAGAGATCAGGGCTGTCACTGCAAAAAGAAGTCCCCCTCCTTTTCCAACGAAGAAAATAGCAAGGATAACCAGTACGATACCACTGATCAGTCGTGTTGTAAACATAAAATTCTCCTTTTCCTTCCTACTATGTACTCCCGGAGTCTTTCCTGCACTTGCTTTTGTGCGTGTTTCTGCCAACCCAATCCAAACCGCATAAACATGGGCTTTTAAAACTAGTACATCGTTTTCGAAATAACTATACCACTCACTTGTCTGCAAATCTGATTGCACAGGCCTAAAAGCCTCAGCGTAGCCCGCTACGCCTGCGTTTTTAGACCTGCACACTCAAATCCGCATCCTACGTGATTCGTACAGTTATTTACGAAACGATGTACTAGGTATAACTGGCAAAAAATCTCCTCGTAAAAACAAGCATAAAAAGATCCCCGACGTACATCATTTTACCCCGCCGAACCGCCGATCTCTTTTATTATACTGGATGATCGCTTTTTCCAGTTCCTTCTCATCAAAATCCGGCCACAGACAATCTGTAACATACAGTTCTGTATAAGCCAACTGCCACAGCAAATAGTTAGATAATCTTAATTCCCCACTGGTGCGGATCAAAAGATCCGGATCCGGGATATCGGCTGTATCAAGATAGGAAGCAAATACAGATTCAGTAATATCTTCCGGCTGCAGTCTTCCTTCTTTTACATCTTCCGCCAGTTTCCCAGCTGCTCTGCGGATCTCATCTCTTCCCCCATAATTTACTGCGATCACAAAGGTAAGTCCTGTATTGTTTTTTGTTTCTTCTTCCAGACGGTTAATACCATCTATAATGTCCTGGGCAAAGCGCCTTCTGTCGCCGATCATCTTTACCCGTACATTATTGGCAGCTGCAATTTTTAACAGACGTACCATATAATAACGGAACAGCTGCATCAGCGCTCCAACCTCTTCTTCCGACCTCTTCCAGTTTTCCGTGGAAAATCCATAAACAGTCAGATATTTAATTCCCATCCTGGCAGCGGTCTCTACTGTTTTTTCTACTGTAATACAGCCCTCTTTATGGCCAAATGTTCTTGGCAGCCCTCTCTTTTTTGCCCAACGGCCATTTCCATCTAAAATAAGAGCCACATGAGCCGGTATCACCATATTACTGTCTAATGCCATTTTTTTCACCTTTTCTCATCATAAATATATGTTCTCTATAAACATAGATAAGAGGCAGGAGTCTCTCCTGCCTCCGTACTTATTTCAGAGACTATACAGTCATGATCTCTTTTGTCTTTTCTTCTACTGCCTTATCAACACGCTCAATGGTCTTGTCCGTCAGTTTCTGCATCTTTTCAGTCAGATCAGCTAACTCATCCTCAGTGATCTCGCCTGCTTTTTCTGCCTTTTTAAATGCATCATTTGCATCGCGGCGGATATTGCGGACAGCAACCTTTGCATTGTCACCTTTCTTCTTTACATCCTTTGCAACCTCTTTTCTGCGATCCTCTGTCATCTCCGGAAAGATCAGACGGATGCAATTTCCATCGTTGGTAGGATTGATACCTAATTCAGATGTAAGAATAGCTTTCTCAATAGCTTTTAATAAACTCTTTTCCCAAGGCTGGATCACGATCATACGTGCTTCCGGAACAGATACGTTTCCTACCTGCTGAAGAGGTGTTGGTGTTCCATAGTAATCTACTTTGATCTTGTCAAGAACATGTGGGTTTGCACGACCTGCACGGATGGTACCGTAATCAGCGATCAGAACCTCCATTGTCTTGTCCATCTTATCCTGATAAAATTTTAAATCTTCCATAAAATTCCCTCCTGAACATACAGCTTTTGCTGTCATTTTATTTTTCTGTAATGATCTTAACTTTATTACCCAGCTGTAACAATGGTTCCATTAATACGACCCTGCATAGCATTTGCAATACCATCTGCTTCATTAAGGCTGAATACTGCCATCGGCATCTTGTGTTCCATACACATAATGGATGCAGTCAGGTCTACTACTGCTAACTTACGGTCGATCACTTCCTGAATAGAAATCGTATCGAATTTCTTCGCATCTGGATTTACCTTTGGATCGCTATCATATACACCATCAATTGCCTTTGCAAGAAGTATACAGTCAGCTTCCATCTCAATGGCACGCAGTGTAATACCTGTATCCGTTGAGAAATACGGATGTCCTGTACCACCTGCAAAAAATACAACTTTTCCTTCTGAAAAGCACTTATTTGCCTGATCTTTTGAGAACAGCTGGGTCATAGTACCGCATGCAAATGGAGTAAAGATCTCAGTCTGCATTCCTGCATTACGGAAAATTTCAGAAACATAGATACAGTTCATAACAGTTGCTAACATACCGATCTGATCTGCTTTAGTACGCTCGATCGCATCGCTGGTACGGCCTCTCCAGAAGTTTCCGCCTCCGATAACAATACCTACCTGAACACCTGCATCTACAGATAACTTCACCTGTCTTGCCACTTCTTTTACAGTATCTTCGTCGAAACCGGTCTTCTTAGGACCTGCAAGGGCTTCGCCGCTTAATTTCAAAAATACACGGTTCATTTTCATAAATGAATATCTCCTTGTGTTGGATTATACTTTATTAAGTATACCATAGGAATGGATATTTGGAAAGAAAAAATAGTCATTTTATAAAATAGTAGAAAATAAAATTGAGATTTTAGTTATTATATACTATAATAGAAAAAAACATTTCTATATTCTGCCAATAAGCAGGTATAGAACTGATCTGGGAGGAATGATCGTATGGATTGGTTTCGCAATAAAAAAGATACAAAACAACCACAGGAACCTACTGCTCCTGTAATTTCACAGCCGGATATCCAAACTGAAGATGTTAGCAGCCGTAATCAGTGCCTGGCTCAGTTGGATAAACTATTTGCGCCTGTTCCATCTAAGGGAATGGCTGTAAAAATATATCTGGAAAACTTCAAAAGTTTAAATCAGGCATTCGGATACGAATACTGCGAAAAGCTGTTATCACAGATTACAGCCTATTTAAAGGATATTTCTGAAGTAACCGTTTACCGTTATATTGGTGTGGAATTTATCCTTATTTTGGATGGCTGCACAGAAGGACAGGCATCTGCTCTGGCTGACACGGTCTTAGAGCGTTTTGAAAATGTATGGAAGGTAGATAATGTTGACTGTCTGTGTTCTGCCCAGATCGGCCTGTGTTCCTATCCTGAACACAGTGAGAATACACAGATGCTTTTAAAGCACCTGGATATAGCGGTACAGGCTGCTGCTGAGCAGGGTGCCAACCAGTCTGCAGTATATGATTCTGTTCTCCACGAAAAAGCTATCCGCCGTCAAGCCATTGCCCGCTATCTGCAGACAGCTCTGGAAAAAAATGAACTGGAAGTATGCTACCGTCCTACTTACAATTTAAAGGAGAAACGCTTTACAAGAGCAGATTCTTATATGCGGATCTTTATTCAGGGCATCGGCCTTGTAGGTGCTGCTGAATTTATCCCAATCGCAGAAGACTCTGGGCAGATCCGTGCTGTAGGCTATTATGCATTAGAACATGCAGGACAGTTTATACATGAACTGATCCAGGCAAAAAAAGACTTTGAATCAATTTGTATACCGGTATCCCCGATCCTGCTGGTTCAGGAAGATTTCTTAGATCAGGTAAACAATATTCTTGACCGTTATGAAATTCCAGAAGGGAAACTGGCTCTAGAATTGGATGATGAAGCATTGTCCAGCGTTTACATCAACGTAAATGTTATTATGCAGGAACTGTCCTCTATGGGTGTGGAACTGGTATTAAATCATTTCGGCTCCGGCTGTGCTCCTGTGACCAGTGTTCTGGATCTGCCTGTCAATACTGTTAAACTGGAACGTATGTTTGTATGGCAGTTAGAGAATAATCCTGCTTCTGCCTGCATTGCAGGAGGACTGATCCAGATTGCCAGAGATCTTGATCTGCGCATCATCGCAGAAGGCGTGGAAACGGAAAACCAGATCAAGGCATTAAATCATTATGCCTGCACTTATCAGCAAGGCTTCTACTACGCTCCAACCATGGAGAAAGATGTTCTGATGAAAGTATTGGGAAGCACCCTGGAAGAATCACGGGTCACTATTGAAGAAGAAAAATTAAAAATGAAACGATAACATAATGCACAACCCCCGCCGTTATGGCGGGGGCTTTGTTTATTTCTTTATTAGGAAAGACCACCTACAACGCCTTTTTGAATTAAAATGCCCAGGATACAGGTTCTATAATATCTTACAGATCACCCAGCTTCTCCCGTATGCTTCTTGCATCCGTATCTGACAGTGTATCACAGATATCATAGATTTTTGCCGTGAGCTGCGGATCATTACCCACATTTTTAATGATCCACAGTCTGGATTCTCCGGACTTTTTGAAACGAAGGACTTTTGCAATGGTAAACAGAAGTTCTTTTTCTTTTGCATCATTTGCATCTCTAAGCTGCTTTTGCTGATAACGTTTCTGCTTTTTTTCGTATTTACTTACCTTTGTCTTTTCTCTCTGTGCAATAGCCGCTTCTGGAGTACCATAACCTTTCTCCAGCCAGATGGTCTCTACCGTGTATTTGCAGTCTTCTATAGTCATAACAGCCATGGAAAGAGGCAGCGTATTTCTCTTATAACCGCAGCTTCCCGGATTCAGCCATAATCTTCCGGCAATCTCCTGCTGCTGATACATATGGGAATGGCCAAAAATCACTACCTGGGCATCCCCTAATGCTACCGGGATATCTGTTCTCTGATGAGCCATGACCATTTTCACGCCGCCAATCTCAAAGCGCTTGATCCCCGGAAGCCCTCCAGACCAGCCTCTGTCATTGTTCCCACGTACTGCATAAAGTGGCTGCTTCCCGCTTAATTTCATATAAAGCATCTGTGTATCAAAATCACCTGCATGTACGATCACATCACAGGTCTCTACTATCTTCTCTACTTCCGGGCGTAATACTCCATGGGTATCTGCCATTACTGCCACCCTTACAGGTCCCCGTTCCATACCTGTTTCCTCCTGTTGTGTATAAAATGATGTACCAGTTTATTATAAACGATTCCTTAGCCACTGACAATGGAGCAGTTTTTTTATTGTTTTTTTCTGACAATTTTGTGAACATTATTGTGAGATAGCCAGGTGGATGTTATACTATAAAATGATGATTTAAGAATTTTGAAAGGGGAAAATACATGATAAAAACATACAAAAAACTATTCCTATCCCTTGGGGCTGTCATCATTTTAAGTACAGGTACTGCTATCTGCGCACAGGCATCCACTGCAGGATGGGTCAGTGAAGATGGTGTCTGGAAGTACCTGGAAGCCTCTGGAAATTATGCATACAACACCTGGAAAATCTCCGGTGATAACTCTTATTATCTTGACAGCAACGGAGTCATTGCTGTAAACCAGTGGATCGATGATACTTATTATGTAAATGGCGATGGTGTTATGGTAAAAAACTCCTGGATCCAGCTGACTGAAGATACTTCCCAGAAAAAATCCGGCTGGTATTATGTAGATGCCAAGGGAAAAATGATAAAAGATAAATGGAGCACTATCGGAGACAAAAAGTATGCCTTTGACAGTGATGGAAAAATGCGTACAGGCTGGTATTTTGACAACGATGATATTTATTATCTGGGTGAAAAAGGCTATGCAAAGACCGGCTGGCTGTGCCTGGATTATGATGAAGATAACAAACCGGAGGATGGGACTGTTTCTGAAGTCCGTACTTCTGCTTCTGACACTGCCAAATGGTTCTACTTCCAGACAAACGGCAAGGCCAAACGTTCTAAAAATGATTCCTACTCTGCAGAGACCATTGGGGATAATAAATACTATTTTAATGATGAAGGCGTTATGATGACCGGTTGGGTAGCTGTAAAAAGCAATGCAAAAACAGGCGATACTTCCGGCATCAGCAAATTTGTATACCTTGGCGGTGCTGACGAGGGCATTATGGCAAAGAATAAATGGCTGGAACTTTCTGAACACCCAGGTGATTCTGATGATAAAGATGAGATCAGTGCCGACAGCAACAGCGATGAAGTACCGGATGAAGGAGAATCCAACTGGTACTATTTCGACAGTGACGGTACAGCAGCTTATTTAAACAGCAAAGCAGCCAATATGAGCAAAGCAACTACAAAAATAGACGGAAGTTCTTATTTCTTCAATGCTTATGGCGTCCGCCAGACCGGACTGATCCATATCGTCACCTCTTCAGGCAAAGATTTTACCGGATATTTTGGTGAAAATGATTCTGACGGAAAGATGATCACCGGTAAACGTTCTAATTTAAGTGTAGATGGCGAAAGCGCTTCTTACTATTTTAGCGAATCCGGCTCTGATAAAGGCTGCGGTTATAATGGTGCAAAAGATGATTATCTGTATTATCAGGGACGTCTTGTAAAAGCAGACAGCGGTTCTGATTTCCAGGTATTTTATGTAAATAACAAGCTGTATCTGGTCAATGAATCCGGCAAGATCCAGTCTTCCAGCAAAAACTACAAGGTAAATGGAACCTGGACTTTCAAAATCTCCGGCGGTTCTATCTATTTCATTGATGATGACAAGGAATCGGCAGGAAAAGTAACTTCTTCTGATGCAGAATCTCTTCCGGAGATCATCTACGATAAAGAATATACTCTATAGTTAAGAGGCCCTTTTTAAGAAAATGTCCCGGCACTGGATTTTTCCTCTGCCGGGACATTTATTTTCCTATGACTCTCTATATAATGATGTGAGTGTCAAAAGTAAATTTTGCCACTCACTGATGTAACCGGATTGCTCCATTGCTATGCAATTCCCGCAATCCTCGAACACCTCAAACTCCCATAAAATGGCGTGTTCACACCATTTTATTTCGTTTTCGGTGTTCGGCGTGTCAATAAGTATAAATTGCTTATTTGTGCGAGCACAAACGCAATTTATATTTTTGACACTTACATCATATAGTTTCTTTTTTCTTCCTTTTATAATTTTTTTCAGCTACCAAGAAGATTCCTAATACCAGTATATCTGCTGCAGCCAGTCCTGCTTCCCACAGAGGGAATGGAGCCCTGATCGCAGGCTTTAATACACTTCTATCTCCTGTTTCTTCTGCGTAAGCCTGATTTCTTACTACGGCGTTTAAGTACATATAAATAATATCTTTTGCAGCTTTTCTCAGTTCCTGGTCATAGGCAGCTTTATTTCCCTCATTTTTAAAAGCAAAGCTTCCATCATTCATAAAACCATCCATCCACAGGGTCCCGCCTGCAAAAAGAACCTGATCTCCATTCATATATCTGTGGTGATCAGAATAATCTGTGATAACTGCTCCCTTAAATCCCCACTCTTCTCTTAAAATACCGGTAAGAAGACCCTTGCTGCCTCCGGCCCACACAGCGCCCAGACGGTTGTAGGAAGACATAAACCCTGTAGCCCCATTTTCCTGTACAATCATCTGGAACGGTTTTAAATAAGTTTCCCGTAATGTCTGCTCTGTCATCCAGGTATAGACTCCGTCTCTGTAAATACCAGATTCCTGGTCATTGCAGATCAGATGTTTTACATAACAATAAACCCCCATATCCATACTTCCAGCTACAGCTGCGCCGCACATTTTGCCGGAAAGCAGACTGTCCTCGGAATAATATTCGTAATTGCGGCCACCAAAAGGACTGCGGTGCAGGTTCACAGCCGGAGCATACCAGCCACTGTAACCAAACTGCCCAGCTTCTTTTCCTACTGCCCGCCCCATTTCCTGGGATAATCCTGTATTCCAGGACTGTGCCATAATGCCTGCATTGGGAAAGCCGGTACCTGTTGGATTCTGGTTGAAACTTCCGATCTGGGCCGGTCCGTCAGCTTCTCTTGCCAAAGGTTTTCCGATGCTTTCCAGTTTTTCCGTTTTTACGTATCCGTGAAGGAACAATTCTTCTGTTTCTTCTTCTGTCAGCTGGTTTAGGACTTCTTCCCACTTAGGATCATTATAATCAGCGCCTAACTCATAACCAAGTTTTGTAACAGTTCCATTTTTTTCAATAAGGAGTCCCTTATCATCACCGAAGATCACCTCTTCTGTCTCCATGGCCGCTGCATTTTCATCTGCCTGTTCCTGTGTATACAAATTAAAAGCTGCAGTTCTTTTGGGAAGCAGACGGCTTTTTACAGGCGTTTTAGGAAAGGTCTCATCAAAGTTACTGCGAGTCATATAATTAATATCCTGGCCGCTGTCTGTACCGTCTATGCCTACACCATCAACTGCACCGGCACCTGTCATTTTATTAGAAACTGCCGCTCCTGTATATGTATCTGCAGGATACTGGATATTTTCTTTTAATGCAAGGCTTATTTGTGCCCCAGGGATATCTGCTGTCTCATGGGCATTTTTACGGATGGAAAACTGATAATCGCCAGGATCCAGTTCATAGCCAGTAAAACCATTACGATTGCTGTCATTGTAATCATAGGCAGCCATATCTTCTGATTTTACACATAAGGTTATTTCTTCACTTTCTCCAGGTGCCAGTTCCCTTGTTTTTCCATAATCTGCAAGTACAACAGCCGGTTTTTCAATCCCACCAGGCTCATAAGGAGGGGTGTAATACAACTGGACCACATCTTTTCCTGATATCTGCCCGATGTTAGTTACCTGAACGGTTATCTCTACAATACTGTCTGCTGCCAGTTTTTCTTTTTTCCCTGGGGCTTTTACCACCTTCCAGTCAAAATCGGTGTAAGAAAGACCATAGCCAAAAGGATACTGCACTACCGCATCATAACCCTTTCCATGAAGATTGCGGTACTTATCCCAGTAGTTTTCTGCATCTGCTGTTTCATACCATTTATAACCAATATAAATACCTTCTGCATAGTCCACATAGGATACCTGGTCATATTTAAAGGATTCTCCCAGATTACCGCTTTTTGTACCATCAAAGGGATACAGACCTTCTCCATTTTTATAAGCCCCCACACCATTTGCAGCTGCATTAGCATAGCTGGCTGCAGTAGAAAAATTATAAGCCCAGGTATCTGCGGTGCGGCCGGAAGGACTTATTTTTCCCCACAAAAGGTCAGGAAGAGCCTCAGCTGAATATTCCCCGGTCATACCTGCCATAATGCAGGCGCCGATGCCAGGCGTAAGGTCCATCGCTCCTAAAGTCATTACATTCCCTGTATTTAATAGAAGGATGACATTTTTAAAATTCTCTCCCAGATACTTTAAAAGTCCCTCTTCTTCTGTGGAAAGATCCAGATAGGTACGGCGTTTATCTACCAGCAGCTGGCCGTTTTTCTTATTTTTCTTGTACTGCAGCTGGGTACAGTCACTGCTCTCTCCGGAAAAACGGCCTACTACCATAATAGCTGTATCAGAGTAATCTTTCGCATCTTGAAGCATTTCCTCTGTATAATATTCCCGGTCACTGATATCCGGTTCATACAGACGGCATGTTTCCTCCGGCCAGCTTTCCAGAGTAGCTGTTTTTGCACGTTTCGGCTGAAAATCTTCATACATGTGGGTCAGTTCTTCATTATAAGAAATGCCAGACTCCTTTAAAGCACCCAGAAAATCCAGTTCCACTTTTTCAACTCTTCCAGAACCGGAACCACTTCCTAACCACTGAGTAGAAGCCCAGCCAAATACATTTACCCGGGTAATATCTTCAGATAATGGCAGTGTATTATTCTCATTTTTTAATAACACTGCTCCTTCTGCCTCAATCTGCTCTGCAAGCCGACGGCTGTCATCTGCTGCAGCTTTTTTTTCCTCTTCTGATACATTAGTGCGGCTGCCGCAAAGGTACAGATCAATGGTTTCCCTGAATACAAAAGCAGCTGTACTAAGTATCAGCATAAAAGCCAGTAAAATAGCTGAAATGCAAAAAAAGAACCTGTACCGGAAAGGGATTTTCCCTCTGGGATTCAGGGTGGAAATTCTTTCTGGTCTCTGGTTCTTTTTCATAAGGTACCTCACAATTTTTATGGGATATCCGCATTAACCGCGGATTTATAACTGTCAGTCAGTTATGCGGCATGTCTGCTGCTGGTTTTACAGGCATCCGTAAATTCTTTTAATTTTCTCTTTGCATCTTCAGTCAGGTTCTGTGGAACAGCGATCTGGATAGTCACATACTGGTCGCCTTTGATCTTTGGATCTTTCATAGAAACAATACCTCTGCCGGCAAGACGGATCTTTGAACCACATCGTGTTCCTTCTTTGATCTTGCAGGAAACATTGCCGTACAATGTAGGTACAATGATCTCCCCGCCTAAAACTGCAGTCATAAAAGGCACTTCTGTGCTTGTATACACATCCATTCCTTTTCTCTCATATCCAGGACGGGTTCCTACATGGACTTTTAAGAGCAAATCTCCTGCTTCACCGGATCCCATACCGGGATTTCCCTTGCCTTTTAAGCGGATGCTCTGTCCATCGCCGATACCTGCCGGGATATGGATCTGAAGATTCTGCCGGCTTCCATCTGTGCCAGACAGCGTGATCACACGGTTCGCACCAAAAGCTGCATCATTAAAGCTTATATTAATCTCTGCCTGTGCATCACTGCCTTTTTCACTGGCTGCATCTGCGCCAAAACCGCCGGAATAACGGTGGAAACCATTAAATCCACTGGCACCCTGATGGAAGCTGCTCTTCTTTCCGCCACCGAACATATTTCCGAAGATATCTCCGAAAATATCATCCCCTTCACCGCCTTCAAAGTGGTAGGTATGGGTTCCGGAACCACCAAAACCATGAAAACCGCCTGCATCAGAGAAGCCGCCAAAACCGCCACTGAAATGACCATTTGTGCCAAATCCGCCGTTTGCCCCGTCAAATCCGGCTCCAGCTGCGCCAGTACCATCAAAAGCTGCATGGCCGAACTGGTCATATAACTTCTTTTTCTCAGGATCGCTTAAAATATCATAAGCTTCATTTACTTCCTTAAATTTCTCAGCAGCCGCAGCATTTCCAACATTGCTGTCAGGATGGTATTTCTTTGCCAGCTTACGATAAGCCTTCTTGATAGTTGCCGGGTCTGCAGTTTTATCTATTCCAAGAACTTCGTAGTAATCTCTTTTCTGTTGTGACATCGTTCTCATCCTTTCTATATCTATATGTGTTACATTATTGCTTTACTATTTTCATTTTATCTGTTCTATATTATGTATAACACATATACCATTCGTTGTCAAGGAGGGAACTATTTCTTTATTTATGCTTCTTTTAATACTTTTACGCTATTTACTATATAAATTCCTATACATACCAGGATCAGTGCCACAAGGCTGTTTACAGAAAATGCCTGCGCAGTCTCCCCCAGTACCAGAGCAGATAAAAGTACACCAAACACTGGGTTCATGAAACCAAATACAGTAACACGGCTGACCGGATTGTATTTTAACAGTACGCCCCAGAGTGTATAGGCAACTGCGGAGATAAATGCCATATACAGCAATAAAATGTACGCCAGGTAATTTCCGCTGACCTGTACCCTTCCGCCGCCTGCCAGGCCAATGAGCATCAGGATCAGACCGCCTAACATAAACTGATAACCGCTTAAGGTAACTACATCGTGTTTGTTTCCGTACTTTTTCAAAAGTGCACTGGAAGTAGCATAAAAGACCTGGGCAAACAGAACGAAACCTTCACCAAGCAAGGATACTTCAAACATGTTTCCTTTCTGACCGGACAGGTTCATAATAACAATACCTGCAAATCCAAAGGCACAGCCGATCATTTTTCTGGCTGTCAGTTTTTCATACCTGAAGATCAGGCTTGCCACTAATATAGAGATAAAAACATTTCCTCCTGTGATAATGGCACCGTGTACTCCACTTGCATGAGCCAGTCCTGTATAAAAGAAATAATACTGAAGAACTGTCTGGTTTAAACAAAGGGATACAATAGCTTTTCCTGAACCGGGTTCCGGCATGATCCAGTGACGTTCCTGGATACTGTGGAACAGTATTACCAGAAAGCCGGCCAGTACGAATCGCATTCCTGCAAATAAAATAATGGACATAGCATCTGAGGACTGGATCTGGAATAACTGATATCCTGTTTTAATAGCTGGTGTAGCACTTCCCCATAAGAAACAGCAGATACCTGCCAAAAACATTACTACAGGAAGCTGTGTCAGTTTGCTGTTATTTTGTTGTGTATTCATATTTTCCCCTATCTTCTGTTTTTTATCTTAATAAGAGTACCAGTAAATACAAAGAAAGTCAATTTTTTATCAATAACTTACAGATTAGTATTGAAATTTTCGCATTTTTGTTTTACACTATATACAAAATATTTTAGGTTAGCAAAAATATTTTTGTACTATTTTGTCATGTGTGCCTATTTTTTAACACGAAATCGGGGCATTATAGACCACATGATCTGGGAAAATAAAATATATGTGAAAGAACAGGAGATTTTATTATGTCGTTTCAATCAGTCTGTAAGCGTTATGGTCTATTTCTGGCCGGAGTTATCTTATGTGCAACAGGAATCGCCTTTATCACCCGTGCGGGACTTGGAACCTCGCCGGTTTCCGGACTTCCTTTTGTGCTCAGCCTAGTAACACCTGTATCTATGGGATTTTTTACCTTTCTGTTTAATATGATATTTCTGATCTGTGAGGCTATTTTAAGAAAACGGTTCAGTATAGAACAGGCTTTACAGATCCCTATCACTTTCTTTTTCAGTTTCTGCATCGACAAGGCCATGGCCATCATTCCTACCCGTTTCGGCGGCCCATGGGGTGATTCCTTTGTTTACCTGGTCATCGGATGTATCATCATGTCCCTTGGGATCAGCTTTGAAGTGATCGCAGATGTGATCATGCTTCCTGCAGAGGCATTTGTACGTGCCTTTGCTAAAAAGACCGGTTTTATATTTGGAAATGTAAAAGTTGGTTTTGACAGCACTCTTACCATTCTGGCAATGATCTTAGCTTTGATCTGCTTCCACAAGTTAAACGGGGTGCGGGAAGGAACACTGATCAATGCCCTGGTAGTGGGCCAAATGGTTAAGCAGTGGCGACGGTATATTGAAAAACCGCTATCAAATGCAATCGCATAAAAAATATAACCCCCGTCAGCTGACGGGGGTATTTTTAAATCATAACATCCAGTCTTTGATCACATTGTGGTCTCTTAACAGTTTCCCAACTACTGTTTTATCAATCTTTCTAAGAAGCGGCTTCTTTAACAGCTCTAATGGCAGAGGCAGTTTCATTTCCAGTGGGGATTTTCCGTCCATCAGCTTTACAGTACTGTCTAACAGATCCCTCACATCATATACGCTTCCCCAGACCTCAGGAACGCCACGGTCTACGCCGCAAAGTCCGTATACAGCTTCCATAGCAGTACGCACGGAGTACTCAGTGGTGAAAATAGTATCTCTTGGTGTTTCAGCAAACTGGCCTAAGAATGCAGCGTTTACGCAGCCATCCGGGATAACATCCGGTCTGTCTCCTGCACTTCTTGGCATAAAGAAAGCAGTGATATATGGCATCATAGTCGGAGTACAGTTTGCATGGTTTGCTGCCAGGTCATCGATCTCCTCTGCAGGGATGCCCAGATGATACAGCCATTCTGCTGTGATCTCTTTACCATTGCACTCTTTCATCGGCTTTTTAATATAATCGCCTGGTACATCAGTAAACAGGCTGTATACCCATACACAGATCTCATCCTTCTTCTGAGCCTTAAACTGTCCCTGGCGGTTAATCGTCCAGCTTAACAGCCAGCTGGAGTCTCTACAGCTTACGATACCTCCGGTAACTACCTTTCCGGTTCTTGGGTCTCTCTTACAGATCTTCTGGATATAGGAAATGACCTTTTCATCAGAAGTTGTAACAGTTGCAGATTCCCAATTGGTCTTAGCAATATTAGAGCAGAACTTTTCCGGATGTCCAAAAGATCCATCCTGGGCTGCAATGTTCTTCCACAGGCTCCAGCAGCCACTGGTGCGTACCTCTGCATCCCCAACAGGTGCATGATCCTGATCCCCATAAATGGTACCTTCTGTACAGCTTCCGTTTGTTATAAATACCAGATCATTTTCAGTAAGTGTGATCTCGCCTTTTCCACCGTCTTTTATATATTCAATAGCTTTGGCAGTCTTCTTTTCGCCTTCAATGTCAAAACGGACATTGGTAACGCTGGTGCCAAACTGGATCTGTACACCTGCTGCTTCCAGATACTTCTGCATTGGAAGGATCAGGGATTCGTACTGATTGTACCGGGTAAATTTCAAAGCAGAGAAATCTGGCAGTCCGCCAATATGGTGGATAAAACGCTGGAAATAACGCTTCATTTCCAGAGCACTGTGCCAGTTTTCAAAAGCAAACATGGTGCGCCAGTACAGCCAGAAATCAGAACCAAATACTTCATCATCAAAGAAATCTTCAATGGACTTGTCATACAGGTCCTCATCCCTTGTAAAGAACAGCTTCATGATCTCCATACTGCCTTTCTGGCTTAAACGGAACTTGCCGTCAGTATGGGCATCTTCGCCTCTTTTTTCAGTAGCACGGCACAGGGAATAGTTTGGATCATGTTTATTTAACCAGTAATATTCATCCAGGACAGATGCATTTGGTACCTCCAGTGAAGGAATACTGCGGAACAGATCCCATAAACACTCGAAATGATCTTCCATCTCACGTCCGCCACGCATTACGTAGCCTCTTGTAGGGTCATCAATACCATCGCAGGCACCGCCAGCTACATCCATTGCCTCTAAAATATGGATATTCTTTCCAGGCATCTGGGCATCTCTTACTAAAAAGCAGGCTGCTGCCAGCGCTGCCAGGCCGCTTCCTACTAAATAAGCACTCTTTTCTTCGATTCCTTCCGGTTTTTCCGGTCTTGCAAAGGCTTCATAGTTACCATTAGTATAGTAAATTCCCTTGCTGTTTTTTGCAAACTTGCCAAGTTCCGTATTACGATAATCGCTGTTTGTCTCTTCTTTTTTGCTGCGGCGCTTTCCAGCCATAACCGCAGCTGCTCCAACGCCGGCTGCCACTGCAGATACTGCTCCTGCACGCAAAACTTTCTTGTTCATTGATAAACCTTCCTTTCTCATCCTGTTTTCATATTTTGAATATCAATGTTTTTATCATTACTATTATTCTCGTTACGTATTGCCTTAATATATAGTATTGTTTACTACATATGCATATTGATATTATAACTTTTTGGGCAAAATGTCAATAATACACATAAAAGAACGGACAATCACCATACATATGAATGAATACACCATTAAAAATACTCTCAGCCACAGGCTTATTCTCCTGTAATGACTGAGAGTATTTTTTCCAAAATATAAAACTTTATACGATTGCCAAAGGATATTCACGATTCGTTATACTGTTTCCTCATGATCAAATAACTGCAGCACAGCATTTTGCTAAATGTTACAGTTCAGACATGACAGTTAAATATCTAAAGCTGCATGGTATCCCTGATAAACTGCATTTGTAATGGTAGAAACCTTTCTTGCGTCCCCAATAACACGGACAAAGGGCGCACCATTTCTGAGAGCTTCCACAACATCCGTTCTGCTTCTCTGTCCAAGAGCACAGATCACTGTCTTACCGCTAATCAGCAGCTCTTTGCCCTCTTTATCTTTACAGCGTACTCCTTCAACTGTCACTTCTTCTACCTTGCATCCGGTATGGACATGAACATATTTCTCAATTTCTTTTAACAGCAGCGGACGATGACGCACATTGGCATCTACAGCCAGCTCATCCCGCATTTCGATCAGGTGTACTTCTTTTCCTTCCATGCCTAAATGGATGGCACATTCACAGCCGGCCAGACCACCACCCATAACAGCAACTTCATCTGCCACGCGGTCCTGGTTTTTGTATAGCTCATTAACAAGGATCACGTTTTTGTCCTTAATTCCAGGGATCGGTGGAACCAGCGGCTTAGAACCAACAGCAATGATCAGAGCATCTGGTGCTTCTTTTTCAACATATTCAGCAGTAACTTCACATCCTAAACGTATCTCTACACCGCTCTGCCTTGCGAAACGTGCATAGGTCTCTGTAAGCTGGTACATTTCTTTTTTAAAGGGAATGGCGATCTCGCTCTTTAAAATTCCGCCCAGTTCCTCTTCTTTTTCACATAAGATGACCTGATGCCCCCTTCTGGCTGCTGTCCAGGCTGCATACAGACCTCCCGGCCCTCCTCCGGCTACCAGGACTTTCTTTTTCACCGGCGCAGGCTGTATTTCATCCCCTTCCAGCTCTCTTCCGATCAGAGGGTTTACAGTACACCTTCTGGTTGAAGTAGCTGCACGTTCTGCCATACAGGTAAAGCAGCGCAGACAGCGGACAATATCCTTATCCCTGTTTTCCATGACCTTTCTTGGAAGGAATGGATCTGCCAGAAGTGCACGGGCCATATAAACTACATCTGCCTTGCCGGAAGCGATGATCTCTTCCATCTGTTCCGGGTCATTTAAACCGCCCAATGTGGCAACCGGAATGGATACGTGCTTTTTGATCTCAGCTGCCAGATATACGTTACAGCCATGCTCCTTAAACATAGAAGGATGGGTATCGCCAAAGCCCCTCTGGTAAGTACCGGCAGATACATGGAGCAGATCGATCTTTGATTCCAGCTGCATAGCAATGCGTATACCTTCTTCCAGGTCATAGCCGCCTTCAAACAATTCAGACCCGCTTAAGCGGAATTCAATAGGAAATGCAGGACCTACAGCCTCACGGACTGCATCTAAGATCTCACTTGCCAGACGACAGCGGTTTTCCAGACAACCTCCGTATTCATCAGTTCTGTGGTTAAAATATGGGGATAAAAACTGGTTGATCAGCCATCCATGTCCACCGTGGATCAGGATCATCTCAAAGCCTGCACGTTTTGCAAGGCCTGCCACTTTACCATAAGAAGCAACAATATCTTTAATCTGTGCTTTGCTTAAAGCCTTTACCTTTACACCATCTGCACGCACAGTATCAGAAGCCCCCCACTGGCACATTTCATGCTGTCTTGATTTATCAGTCATATAAGTTCCTGCATACATACCGGAATGGGACAACTCCAGACTGGCTGCTGCCCCGTGGCGGGAAATGGCATCTGCTGTATAAGTGGCTGCTGCCAAGGAATTTAGAATCGCTGTATCCAGATGATAGGCATGGGAGCCGTCTGTTTCCGGATGTACCATACATTCGCTGACTGTTACTGCTGCTGCGCCGCCTTTTGCACGAAGCTCGTAAAAGGCAGTAGATTTGGGACCGATACAGCCGTCATTGGAAATATCTGTTCCACCCATAGGTGCTGAAAACATACGGTTGGAAAAGGTGCGCCCTGCAATGGTAATAGGACTGCAAAGATGTGGAAATTTGTGTGTCATAATATTTTTCTCTCCTTTATATTGATGATGTGAGTGTCAAAAGTAAATATTGCCACTCACTGATGTAACCGGATTGCTC
>ERZ773248.786-NODE-786-length-34220-cov-16.470686_pt1 | contig 34220 bp, 29 predicted proteins | sample MGYA00580518_ERZ773248 | MGnify/ENA primary metagenome ERZ773248 (study PRJEB29015, sample SAMEA2737762) | human gut metagenome | biome: human gut; feature: human-associated habitat; material: faeces | place: China | collected 2012 ...
AATGGGAAAACAGGAACTCTATGTATGAAGCATACATGGATAGGATGCAGACACAAGGTTATAATCTGAGCACAAAATTCTACGAAGCAGAAATTGGACAGCAACAGAAAATTGTTGACAATCTGTCTCAGAAATATATCGCAATGAAGCGTAATTTTGCACAGGCAGTACAAGATGGCACAATTAAAGAAGGTACGGAAGAATATTATGAAATGCAGAATGAGATTGACCAGGTTGCGATCAGTCTTAAAGAAGCACAGAATAAAGTTGTTGAGTTCCAGGCAGCAATCCGTGACCTTAAATGGGAACAGTTTGACCAGTTGCAGGAAGCTATCGGTCGTATCACCAGTGAGTCAGATTTTCTGATTGACCTTATGAGTCATAAGGATATGTATGACAAAGATGGTAAGATGACTGAACAAGGTCTTGCTACTATGGGATTGCATGGTGTCAACTATAATACTTATATGGCACAAGCAGATAAATATAAGCAAGAAATGCTGAAAATCAGTGAGGAACTTGCCAACGATCCTAACAATCAGAAACTTATTGACCGTAAGAATGAACTGATTGATGCACAGCAACAAGCTATCTTATCTGCTGAGAATGAAAAAGATTCTATCAAGGATTTGATTCAGGACGGTATTGATAAACAGTTGGATGCTCTGGATGACCTGATTGACAAATATCTTGATTGTCTTGACAGCGAAAAAGATTTATATGAGTACAGAAAGAAAATTGGTGAACAGTCCGAAAAGATTGCTTCTCTACAGAAACAGTTATCTTCTCTGCAAGGTGATAATTCCGAAGAGAATAAAGCGAAGTTGCAGAAGCTCAAAGAGGATTTGAAATCTGCACAGGATGATATGGAAGAAACTCAGTATGACAAATATATTTCTGACCAGAAGAAACTTCTTGATGAACTCAAGCAGGACTACAAGAAAGCTCTTGATGACAGAATGGATAATGTCGACGCACTGATTTCTGATGCTATTGCAAGTATCAATAGCAATTCATCTAATATTTCTCAGACATTACAAACAGAATCTACTAAGGTTGGATATACATTATCTGGTGAGATGCAGACCATCTGGACAAGTCAGAGTCAGGCTCTTTCTATGTATGATGGCAAGTTTGACACCAGATTTACAGGTGTCACAACTGCTATTGGAAATGTCTATAATAGACAACAGGATATGATTAATGCTATTAATGCTATGGCTGAAAAATGGATTGCTAAAGCAGATGAAATGTTAAAACAGCCTACTCAGACAGAAGGAGTTCTTGAAGAAGTAGAGCAAAAACCAGATAAAGATAATGTTGCAGAAGGAAATCCTACACCAGACCCTCCAAAAGTCAGCGATAAGGATTCTATTAAGGATGCTGTGTTGGTTGATCCTGATGAACCAAAGAAGAAGCCAAATAAGACCAATGAAACAAAGACAGGTAACGGAAAAGCCGAAGTAGGTGATAAAGTTACTTTCTCTTCTGGTAGATATTATGAAGCATCTGATGGCACTGGTGCATCTGGTAATTATTATCTTGGCAAGAAAGTTAAGATTACACGAATCAATAAGGGTTCTAAATATCCATATGCTATTGATGCTACAGATGGCACTGAACTTGGATGGGTAAAACTCAGTCAGTTGAAAGGTTATGCTTCTGGTATCATGAGAGTTCCAGAAGATCAGTTAGCTTGGACACAGGAACAGGGTGAAGAAGCTATTGTCAGAAATGATGGTAGTATTCTGACTCCATTGAGTAGGGATGTGTCAGTGCTGAATGCGGATATGACTAAGAACTTATGGGACTTCATGGGTAATCCTGGTTCATTCTTGAGTGATTATAGTGATGGCGAGAAGTTTGGTGTGAAGAATGTTGATAATTCTAGTAGTGTTGATGTTGGTGGTGTTACAATTCAGTGTAATATGCCTAACGTACAAAATGCAAATGATTTATTACATGAACTCACAACAAACAAGGACATTGAGAAAGCTATTTGTGCAATGACCATAGGTAGAGCTATGAGCGGAAGTTCATTAGCCAAATACAAATATAAGAAATAAATTTTAGGGAACTACTCTTTCATCGGAGTAGTTCCTTTTTATAGAAAGAGGTAATTGAATGTCAGATAAAACTGTACAAGACTTACTTAGTAAAAGTATAAAAGAAGATGTTGCAAAACAACAACAAAATAAGATTCAAAAATTGCAAGAAAAAGTAAAAGATATAGAACCGAATGAATCTGCTCAAATATCAGATATGGATAAAAAATATCTTAAAGATTTGAAACATCAGTGGAATGAACTTTTTATTGAAACTGTAAAAGTTAAAACACAGTATGAATTACTTATTCAAGACGTAAAACTGATGAAAGAAATTACACTTGCAATTAATAAAGGTGACACATGGAAATATAAACTTGCCAGATGGCTTGTAAGATAAATAAAAATAAATGGTAAAGGTGGTGAAGTATGAAAGCATTAGATTTTGAGTATGACGGGACTTTGGCTTCAAACAAAGGAATTGTAGTTTGTTCATTTGATTCAAGTGATGACGAAACTATAGATTATGGTTCTAAAATAAATTTTGACGTAACATCCATGAGAAATGGAAAGGAATTTGAATTAGTAAATTCTGGATATGATGAAGCAGGTGAATTTACTTTTCAAATTTGTAAAGATCCTTATATGCAATTAAATCGAGGGAACAAATATTTCACCACTGATGAGCAACGCTTTGTATATAGATGGCTAAATAGAAATGATGGATTTCACATATTAAAGATAGTTACATCTGAAAATCAAACAATGTTATTTAAAGGAAGTTTCAATATTGAAACAATTGAATTTTGCGGAAAAGTGATTGGATTTGAACTGACATTTACTATGGGTAAACCATTCGCAACGCAAGATTGTAAAACAATCACGCATACATTTAAAGCAAATGAACAATTCACTATCATAGATGAATCAGATGATATAGGCTATATTTATCCTGATATACAGATTAAATGCCTTTCAAGTGGAGATTTAAAAATTACAAATTCTATCGAAAACCGTACAACAACAATTAAGAATTGTTCTACAAATGAAGTTATTTCTGTTGATGAGAATTTAAACATATCTACTTCTCTCTCATCTCATAAATTATACAATGATTTTAATTTTGTATTCTTTAGAATTGCAAACTCTTATACAAATAATAAAAATTTCATTTCTGTAAATATCCCATGTGAAATTACAATTAAATACTATCCTGTTGCGAAAGGAGTTGGACTTTAAGAATGAACGTACATAAATTAAGAATGGACACCTCTGGCAACGTAGAGGATATTAGTTTTGTTCTCGCTAAGAAAAATGGAGATAAACTTGGGAACATTACAAATGTAGATAACATTGTCACAAAACATTCCATGAAAGAAGCATCCGAATTTATATTTGCTGCACATAAAAAAATAGGTGACAGCATTATTAAATGTTGGAATGACATTAAAGATTTTAAATTAGTTTGGATTCCCGAATGGGATATGTGGTATGAAATTACTGTAGAAGTAAATGAAAAAGATGAAAATATTAAGAATGTTTCTGGTAAAACTTTAGGAGAATCTGAATTATCTCAAATTATGTTATATGGAATTGAGATTAATACTGAAACAGATATCGCTAGAGATGATTATAAAATACCAACAACATTTTATAATCCAGATCATCCAGAAGCTTCATTAATGGATAGATTGCTTACAGACAAAGCACCCCACTATAAAGTTAAACATATTGATAAAAGTTTGATGAATTTGCAGAGAACTTTTACATTTGATGATACATCAATTTATGATGCGTTGCAAGAAATAGCAGAAGAACTTGATTGTTTATTTATCTTTGGTTGTGGTTCTGATGAGAATGGAAAACCAGAAAGAACAATCTCTGTATATGATTTGGAAGCAAATTGTGTAGATTGTGGAAATAGAGATACATTCGTACATAAATGTCCTAAATGTGGAAGCACAAATATCATATTGGGATATGGAGAATACACAAACGTATTTATCTCAAGAGATAATCTTGCTGATGAGATTACATATTCTGTTGATACTGATTCTGTAAAGAACTGTATGAAACTTGAAGCAGGTGATGATTTAATGACCGCCGCTATTCGATCATGCAATCCTAACGGAACAGATTATATCTACTATTTTCCAGACGAAACAAGAGAAGAAATGTCACCAGAATTACAAGAAAAATTAAAGTCTTATGATGCTCTATATGAAAAATATCAGTCTGATTATAATTTTATTATAAATGATTCTTTCGTGACAAATTATAATGCACTTGTAAATAAATATAAGACTTATGAAGAAAGTTTGAAAGATACAGAGATTAAGAATCCTATTGTTGGATATCCAAAGTTAATGCGTATTTATTTTGATACGATTGATATGGTGCAACTTTTAAGAAATAAGCTAATGCCACCGATAGACAAGCCAGATAATAATGCAAAATCACAGGGCGAATATTTGATGAATAATCTCCCATCTTCTGCTTCTACTACTTCTCTTAAAAATCTTTCTGTGTCTACTGCTGATAATATTATGGTTATGTTGGCACAATCTATTGTCAAAGGTGTTTTCAAAGTTACAGTTACAAACACTACGTTGTCTAATAATGTATGGAAAGGTAAGTTTAACTTAGAGAATTATGCCGATAAAGATGATAAATTCACATCTCAGTTTGCATCAATCAGCATTAATGAAAACTATGAGTCATATGTAAAACAACGCATAGATTCTATTCTTGCTCGTTCAGATGAAAATTATTACGATATTGTAGGATTATTCAAACAAGATATGACTGTGTTTAAATCGCAGTTGAAAAAGTATTGTTTAAATACATTACAGATATTCCAAAAGTGTTGTCAATCTTGTATCGATATGATGGTACAACAAGGAATTTCTTCAAACAGTACATCAAGTATATATGGAATTAATACAAAAGTTTTATATGAGAATGTATATATTCCTTATTACAATAAGATGAATGCAATTCAAGATGAGATTAAAGTACGTGAAGAGGAATTGTATACTGTTGAAGGAAAATATAATAATCAGAATCAACTTGTGCAAGATGGTATTCAGATTGAAATTGAAAGAATTATCACAGAAGTACAAGATGCATTGAATTTTAAAAATTACATTGGAGTTGATTTATATAAAGAATTTAGTTCATTTATTCGTATGGATAAGTATTCTAATGATAATTACATTTCTGATGGACTTAATAATACAGATTTAATGAAAAATGCAATTGAGTTTATTACAGTTGCTACGAAAGAATTATTTAAGTCTGCTTCTCTTCAACATTCTATTACAGGAACAATTAAGAATTTCTTACGTATGAAAGAATTTGAACCTGTGACAAATAACTTTAAAAATGGTAACTGGATTTGTGTTGGAATTGACGATAAGATATATCAATTAAGAATTATTGAGTATGAAATTGATTTCTCTGACACGCAAAATATTAGCGTAACATTTTCTGATGTTGTTTCTACACCAAATCAAGTATTCGACATGGAAAGTATTTTAGCAAATTCTTCTAAGATGGCTACTTCTTACAATGGCGTAACTAGACAGTCTACTATCAACACTAATTTCAAGAATAAAATGAATGAAATGATTGCTAAAGGTTTGAGTATGACAAATACAAAAATCGTTAGCAATGCGGACAACCAGGATATCACATGGGATGAGCATGGTTTATTATGTCGAGAATATGATGATGTTCTTTCTGATTATACTGACTCACAATTAAAAATTATCAATCATGGAATTTATATCACTGATGATAATTGGAAAACTGCAAGAGCTGGTATTGGTAATTTTATTTATTTTGATCCAAAGGATAAGACTTATAAAGAGTCTTATGGTGTTATCGCTGATACTCTTGTGAGTAATCTGATTCTTACAAGTGAAGTAGGCATTTACAATGAAGAAAAGTCTATTGAAATGGCTAAAGATGGAATCATTGTGACTACTAACACGATGAATAAGAATGTATTTACGATTCGTAAGGAAATTACTGATGATGAAGGTAATGTAACTTATGAAAGACAGTTATATATTGATGATAATGGTAATATTCGACTGGCAGGAAACGCTTCTATCTCATGGGATAGTGTTACGGGTACAGAGAATGTAGTTGTGAAAGATACTCTAAATGAGTTTATGGCTACTGTAAAAGAACAGATTGATGGTAAGATTGAGACTTTCAGACAGGAAACAGATCCGTCAACCGCATGGACAACAAGTGAAGAAAAGTCCAAGCATAAAGGTGATTTGTGGTATGATACTAAAAATCAAACATCTTCCATGTACGATGGTAAAAGTTGGCAAACTGTAACAAGTTCTATTCCTGATGTTGTATGGAGTCAGATTGGAAGTAAAGCACAAATATTTACTGACACTCCAAAACCAGAATACAATAAAGGCGATTTATGGATTGTTGGTGCAAATGGTATTGATGCAAGCAAGAAATATGCTAATGAAATTTTAACATGTACAACATCAAAAGCTAATGGTACATCATTCTCAATTAACGATTGGACAAAACAGAATAAGTATACTGATGATACTACGGCAAATGGCGTAAAACAGGACTTATTAAATCTATCAAATGTTCTTGGTTATACTGGAACTAAAATTACAGGAACATATATTTATTCTCCTCATATTATTGGTGGAGAATTATCTATCGGAGATGCTTCTGGTGTTCATGCTAGTATTTCTACAACAGGCAAACTAACAGCTACGGGAGTTGATATTAGTGGTAGGATTAATGCTACAGATGGTAGCTTTAGTGGAACTCTTAATGCTGCCAAAGGAACTTTTACGGGTACTTTAAGTGCAGCTAGTGGTAGCTTTACAGGTACACTATCTGGTGCAACAGGTAGTTTTACAGGTGATATTGTTGCCACTTCTATTTATGCACAAAATGATTATAGGGTATATGCAAGTGGAAAAGATAAATATATAAAAGCAATCTGGTGTGGTGATAATTGGGAACCAACAGATGGTATTGCTGATTTATACATGGGAAACCAAGATAAATCATGGATGGAATTTATAGATTTTTCTTCAAGCACGATTCAATTCACTAGAAGAACTTCTATAATTTCTCAATATGCAACGACTGCAAAAACTAATCGTTCATCTGTAAGTTGTGTGACAAATCAAGACACTACATATGTTCAGCTTCTTACTATTAGAAATGATGTTCCTGCGGAAGTGAGGTTACAAATTGCGAGTGATAGCGGATTATGTTTTGTCCCAGGTGATGTAAATGATAGTACATTGAAGTATGATGAGGAAATCAAATTAGGAACAGCAAATCATAAGTGGTTACAAGTTTGCACAAAAAAATTATATGCGACGACTACTGTTCAATTTTCTGGGCTATCAAAAAAATCATCATCAAAGTATTTAGTTATAGATGATAGTGGAAATGTTGGATGGACAGATTCTAATGGTTCTGGTGGAAGTGGAGATTATATTCCTATGTCTGGTACAGTAAAAGACAATAACAATAAAGTTGCATCTCCTGTAACTGGCACAGTGCATATGAAGAATAATTTTGGTTGGGATTTACTAACAACAAATGGTTATGAGGTAACAGGAATCTATTGTAATACTAGCAATCAAGTCGTTGTTGGAGATAACCAAAATGCTGTATCCACTTTAATCCGAGGAAAAACTATTCAACTAGGAAATACTTCTGGTGAAATTATATTTTTCCCATTAAAACCAAATTCAGGAACAAAATATTTAACTATTGATAGTAGTGGCAAACTTTCTACTTCTAGTGGAGGTTCTAAAGGTGATAAAGGTGAACCTGGTACAGCAGCTACAATTAGTATTAGAAATGTAAGTATTGCAAGCAATAGTTACACCGCTTCTGTCAAAAATGTAGGATCAAGTACTGCGGCAGTATTAGACTTTGTTGTTCCAAAAGGTGAAAAAGGTGATCCAGGTGATATGCATAGCGGAACTAATGTTTTATCTAAAGCAACTCCTTCATTTGGAATAGAAATAGGTGGAAATCTTGCATTTGCAGTAGGAAATAATACAACAAATAGTAATGGTAACTATGTCTCTATGGGTAATTTGTATAATTATTCTAGTAGTGGGGGAAAACAAGTGTACGTCAGAGCTAATGGAACTTTATATTCTACAAGTTCATCACGAAGATATAAGCATGATATTGAACCATTAGATATAAATAAAATAAACAAATTATATAATTTAGATGTAGTTACTTATAAATATAATCTCGATCATTTTGATGATATGAGTGATCCCGATATAAATAAAAACTTCATTGGTATGATCGCAGAGGATATTGCAGAAATTTGTCCAACGCTTGTAGTGTATAACACTCAAGGACAAGTTGAAATGTGGGACGAATTTCAGTTTCCAGCATGTTTATTGGCGCTTATACAAAATAATCATAAAGAAATCTCATCTCTCATCTCAGAAAACCAAAAACTTAAAGACACTATTCTCTCATTACAAGGAGAAATTGCAATTATAAAACAAAAATTGGAGGAATCAGCATGATTAAAATTAATACAACAACTAATGTAAGTGCAAATATTTATGTTGGTGAAGCAGAAAATCAAAAGAATGTCGCTTATGCAAACGCATCTGTAAGTAAAAATGGTGACGTTTCTATTAACAAATCTATTCAGGATGGCGAAGCATTCAAATCTAATAAAGAATCAGTTCTGAAAGATTTCACAGAGTTTGAAACTTATGTATATAGCTTAGTAGATACTGCTAAATAGAATATAATCACATAAATTATTGAAACAGACTATGGATTAATTTCTGTAGTCTGTTTTATTATGCACAAAATCAAGGAGAAGAAAATATATGAAATATAGAAATATTGAAATCATTAATGTAATTAACTTTCTAAATAAATTTGGTGACATGAAATTACCTGCAAAAATTAGTTTCGCTATCATCAAGAATCAGAACTATTTCAATAAGGAATATAAAGATTATACTGATGTTCTGCAAAAGATGTATGAATCTTATTCAGACCACTTTAAGAAAAATAAGGAAGGACAAGTTGTTGTAAATAAATCTGGTATTCCAGAACTTGATGATAAAGATGTTGCTAATAAGATGTATGAGGAGATCAATGATTTACTCTCTCTTGAGGTTGAAGTAGAAAGATTTTATATTGATGAATCTACATTCGACTATGATGATTCAAAATATGATGTATTAACTCCAAAGGATATGTTTGCCTTAATGGATTTCTTATGTCGTAAAGATGAGGAAAAGAAAGAATGACAGAACAAGAATATAAACAGAAAGAAGCAAAAATAAAAGAACGTAATAAAAATATTACGATGAAACGGAAACTTCATCGGATGAAAAAGAGTAGATTCAAATTCAAAAAAATACGTACAAGTAAAAAAGTTCTCTGGACAATCATTGTGATCTGTTTGGAGATTTTATTTTTCTCTGAATATATGGCATTGAAAACTGAGGACACAAGTTTTATGTATGCACTTATTGGTGTGGCTACTACTCTCATACCTACTGCATTAGGTTATTTCAAAATGAGTGATAATGAGCATAAACGTGGTCAATTTGAAATGCCATTAAATGAAGACTACTCTTCCACCGTTGATGAACAAACTGACAGTGATAATGCTGTTGGATAATAAATAACACAAGGAGGCTCGTATGGATATTTTAAATGGTATCAAAAACTTCTTATTTTTAATCAATGATAATTGGACTACTATCTTAGTTATTATTGGTTTGGCTTTAGCTCTATGGAAAAAATTTGAATCATATTCAAAACTTTCCACAGACAAGAAAATTGAAATTGCCAAGAAACAGATTTCCGAAAATATCTTAAAACTGATTACTCAGGCTGAAAAAGATTATGCCGAATGGGAAAAGGCAGGAAGCATCAAACGTAGTGAAGTAATTAGTGAAATTTATAATGAATATCCCATTCTTGCAAAAGTTGTAAATCAAGAGGAACTTGTTAAATGGATTGATGAACAGATTGATAACGCACTCCCAACATTGAGGGATATTATTAAACAAAATGAAAAAGATACATTAGACACAGGGAAGTAATGAGGTAAATAATCATGGACAAAAATATGGCAAATCGTATGTGTTGCGATTTAGACATCCGAGATTATTATACCAAAGCTCCTATATTAAAAGTAGATTTTTGCAATACAACTACTTATAATTTCACATCTGATTCTATTTATGTAAGACGAAATGGTGCAAGATATTTTAGAATTGATGCACCAGTTGAAGGAAATATTGATATTACATTTCAAGTTCATCCATTCCAGATATATTCTCTTTTGACTGGTGGAAAAATATTATCTGATGGTGTTGTTACAAGATATGAAAATATTACTGCTGTTACAGATGGTGCGCTTAGATTGAAACACTCTCCTATTTCGGGGAGTGTTTTTGTTTATCCATATAATGATTTTACAGGTGAAGAAATCAAAGGTTCTGTTGATGGTAAGAATTTTATATCATCAGAAATTAAGGAAAATAAAACGTATGCAGTAGGTTATTTGCAAAATAAATCAAGCGGAGTGAAACGTATTTCTTTTAGTTATTCTAATATTTCTACCATGTATTTTATTCAAATGATTACTATGAATAAAACTGAGGACGGAGAAGAATCTGCTATGCGTTTGACAGCATATAAATGTAGCCCTAAACGTGAGCTAGAAATTAATTTTTCCTCAGATGATTCGCCAGCAGAAATTACGATATCGTTTGATTGTTTTCAAGACAATGATGAAAATATTATGGATATTTTGGAACTAGATGATGACGATATTCCAGAAGAAGATGATATTTGGATTAATTTCGAGACAGGAACATTAGAGACTTACTCTCCTGCTTATTACATACAGAATGGATATTTATTACAAAATGATATAAAGGAGGATAACTATTAATGAGTGCAAGTAAAAATCTCGGTAAGGTTTTTATGACTCCCAAAGGTATATGGGATAAAAATTCAAACTATACCAAGTTAGACATTGTAACAAATAAAATTGGTAAAATTAGTTGTGGATATATTGCTACAACCGATATTGAAAAAAATATAGAAATTACAGATAATCGTTGGCTTAAATTATTTGAATTACTTGACGGTGATCTTACAGAGGAATATAAAGCAGTACAAACGGACGTTGCAAATAAAGCTACTGACGTTGATACAAATAAGAAAGCAGTTGACTTAATTTATAGTCAGATGCAAAAACTCTATGATGTAGAAATCTCTACTACTACTCCAACAAATGAACGTACAGGATTATGGATCAACCCCGATGATATTAGTGGTGTTATTAATATCCCTGAAATTAAGGATGATGAAGTAAGTGATGTTGACACATGGAGTTCTAAGAAAATTGATAAGGAAACTGGTTCGCTAAAGGAAGATTTATCCAATAAAATCACTAAATTCTACGCCAGTTCGCAGAGCGAAACTCATCTTGCTGATTCTGACAATGGCAAAATTATGGATATGATGCTGTATGGGAAGTCGGAGCAGAAACAGTATAGTGGGGATAATATTTATTATATGGATTATGAAGATTATTCTCAAACATATAATGGCGCAAGAATAACCAGTACAAAATTTGGATATTCAGTAAGTGGCACAATTTCAGGCGCAGGTGGCTATACTTTAACTAATAGATATATAACTCTTGCGCCAGGAACCTATAAAATGCTATTGAAAAATATTTCTGCGTTGAAAATAGGATTATCCAAAAGAGATTATTCAGTTATCGCTACGATTTCAGAAGGAAAAACTGATACGACATTTACGCTTGATGAAGAAACAGAAGTATGTCTTACTATCAGATATTCAAATACTACATCAAATGAAACGAATGAGATTATGCTAACTAAAAATCTTGAAGCTACATCCTACGAACCCTACGTTGGCGGTCAGCCGTCACCATCCCCTGATTATCCGCAGGAGATTAAGAGCGTGGTGAATCCGACTGTGAAGGTGTGTGGGAAGAATTTATTGAATCCTACATTGTTTAAAGACTATCTACTTACAACGCATGGAGTCACTTGCAAAAGCGTAACTGACGAAACGGGTTCATATTTTTTACTTGACGGTACAGCAGATTCTGAAATTGATTTTTGGATACAGGATAATACTGTGTTTACATATGATGGCTCGGCTGATAAACTAACTATTTCTGTGAGAGAAGCATGTCCAGATTCGTATTATTTATGTGTAGGTATACTAGAAAGGGATTTTAGAAATACTAAAGCAGTTACAACATCTTTAAAATCTTTTTCGTTTTACATTCATGTATTAAAGGGTGCTGTAATAAACAATTATAGAATCTATGCTCAGGTTGAAGTTGGAGATATTGCCACTGACTATGAGCCTTATACCGAACAGACCGTCACCCTCCCATACACATTAAATGCCATCCCAGTAGAATCAGGCGGTAACGTCACAATTGATGGTCAGCAGTATATTGCAGATTATGTGGATGTGGAACGTGGGAAACGAATAAAGATGGTTGGAGAAGTTGATTTAGGATCACTGGATTGGACATATATGACAAGATATACGGCATTTGCAGCTAATGTTAGTGGAAAAGCTGACGGTCAAAATATGCTCTGTTCAATGTACATTAATTATGGAACAGCAAATTTAAGTAGTATGCCAGATATGTATATCTGTGCGAACGGTAGAGGTGAACAGTTTTTTATTAAAAATAGCAAATATACTGATGCAGATGCATTTAAACAAGCAATGTCCGGAGCAATGCTTTATTATGAACTTGCTACACCCGAAGAAATCGACCTCACCACAGAGGAAATCAAAGCATTCGAACTCCTACAAACATATTATCCAACTACAAACATCAGCGTCAATAGTGAACAGCTTGACGGATATACAATATTCAATTATCCAATTTCAATGGAGAACGGTTGGAACTATGTAAAACAGCAGATAGGCGATACGAGAGATTATATCTATGATATGGATGCACGTGCTCAGGATACTGATTTACAGGCGGCAGAAGCCTACGTCAACAGTGAATATGCGGTAGCATTAACAGAATTGGAGGTATGATTATGTTATATAGAACATTACTAAAACTTAAAGAGAAAAACGGTCTGACAGATGATTTGAAAAATAAGATTGATATTTTCTTCGCAACGGGCAGGATTACTGAGGAACAGTATAATGAGCTGATGGATGTTAATAAGGAAGAAGAACCGAAAGTGGAAACTTGAACTAACAAAACGGGCAGAAGAAAACTCTCCTGCCCTACTCTCTTATTTACCCAAGTCTAATAACCTATGTAAATATGGGTCTGTTTGCAATGCATCAGGACTCTCACTGTCGTTGACAACTACAAGTTTATTTGTTTCATTCTCAATGATTTGCCTGATGTAATCAAACACATGTAACGTATGTATGAAACTTTGCATTTGTTCATATGTGATCACATGGGTTTCATCTGCCATTTCAAATATAAGAATCTTTAGACCTTTTCGATGCTTATACATTTTGATGAAGTCATTTATTTCTTTTTCATCAGATGTATTCAACTCATCTACTACATAGCTTTCAATGTGGTCAATCCTTATACAGAGCAACTTGATGTAATTTTTAATCTCATATAATGCCATATTTGCCACCTCCTTTCTTGGTAGGAAAATTATACCTGATTGAAAGGCACATTTCATTGATAAAAATTTGGTAAATATGGAAATATTTGGATGCTATTTTGGCATCTTTTTTAATTTAAAGGAGGAATTTAATGAAAACTTTTAATTTAGGTTCAGCTAAATATAAAAATCCTAAGACAAAAAATTTTGAGTCTCTTCCTTGTTTAAAAGGTGACAAGGGAGAAAAAGGCGACAAAGGTGATGTCGGTTTAAAAGGTGACAAGGGAGAAAAAGGCGACAAAGGTGATGTCGGTGAATCCTCCTATCAAATTGCTAAAAGACTTGGAACATTTACAGGGACAGAAGCAGAATGGAATAATTATATTAAAATTGAACGTGATGCTGCACTTGAAAGTATTCGCAAAGCAGGAGAAGACTTATCAACTTATGTTTCTGCGTCTACTCTTTTTGATATTAAGCATAGAACACCTCATGTTGGAACAATTAAAAATTATTATAACATTCAGCGTACAGGCAAAATTTACCAGACAAAAATTTGGAAATTCGCTACTAATCCAACATCTACAGGTGAAAAGTTATTAGATAATGCAGGACTTGAATTTGTTCCATCTACTGATACTACAGAAGGAAAAGACGACTATCTCAATGGTAATCATCCTATGTTTGAGTGGGTGCATTGTAATTACAAGCGTAATGATGATGGTACTGCTTATCCTGTCGCTACAGAATATGACGATAACTATGCTACTACAGGTGCAGTTGACGTTGGTGCAATGCAGATGTCATTCTACTGGAATTGGGATGCTTCTAATCCAGAGTATGATCTTGTTACTATTTCTGATATGCCAAATGAGAAATATGGATTAAAACCTTGGACAGAATCTAAACGTGCAGATGGAACAGTTCTTCCATATTGTATCGGTTCTGCTTATGTATCAGGTATTGCTTCTGATGGACTACTAAGAAGTCAACCTGGATTAAAACCTGAGAAATGGCAATGTCATAATAATATGATTACAAATTATCAAAAAAAAGGCAAAGGACATTGGGGAGCTGGCGCGGAAAGGAATACATTCCAGATTCTTTTTAACATTATTAAAGGTGCTACAAAGAATAGTCAGAGTCTATTCCAAGGTTGTACATCATACAATTTCCAATACTCTGCTTCTGTTCAGTCTGCTGATGCACATACATACTTCCCTGTTACAAACGATCAGGCAAAAAATATTCTTGTTGGTTCTTATGTATCAGTTGGTTATGGACAACTTAATAATACTAAGAACGGTGTAAATAATGACCGTGGAGTAACGAATATTCATAAATATGCAGATGATGTAAAAGTATTACGTATAGAAACGCTCGATGAGAATAATAAAGCTGTATATCTTGATATTAAAACAGGATTTAATACCACTCCTATTAAATTATCTGATACCGTGAATGCCCCTATTACAATCAGTTCTATGCACTGGTGGTCTGGAAGTACAGATGCAGTTATTGGTAGACATGATGGTTCTCCTGTGTCTAATACTGATGGAAAGCGTCCATATAGAGTACAGGGTCGTGAGTATGCTGTAGGTGCTTATCTTGTTGCTTCTGATACAGTCATGGACTTCCAGAGCGATTATAGCAAGAAAGTGTATATTGCTCCAAAAGGTCTTGCTCATAGTTCTTCTGATGCAACAATTAAAAGTAAATATACATGCATTGGTACAATTCCTGCTAATCCAGATGGAAAAGGATCTGATTATTGGATTGGAGATATTTCAGTTGATGTTAATACTGGTGGATGGTTCCCATCCGCAAAAGGTTCTTCAAATTCTCAAGGTTGGGCTGATATGTTATACGCAGGCGGTACAAGTACTTCTGGCACAAGAGAATACCTCATGGGTGGTTTTCTCGGGAATTCTTCTTTTGCAGGGGTCTGCTTTCTGAATGCTTGGAACGCTCTTGGGAGTGCCTGGTGGGATTACGTCGGCTGCGATTAAATATAGGTTGTCCAAGGGGTGAATTTTCGAGCAAGTTTGCGAAGCAAACGCAGAGAGAAAAGAGGGGACTTCTCCCCTCTTAATAAAAAGAAAGAAGGTAACTACTTATCAAAGAAATATGGTCACAAGAACGAGTAAATATATTTAACGATTCTGTAGATAAAATGATTAATGGTTTGAATCCATATCAAGCTGTTGCATTTACAGACGGTGCATATTCACAGAATAAAAATAAAGGTGGATATGGAGTTGTTTTGTTCACACAGGGAAGTAAAGAAATTTATAACAAAGTGTTTCGTTGGAAAACACAATCCCATCAACAAATTATAAAGCTTCATAATGTTGGTGCTGAATGTGAAGCTGTAAAATTTATTGTTAAAAGGGCTATCGAAAAGTATCTTCAAAAAATCACTATATTCTATGATTACGAAGGAATACTAAAATGGCTCACAAGGGAATGGAATGCAAATCAAGAATATACTAAGGATTATGTAAATACTATGTTGTTATACTCAAAACAAATTCAAATAGGATTTGTAAAGGTAAAATCTCATTGTGGAATAACTTATAATGAATTAGCTGACGAAATTGCAACAAACGCATTATTAAAACCTTAAACAGAGAATTAATCAAGAGTGTGAAAGCACTCTTATTTTATTGCACAAATTTAGGAGGAAACCATTTGGAAGAACATAATGAAGCAAAATATATCGTTTATTGTCATACCAACAAAATAAATAATAAAAAATACATTGGTCAAACTTGCCGTAGTCTGGAAATTAGAAGTGGTAAGAAAGGATATCAGTATCATGCATGTACGTATTTTTGGAATGCTATTCAGAAATATGGATGGGATAATTTTGAGCATGAGATTTTATTCGAAGATCTTTCTAAAGAAAGTGCTGATAGAATTGAAAAAATATTAATTCAAACTTTTAGAACACAAAATTCCGACCAAGGATATAATATTCAGAATGGTGGTACATTTGGAAATACTGCTCCACCAGAAGATTTAACTGGTAAGCAATTTGGTAGACTAACTGTTATTGGTAGGGATTTTTCCAATGACAAGGAAGTTAGATGGTTATGTCAATGTAGTTGTGGTAATCCAGAATTGATTAGTGTGAGTACACATACTTTAAACAGGGGTTATACACAATCTTGTGGTTGCTATAGAAAAGAAAAAGCAAAACAAGATAGTACCATTCATGGAATGACTGGAACAAAAATCCATAATAAATGGTTGTCTCTTATTGATAGAGAAAATGTTTGTAATGAATGGAAATATAACTTTATGAATTTCTATGATTGGGCAATGTCTCATGGATATAAAGATGATCTATTCTTATGTCGTGTAGAATTGAATGAAGGTTTCAATCCAGATAATTGTGTATGGATGACAAAGAAAGAATACATAAGAAAAAATCAGTCAAAGTCATATACGTATAATGGTAAAACTATGACTTTGCTAGAATGGGCTGAATGTTATGGAATTAATATTAGGACATTAAATAACAGAATTAATACGTACGGAATGCCAATCGAAGAAGCGTTAACAAAACCAGTAAAGAAAAAACATTATTATACATATAATGATGAAACTCATTCTATTTCAGAATGGGCTAAATTATACAACTTGAAAACAAAAACTTTAGAGTGCAGATTAAATAGAGGCAAATCTATTGAAGAAGCTCTAAATATGTAAAATAAATATTGAAACGGTCTTACACTACGGGTGGTAATCTCAGGAATTCTTCTAATGCAGGAGTCTGCAATCTGAATGCATGGAACGATCTTGGGAATGCCAGGTGGAATTACGTCGGCTGATATTATATTTAGTAATACATTCTTCAGTAGTGTATTTCGTACTTGTAAAAAGTATTTAATCGAGAGATTAACGTAACCTGATGGTTAAAATTATTTTCATAAACCAATCTCGCTAACATAGGAGGAACTATATTCTAATATAGTTGGGCTTAGTAGCTTTTGCGAAAAGCCTTTTAAATATAATCGTGTATACGATATATAAAACTATACTATCTAATATTTATTTTACATACAAAAATAAAAAACAGGAGGTGTTGCTACGAAAAAATATTGTAAAAATATTGACATTACAAATCGTGATTTAATTTCAAATGCAACATATAGTTGTCTAGCAGATAAATATACACGTAATGATACACTGGAATTATTATCCGATATTTCTGGACTAAGGAAATGTCAAATATACAACATCTATTATCGTTATGGTAGAAAAGCAATAAAACCATTCGTTGAAATTCTAATAATTGTAGTTCGTTCAGAACTTATTAGCAAATCTATATCATTTCCTGCAATCTGGTATAAAGACAAGTCTGATCCATCATCACATAAGATACGCCATATAGGAATCCAACATGTAAAACAACAAATATATGATTATATCGCTATCGAAGGTTTAAAGCCTCTCTTTTGTCGCATAGGTATTCATCAATACGCTTCAATCAAAGACAGAGGATGTTTAAAAGGTTCTCGTATGATACAAAGATGGATGCGTAATAAATCTCTCAAATACTTTGCAAAATTAGATATTCGAAAATGCTATCCTTCTATCCCACAAGATAAATTAATTCAGTTCTTAGAAAAGCATATTAAAAACGATATATTGATGTGGCTTATCAAGGAGCTTATCAGTACATTTGAACAAGGCTTATCTATTGGTTCTTTTCTTTCTCAATATTTATGTAATCTGTATCTTTCCCAAATATATCATTTTATTGGACATTTACACAAAGTAAGAAAACATAAAGATGGGACTAAATCTTCTATTCGTCTCGTATATCATAGGTTGTTTTATATGGATGACATTTTAATGATTGGAACATCATCTAAAGATATTCACAAAGCTGTTAAAGAAACAATTAAATATTGTAAAACACTTGGTTTAAAAATAAAAGAATCATGGTTTGTAAAGCAAATGCCGTTTGTTAAGAAATGTGATGGATCATTTATTGATATGATGGGATTCCGTATTTATAGAACTCATATTACTATTCGTAGACGAGTATTTAAAAGAATTCGCAGAATAGCCATACGAATATGGAAACGAATAAAGATTCATCAAAAAGTTTTAGAATCTCATGCAAGGAAAATGATCTCCTATTGGGGATTATTAAAAAATAGTAACTCGGTAAAAGTAATTCAAAAGTATCATGTGAAGGATATTATGAAAATTTGTAAAAAGGTGGTAAAAGAATATGACAAAATCTCGTTTTATGGAAAAGCAGCCTTCTGTTAAAGTTGTTGAAAAAGATAAGGTATATGTGTATATCTGTTTGAATGAAACGGAAGTTACAGAAGATCATACAAATGGTGAAGAATCTTCTGAACCTACAACTATGTATGAATATGATTATAGTGAAATTATTGAAGATGTTGGTATTTTAGATATTGATGATGTTAAAGCCAATCCAGAGAAATATCTTGATTATAAAAAAGCAACTGAAAAGACTGATAAGGAACGCATTGCTGAACTTGAAGCAATGAATGCAGAACTGTCTACTACTGTAGATAGTATCTTAACTGACGTATTACCTACCCTTATGGGTGCGTAATTATATAACTCAACTCTATTAATAGAAAGGACACAGAAAGGATATGAAAGATATGACAACATTTATCGCAAGAATGATTATGAAAGAAGCAGACAAAAGTATTGAAGCAGGCCAGAAGAAATACAGAGCGTATTTTGTAAATACAAAGCTGTATAAGAACTGGAAGGAAGATGTAGACACTATTCTTGTAACAGATGGTTATGAGGATGTTATTGTCGAAGCATGAATAAAACAAATATGTAAACTTTTGTCGAAGAGGTGAGATACCTCTTATTTTTATGCTCAAATTTAGGATGGTCTTGTGTCACAACAAGGCTCTCTATTTTATAAAAATGAGGTGATATTATGTCAGAAATTAAAGGTATTGATGTTTCCAGATGGAATGGAGAAATCGACTGGAAAACTGTTGCTAATTATGGCATGGGCTTTGCTATCCTAAGAATCACAGAAAAAGACAATATTGTCGATAGCACATTTGAGCCTAATTATAAAGGCTGTATTGAGAATAAAATTCCTGTTGGAGTTTATAAGTACAGCTATGCTACTACTATTGCTCAGATTAAAGATGAAGCAAATATGGTTATTAAAACATTGAATAAAAGGAAACTGGATTATCCAGTATTTCTTGATATAGAAGATAAATGTCAGGAGAATCTATCTGATGATTTAATGATGAAAATGATTGAAGCATTCAGAGCAATTATTATTAAAGCTGGATATAAATTTGGTATCTACTGCGGATATTCATGGTATCAGAATCAGTTACCAGAAGGTGCAAAAAAGTATGACTGTTGGGTTGCCCGATATAGTTCTAACGATGATGGATCTTTACCAGAAAGACTAAGAGTTTCTGCTTCTACTGGTGTTGTCGGGTGGCAGTATAGCTCTTCTGCAACATTACCTGGTATACCTACAAAAGTTGACCGTAGTGTATTCTATAAAGATTATTCTAAAACTTCTACAAACACATCTAATAACAACTCAAATAAAACACCACAAGGAAGTGATAATATGGCAAATAACATTATTCAAAACATAATTAATGATGCAGTATCTTTTGCTGTAGGAATCGCAAATGATAACTCTCATGGTTATTCTCAGGCAGTAAGAAGCCTTTACAATATTACAAACCCAAAGAGTTTTGACTGTTCTTCTCTTTGCTGTACTGCTTACTATTATGCATTCTTAAAGAATGGATTGACAGAACAGGCAAATTATCTCAAATCTCATTGTAGCTATACAGGCAACATGCTTAATATGCTCAATGTAGGATTTGAAATTGTAGCAAGAAATCAGACTGCTCATGCTCAAATGCAGAAAGGTGATCTTGAATTAAATGTAACTCATCATGTCGCTATGGCGATTGATAAAGATAACATTGTACATGCAAGATCATCCGAAGGGACTACAAATACTATTGATGATTCTGGTAATGAAATCAGAACTCAGCCTTGGTATAACTACTCACATGGATGGACTCACCGCCTGAGATTTACGGGCAAAGGACTCAATTTAAACAATGTAAAACCATCCACAACAACCTATAAAAAATGGGTGGGCGCAGCTACAAAAGATGACACAGATGTATTTGCAAATCCTACAGGAACATCAAAATTATCTACATATCAAAAGCTCAATAAAGGTAACTTAGTAGATGTAATTGGTGTATCTGGAACACGTTATCAAGTGAAAATTGCAGATAAATTTGTAGGATATGTTGAGAAAACTAACATCAAAGATCCTAATGCAGTTGTTGTAAAACCTAGTGCTTCTACAAACAAACCAGTAAAAAAAGGATATAACAAATCAGAAAAATGGAAAGGTGTTATTACCGCTAAATCTGGGTTAAAAGTTAGAAAAAGTCCAGGAACATCTAATGCAGATTTAGAATGTTCCTTTAGTCCATTAAAATATAATACACCAGTTAGTGTATGTGATAGTACGACAGGTTCAGATGGTAATAAATGGTATTATATTTGCTACAAAGGTAAATATGGATTTTCTTCTGCTAAATATATTAAGAAAAAATGATTTTAGCTTTTTACGGAAAGGATGAGGAATATGAGATGATTAGTACATTAAACGAAATAAATTCGCAGGGAATATTTACAATTATCCTCTGTGTGGTATTAGTTCTTCTATTGATCGTAGAAGGTACTAAACTGTGGAAAGGAACGCTTGAATCGCTTGACTTAAAGTCTGGTAAAGAATTAAGAGAAAATGCCGTAAACGAGCGATTAAACACATTAGAAAGTGAATTAGAAAACGTCAAGACAACATTCTTGAATAATCAAGAAACATATCATGGACAAAGTATTGAAATTCGTAATAATCTGCAAGCAAATCAAGAGAGTTTGAGCAATCAAATGACAGAACTGAAACAACTATTTATCAATAAAGAGATTGATGATATGCGTTGGGAAATGTTAGATTTTGCAAGTGCAATTATGAATCACCGTAGATGTAGCAAAGAGCAATACGATCATGTTATTGATACATATGTGAAATATGAACAGATACTTGAAGAAAATCATATGGAGAATGGTCGAGTAACATCTTCTATGGAATTTGTAAATGATAAATATAAAAAATTAATGAGCGTTGGATTTGACCACAATAAATTAGAAGATTAAATATTATAGGGTAATCAGATTGATTTCTGACTACCCTATTTTTTACGTTTACATACTAATTACAGGTATATAAACAAGATTTGCATTCTTATTGTGACTATTCTTTAAAACGGCACGATATAGCATCATAGCTTCTTTCTCAGATATTACATTCCCAAAAGTATTGAATTTTACATTTGGATTTATACGATAAATTTCATTAATAAGATTTTCTGCATTGCTATTTTCATATTGTAATTGATTTGTATTCATAGCATCTTACCTCCATGCTTACATTATACAAACATTTGTTCTGCAAGTCAAGAGAATAAAATAATTTAGGACAGTTGAGTTATGATACTCTTCTGTCCTATTTTTTTACGTTTGTGAATTGTAAATACAATTTAATTCTGTTTAAATGGAAATAATGTGGTCTTGTGCATCATATAACATTCATGTAATATTGTATATACAATTATGTTTTGAATCTAAATTTTAAATAATGTGGAATATTAGATTTCAAGATAGATGTTATTGTATATATTTCTTGTTGAAAACATAAATGAAGTTCACCCATATCTTGGTCATTCACCCAATGCCATATATGCAATAAGGGTGAAACAAGGGTGAACATTTTTATAAGGTATTGAATTTACAGTATTTTTAAGCATTTTAGAATGGTACCGGAAACCACTGCTCTATCCACTGAGCTACAGGTGCAGGTAAGACAATAAATTCAGTAACCTTCAATGTTCTTTAGTTACTAAATTTCCATTTATCATTCTATCACAGCCCTATGTAAAAGTAAAGTTTTTTTTGGAATATGCATAAATGTACCGAACTTATCTACTATTACGATAATTTACGAATCAGGCTGAAAATTTACGATATATTATAACAAAAATACCATGTCTTTAAAGTTTCTCTGCTACTGACATTTTTCACATTCTCTGAAGCAAAAATTTCTGTAACATAATCAGAAACTATGCAGAGCAGCAGTTTCGGCTATCCAAAGCAGAAATTCACTTCCTGCTCCGGATAGCCAATCCGCTACTCTGTCAATTTCTATCTGATGCCAGTACCGTGAATATTAAGTAATTCCTGTTTTAACATAAAAACTTAATTTCAGCAGTACTCATCTCTTTATATCTTCAGATCATCAAATTTCAGTCGGATAATCACCAGTGTAATCGCCATCAGAATGATTCCGGCCGGAAGTGCAATCCAAGGTGTCTGTACAAATCCTGCGATAATATAAGTCAGGAAAGATACAACCGCTGCGACCATTGCATACGGAAGCTGTGTGCTGACATGGTTTACATGCTCACACTGTGCACCTGCTGAAGCCATGATCGTTGTATCAGAAATCGGTGAGCAGTGGTCACCACATACAGCACCTGCCATACAAGCAGAAATAGAGATGATCATCAGTTCATGGTTTGTTCCTGAGAATACATCAACTACGATCGGAATCAGGATACCAAAAGTTCCCCATGAAGTACCTGTCGCAAATGCGATCACAGCACCGATTACAAAGATGATAGCCGGCAGGAAATTCATCAGTCCGCCCGCGGAGCTCTTAACAACTCCATATACGAAATCAGATGCACCCAGGCTGTCTGTCATGGCTTTCAGTGTCCATGCAAAAGTAAGGATCAGGATTGCAGGTACCATTGCTTTAAATCCATCCGGGATACATGCCATGCAGTCTTTGAAATTCATAACGCGGCGTACCAGATAGAGTACAATTGTGATCACAAGTCCAAAGAAACTTCCCAGCACAAGTCCAATAGAAGCATCACTCTGTGAAAAAGCAGTTACAAAATCAGTTCCGCTAAAGAACCCACCAGTATAGATCATACCAATAACACAGCACACTACAAGGCTGATGATAGGAATCAGAAGATCAATCACCTTGCCACGTGGATTACCCTTCTCATCCTCGGCAGAGTTTGCATAAGGACGTGCAGGTGTTGTATAAATATCACCTTTTAACGCATTTGTTTCATGAACACCCATCGGGCCAAATTCTACTTTCATAAAGACCATGGCGATCATCATGAAGATTGTAAGCAAGGCATAGAAGTTATATGGAATTGCATGTACAAACAGTGAGATTCCATCCTCTCCCTTTACGAACCCGCTGACTGCTGCTGCCCATGAAGAAATCGGAGCAATAATACATACAGGGGCTGCTGTCGCATCGATCAGATAAGCCAGCTTTGCACGGGATACGTTGTGCTTGTCAGTTACAGGACGCATAACGCTTCCTACTGTCAGACAGTTAAAATAGTCATCGATAAAGATCAATACGCCGAGAACAACTGTTGCAATCTCAGCACCGGCTCTTGTCTTGATTCTCTTACTTGCCCAGCGGCCAAAAGCTGCTGAACCTCCGGCTCTGTTCATCAGGCAAACCATGGTTCCGAGGATAACCAGGAATATCAGGATACCCATATTATAGGAGCTTGTCAGAACACTGATCATTCCGCCTTCAAAGATATGAAGGATCGTTCCCTCAAAGCTAAATCCTGAGTAAAACAGTGCGCCAACTAAAATTCCGATAAACAGCGAACTGTATACCTCCTTTGTGATCAACGCCAGCGCAATGGCAACGATCGGCGGAACCAGCGCCCAGAATGTACCATAAAATTTTGCAGATGCTGCCGCTTCTTCCTCTGCTGCAAATACAGTCAACGGACTTGCAAGGATCATCAGCATGATCACTGACAGAACAGCTGATAATTTTTTTACATTTTTTTTCATGAATGTACCTCCCTCTTTTGTAGATATGTACGATATGTTACAATCCTGCCCGAAAGGCCTTTCATATCGCAAGAACATTACTGAGTAATTTCCTGTGATATTTTTATGTAACAGGAGATTCCAGCAGAATTTTCTATTACATAAAAAATACCACAAATGCATTCTGAAACACATTCGTGGTATCTGTTATACATTACAGTATACGTTACATCCGATAGCGCTTCACCCAGGTGACAGTACGGCGCATATTCTGCGACGTCCCAGGAATCTGCCCCCTGACCTGTCAGATTCCTTCGGCGGTTTTCCCTTTCTCCGGATGGGTGTCATTCCATCTCTCCCGGACTACTGATGAATCCCGCGCCTCTATCATTACATATCATCTCACTTACTGTATCAGTTTTCCTGACAAATAGCAATAGGTATCTGCTTCTTTTTCATTAGTTATTTTATTAACGAAAATTGCCCATACACTGCTATTTTTGAGGAATTTTGGCATAATATACCCAAAACAGGTTCTTCGGATAAGATTCCTTTCCGGCAAACTCTGTTTCCGGCAAGCCTAGCCATTATATTTATAAACATAATGAGTCTCTGTCTGTGCGACCAGTTCACATCCGTTATTTACCAGAAACTCATGATCTACCTGCCCGATTGCGGTTACCACAAAATCGGTCTTTGTCTTCCTGAGAGCTTTTTTGAATTGATCAGGGCTGTCATAAATATGATAATCGATCACATCCAGCAATGCCTTCTGCCGTTTATAAAAGCCACTGTTTTCATCGAAACTTCCAGCTACCGTACTTCCCGCGCGATAAATACTTGCATTTCGGCTGATCACAAGACCGATACCTGCATCATACTGTCTCACAATACTGTTTAAGCTGCTGTCAAATACAACCCTTGGGAAATCATTCTCCTGATTTTGGTGAATCACATCGCAGACTGCCCTCAGATCATCCGGAACTTTATATATATTCTCCGTCATCGCAAAATTGGTCACCACACCGTCAAGCGGATTCCCCAGTAACACAAAGCAGCCAAGTACGACTATCGCCGCAAGCGCGCGCTGCCATTTTTTTCTGAAAACACTTACCAGTTTTACCCCGTAATATGCTACGGCAGGAATCACCGGCAAAATCCAGATAAACCTGTAATATTCGTTTTCGAACTTCACTTTCGCGATCAGATATTTCACAACCAGCGGATTATAAACTGTGAGCAATAAGAAAAGTACATATCCTATAAAAATTCTGGAATTCTTTTTACGTCCCCAGATCAGCGTGCATATGATACCCACCACAAACAGAAAAGGATACCAGCAGGAACTCCAGTATAACTTCATACATGCACTGACAAAGCGGAGTCCATATTCCTGAATCGTTACACCTGCCATTATTATCTCCTCCTATTTAAGATGCCGCCAGCGTCAGCAGACCAATCCTGCATGCAAAAAAGACAGCCGCATACAATATTGACGGGATCATACACACAGCACAATATACCAAACCCGAAATTTTCTTATTCATAACTGCTACAGGTGCCATCCCCGCCGCGATTACGATTGGGAAAATAATCGCTGAACCGGAAAATGTCAATGCACTGACAGCTGTGATAAACAATACGATCCAGACATTTCTGTCGTTTTTTTCCTGAAGATACCATATCGCACACATCAGCACTGCCGGAATGGCGATATTGGCAAGAATTGCCTTTCCCTCATAACTTCTTGTAAAGAAAAAAGTACCTGAAGAATAAATCGTTCCACAAAACAGCTGTAATACACATGTGAATACCGCCATCAAGTCTGCTTTCTTTCTGTTTCCGTCAAACAGTCTCTTACCAATCTGGTAGATAATCAGGTTAGCTGTTATCACATTCATACATGACATCACAAGCTTTGCCTGTACAATCGGGTGTATTCCCAGAAGCCTGCACCAGACTGCATTATTCATCGGATATGCAGAGAAAACATATCTGGCCTGAAAAACTTTCAGGATTATTCCATTGTAAGGATTATATCTGCCAAGCGTATCTGTATATACAGAAGTGCTCACCGTTCCCACATAATATGCCGCATCTACCGTCGTATCTTTATAGAAGATTACAATCAGGCACTGCAGAAGAACTACAGCACCTGCGATAATGATCATTATCGAATGCCTTTTCCATATATCAGAAATACTGTTGCCTTTTTTCGGTGTGATATCTCCGGAAATTCCTGCTGCATCTGGCAGATTCTTACTATACTTATCTTTTGTTTTTTTCTTTACAGCACAGATAATTGCCACTATAACAGTAATAATCATAAGCCCTGCCCATATACAGGCAGCCGTAGTAAGAGAAACCCATTTTAAAGTCATAGGCACTGTCACCAGTTCAAATACAGCAAAATACGTCAGATATCCAAGAATAAACGTCAAAGAAACGTCTTTTTTCATTTTCAGTATTCTTGTCAGAAGACTGCCCACAGCATAAAAAACTGCAAATTCCAGCACAAATCCTATACATGCAAGGCATAGTTCTTTCATCTGTCAACCTTCGCCTCTGTTTTGGCATTCTCTTTCATCTGGTCTTTTGCTTCCATTTTATTCTTCAGAATTCCCATCGCGATTTTCTCCGGAGTCATAGGAAGTTCTGTCAGACGTACACCTGTTGCATTGTAAATTGCTTCTGCAATTGCCGGACACGGGGTATCAATAACCAGTTCTCCGATTGATTTAGCGCCAAATGGGCCTGTCTTTTCGTAACTGCTCTCGAATGCCACACGAATATTTCCAATATCCTGTCTGGTCGGAATCTTGTACTGCATGAAGGAGTTATTGCGGATTTTTCCCTTGTCTGTGTACTGTACATCTTCCCAGAGTGCCATACCGATTCCCTGCGCAATACCACCTTCGGTCTGGACGCGGGCAAGATTTGGATTGATTGGCGTACCACAGTCAACTGCCGCTACATAATCAAGTACATCCACATTTCCTGTCTCTGTATCGACTTCCACTTCTACCATGCCAACCATGAATGGCGGCGGAGAAATCGGGGAGGAATGCTGCTGTACGACCTGAAGCTCGACATTGTTAAAGAATGTGCTCTTCAATGCGATATCTTCTATAGAAACTTTCTTTTCGGCCAGATCTGCCTTGTCATCTGCGGCCGTAGAAGTCATACTATTTTCATCTGCTGTGGCAGCATCACCATCTTCATCACAGTCATAATCATAGAAGACATAGGAACCATCAAAATCAACCTTGTTCTCGTCAACTTCCATCATCTCTGCACCAAGCTTACAGATTTTCTTCTTAAGCTCCTCGCAGGCTTTCATTACTGCCACACCGGTAGTATATGTAGTGGAAGAAGCATAAGATCCTGAATCATACGGGGAAATATCTGTATCTACGCTGAATACTACAATATTATCCATCGGAGTATTCAGACAGTCTGCTGCAATCTGTGCCATAATCGTGTCACAGCCTGTACCCATGTCAGTACATCCAAGCGCAAGAGTATAGGATCCATCTTCATTTAACTTGATATCTGCTCCGCCGACGTCTACTCCCGCAATGGAAGACCCCTGCATTGCCATGGCAACACCAATTCCACGGACTTTGCCATTACCCATATCGCGGCGTGGGTATTTTGCATCCCAGTCCATCATCTCTTTGGCACGTGCCATACAGCGATCCATTGCACAGCTCTGTGCATATGGCACATCCGGATAACCCGGAAGAGGGCCACCTTCTACCGGCATATTCAGTTCCTTGATTTTAACAGGATCCATTCCCATCTGATGTGCAAGTTCATTTACCGCAGACTCTACCGCAAAAATACCCTGGGTAGCACCATAACCACGATAAGCTCCTGCTGCCTGTATATTTGTATATACAACATCAAAAGCAAACTTGTACGCTTCTGTATGTCTGTAAAGACCGATTGATTTATGCCCACTAAGTCCTACCGTTGTAGAACTGTGTTCGCCATATGCCCCTGTATTGGATAAGGTATAGACATCGATTGCCTTAATGATACCATTCTCATCTGCCCCGGCACGTACTGTAATCTCCATCTCATGACGTGGAGAAGAACAGATCATGGATTCATATCTGGAGAAAATCATCTTAGATGGACGGCCGGTTTTCCATGTAACGATTGCCGGATAAATCTCGCTGACAGATGTCTGTTTCGCACCAAAGCCTCCTCCAATTCGCGGCTTGATCACGCGGACTTTGGAAGCCGGAATGTCGAGTGCTCTTCCTACGATTCTTCTTACATGGAACGGAATCTGTGTAGAAGACAACACGATCAGTCTCCCAAAATGGTCCAGATAGCAGGCGGTACGGAAAGTCTCCATCATTGTCTGCTGATTTGCTTTTGTATGGTAAGTACGCTCAACTGTATATTTACATTTGGAAAGAACCTCATCTACGTTTCCATGCTCTTCCACCGCAGAGGCACATAGATTTCTCTTATTATCTCCGCCAAGCGGAATTTTCAGTTTCCAGTCTTCCTCCGGATGGACAAGGATCGGGTTATCTTTCGCTTTGTGAATGTCAAGAACAGGGGCTTCCACACGATAATCCACACGGATTCTCTTTAGTGCCTTATCTACTGCTTCCTCAGTCTCACCGGCTACGATAGCAACCGCATCTCCCACGAAACGGACATGGCGGTCAAGGATCAATCTGTCATCCGGACTCATTTCCGGAGCAGTCTGACCGGCAAGAGTGAAACGCTTCTTTGGTACATCTTTATAGGTAAGGATACAGGCGATACCTGCCACTTTCTCTGCTGTACCTGTCTTAATATCCTCTACCCACGCATTGGCATGAGGGCTTCTTAGAACTTTGACAATCAGGCAGTCCTTTGGCGCCAGATCATCTGTATAGACAGGCTTTCCTGTCACCAATGACATCGCATCTGTTTTTCGTACAGGTTGATTTACATATTTCATCTTATGCTTCCTCCTGTGCTTTCTTATATTTCAGGAATTTCAGGATACTCTTTGTCTGAGAAACGAAACCGGAACATCTGCATAAATTTCCGGCAAGATACTCTTTGATCTGTTCCTCTGTCGGTTCTTTGATCTCATTTAACATTGCAAACACATTCATAATAAATCCAGGATTACAGAAGCCACATTGTTCCGCACCTTCATTCGCCAGGAAACTTCCAAACTCTTTCGCTTCCCTCTGCATTCCTTCCAGTGTGACAATCTTCTTTCCCTCAACGCGGGCTGCAAGTGTACTGCAGGAGAGTACCGGACGTCCATTTACCAAAACTGTACACAGACCACAGTTTGCTGTCTCGCACCCTCTCTTTACACTGTAACATCCCTGCTCTCTCAAAAAATCAATCAGCAGTGTGTCAGGATAGATCTCCGCATGGCGGTTTACCCCGTTAAGCCAGAAATTAATATTCATTCTTCATCCCTCCTACTGCTTCCCAGGCTCTTCTTGTCAGTACTTTTACAAGAAGACTTCTATATTCTTCTGATCCTCGCATATTGCCTGCCGTCGGAACATTCCCGGCCGCATATTCGGCAAATTCTTCGATTGCCTGCGCTTTCTGCTTCTTTGTCATGTTTTTAAAATTTTTAAGAATCTGTTTCTTATCCTCTACGACCATGGCTCGTGCAGGTCTGGCACCGATTACTGTTCTTGCCTCATCTCCGATCACTGAAGCAGTACAGGTCAGTACCGGGAAATCTGTCTTCGTGTTTCTTTGGCTTAAATAACAGGTAAGAAGCGGCTCTTTGCGCACAATAATATTCACAAGGATGTCATTATCTTTCTTCATGTTTACAAATTCAGTCAGTGGAATGCGGCCTGCATCATATAATTCTACCCATGTGTCCATTCCAAGGAACATGGTCAGAACATCTGAGAAACCAAATCTTCCATAAATGCTTCCTCCCACAGTGGCACAGTTTCGAAACTGTACTCCCACAATATGGCAAAGGCTTTCTTTCATAGCTCCATGTGTGTAGGTGTTCAGAGCCTCATTTGTCTCCAGGTCACGAAGCGGAGTCATGCAGCCAATCACGAATTCATCATCATCCTCAGAGATCGTATCCAGTCCCAGACCGGAGAGATCGATTGCTGTAGATACTGCTCTGTTGCCCATCTTCATCCAGACCATTCCGCCAAGAACACGGGCTGTTTTTTTCTGGTTCAGCTCATAAGCCTCTGCCAGACTGTTTACCTTTACATAGCTTTTGATTTTCAGCATTATGTATTGTATCCCTTTCTTCCATACTTATCATTTATCATAAGAGTTACGGACTGCTGTTTCTTCAGGTTTCCAGACTCTGCTCATTGTTCTCCTGAGTCTGTTAAACAGCAGTATATTTACGGACATTTATGCAAAATCCGTAAACGTCTGTCGGCATCTGCCAGACAGCCAATTTAGTATAATAACATAACTTAAAGAAAAAATCTATAAATAACCACTATCTTATAAATAAATTTTCCAATTTAATTTTATCATACACAAAATATCCACGTCTATTGATAAATTTGTCCAAAAAAGCAGCAAAAAAATAGCAGGAATTACCAGAGGACTATCACTGATCTGCTCTTCAGGTTCTTTGATTTCTTCTTTCCCTCCATTTGTTTTGACCTGATAGCCAAATATTATCTGGAAAATGTGTGCAAATTTTGAGATGCCTGTGAAATCCGGGTGAAAAAAATGTGTTCAGGATGTGACTTTCTATTTCTTTCAAATATAACAATATCTTTCGTAAAGGTCTGTTTGTTTTTTTGTGTAGTATATATAAATTTTCTTGTATTATTTTTGTTTTTTTATGTATTTTACTGGTATTTTTCTGACATTAGTGTTATAATGTTAACAAATAAAAGACTTGTTACTATTGACAGGTGATACGATATCAGGATTATGGGAGTTTTGGCTCAGGTATCATAAGATAACAGTAACAGGGATGTCATAAGGAGGTTTTGATTATGAGTAAACGCGTGATTACAATAAACAGAATGCTCGGCAGTAATGGCCGTCTGATTGGTAAAGCTCTGGCAGAAGAACTTGGATTTGCTTTTTATGACAAAGAACTGATCGATATTGCAGCTCAGAAAGAGAATATTCCTTTTGATGTGCTTGCCAAAGTTGATGAGAAACGCGGCAGTCAGTGGCGTTTTCCTATCGATCATGAACTTCAGATGGACAGCGATTTCCACTTCGTTCCGATGAATGATGTTCTCTTTGATCTTCAGCGCAAAATTATTCTGGATGCAGCGGAGAAGGAGGACTGCGTAATTGTCGGACGATGCGCAAATTATATTCTTGATAATAAATGCCTGAGCGTATTTATCCATGCGCCATTTGACTATCGTGTACAGACTATCATTGAGCGTACCGGACGGGAAGAAAAGAGTGCTCAGAAACTCGTTAAGAAAGTTGATAAAGAACGCCGTACTTATTATGAATATTTCACTGATAAGAAATGGAAAGATATTTCCCAGTATCATCTGGCATTTGACAGTAGCAAATTTGACCAGGATACGATCGTTAAGATGATTAAGATGGCATTATAAAATATTAGTAAAAAACAGGTTCCCTCGCGAACCTGTTTTTTTATTGCAAACTATATTACCAAACTGTCTCTTCTGATTTTAATTATGCGGATATTTCCCGTGCTCTTTATTTGTTCAGAATATATTGTTTCAGGAAATCATAGATCTGATTTTCTGTAGGCGGGCATCCGTTTACATTGTGTTCAAATTTACAGGTGCAGGCACCAACGCCCAGTTTTCCTGTTTTGCCACGGTAACCCTGCCCGATACAGATCTTTGTATCCAGTTTTTCAAAAAGCCCATCATTTTTGAGCATTTCCAGTGCAGGGATAAGGTATCCATAGCAGGCACTGCAGGATTCTACTTCTTCTACAGCATCCTGAAGTTCTACTACCTTTCGGGATTTCGGCAGTTCCTTTCGGGCAGATTCCTCACAATAGATGATGTGAGCATTTTTCAGATCTGTACTTCCAACTCCCAATTCTTCTGCCAGTCCGATATAAGGAACATCTTTTGTCTCATAGTGCATGACCTGACAAACATAGGAATCAATCAGCACCGGGTCCATTCCTGCCCAGATTCGATTCATCACTACCGGGTTTCCACCATCCTCGAAATCCAGATCTCCACAGATATTGTCGACTACGATAAAGTCCTGATGAATTCCGGCATTGAGATGTGCGATTGGCTTATGCAGTCCCATTGCATGGAATCTGCGTTTCTCGGTGTTTGGAATCAGGCCTTTCATATTTTTTAATGCACAAGTGATTTTTGTCTGACAGTGTCCTTTCAGTACCGGAACGTTAATCAGGAAATCAATGTTCTCTACTCGTTCACAGATATTTAATTTCACACCTTTACAGTCACACTCTATTCCCTTGTCCTCCTGCATATCCCAGAAAGGCACCTGATATTTCTCTGAAAGTTCCTGATAACCGCATACCTCGTAACTCTCTTTCGTCTTATCTCCTACCCAGGAACCTTCCAGAATTGCAATATTCTCATATCCATTCTCCTGCAGATATTCGATAATTCCCGCCACGATCTCCGGATGTGTGGTAGCTCCCCAGGAGGCTTCAGATGGTGAAACAAGATTTGGTTTGATGCCGATCTGTATTTTCTTATCTGTTATCTGAGATACAAGGTCACATTGCGCAAGGAGTTCTTTTGTCATTTTTTTGTATTGGGTGCCACTTTTTATATATATTTCATTTTTATTCATTGTGTTGTCCTTTTTTCTATGCAAATTGTGTAATTTCTCTTGTGCATTGTATCACAACTATTCCTGACCTGCAATAATCCGCCACTCACCACACACCACAAATAAAAATGCCATCAGTTACAAACTTATTCTATAACTGACAGCATTTCATTTTACAAATAGTTTTACAAATATTTCTGCATATCATCCCGCAGATTCTCTTCCATTCCAATAAGCTTCTTTGCAATGGAAATACTTTCGGACGACGCATCTTTGCATTGGTGCATGGCTTCTGTGATAGACTGGGTTCCCATGTTGCAGCCATTCATGATGATCTTAACCGCCTGTTTATTCTCATCTTCTCCGGTCATCATTTTTACACCTGTCGTCATCCACGAAAATGTGGATACCATAACACCCGGTTCTTTCTCCGGCTGGCCTGCGCGAAGAAGTATTTTGGAAATTTCCTCTTCCAGTTCCTTGTGTTTTGAACAGGATTTTTCAATCGTTGCTGCGATTTTGGCATCTGTCACATGATGCTGTACCTGTTCCATGCTCTCAATTCCCATCTTGCATCCGACACTGCATTCTTCTAATAGTTTCTTTGTGCTGTTGTCCATGTCTGTCCTCCTGTATAAAAGTTTACTTTCTACATGGAAGATAGTATACGTACTTTTTGACTATTTATGTATCTTTCCCGTTACTGGATACGGAGTGTATAGTGGTTCAGTTGTCAAGACAAAAATCTAAGCTTTTTATAATGAACTGATATATGTAACTGGGTAGGGGAGAAAATCCCCCC
>ERZ773248.795-NODE-795-length-33968-cov-17.373456_pt1 | contig 33968 bp, 24 predicted proteins | sample MGYA00580518_ERZ773248 | MGnify/ENA primary metagenome ERZ773248 (study PRJEB29015, sample SAMEA2737762) | human gut metagenome | biome: human gut; feature: human-associated habitat; material: faeces | place: China | collected 2012 ...
CTGGTTCCTCTTCCGTTCCTGCTCACGTAGAAATGATGGGTCTGATCGGTATGGGCAACAACCCTATGGTAGGCGCTACTGTTGCAGTTGCTGTTTCCATTGAGGAAGCTGCAAAGGCTGGCAAGTTCTAAGAAATGGCTTAAAATAAGGTTTTTAAAAGGGAAGCTGATGCAATGTCAGCTTCCCTTTTTATATTCCTGTTATTTAGAATACAACCGGTGAAACCAGATTTTTAAGCACTGCCACAACGCTCCATCCCGCAATAGCACTGGTACTGGAATAAATATCCAGCTCTGCCTTTACTCCCGGTATCTGGGCTGTGATCTTGTGATCATCTCCCATCATTTCCGGGACACTAAAAATACTCATATCCACATTTTCAGGGCCGGAAGATGCCAAAGAAGCCGCAATGGCTACATTTACCTTTGTAGGCAAAATAGAAATAGCTTCCTTTGCGCTTCCATGAAATACCTGCTTTTCTTCTCTGTCCGTCATAAGACTTTCTTCAAACAACGGTGTTCCTGAAAGGGATTTCGGTCCTTTTTTTGTGCGGATAGAAGTCTGTGCCTGTCCCATAAGAGAAATAGTCCGCAGTACATCAAAACCGCCAATGGCACCGGAAGCAATGTGGATCTTTCTTCCACTTTCTTTTGCACATTCACTGATCTTTCTGTAAAATGTTTCATCTGCCAGTGCACCAATAGATAACAGGATCATATCTGCCCCGCCAGACAATATTTTCATACCATAATCCTGAACAGCTTTAACAGAAGCTGCCTCTGCCACATAATCCGGCTTGTCTTCCAACAGTTCTTCTAAAGTGCTGCATGGACGGCAGCCGCCTTTTTCTGCCAGTGCTTCGGTCTTTTCCTTTGTCCGTCCCAATATACCGGTCAGCTCATATTCCTCCAGAAGACCCTTGTTATAAGCCTCTACAATGATCCCCGCCAGAAATCCATTTCCTAAAACAGCCAGTTTTTTCTTTGTTGTAGCCTTTGTCATTTTCACCTTTTCCTTTTAATATGTACTCTCGGAGTCTTTCCTACACTTGTCTTTGCAGCCGATTTTCCGAGAGTATATTTAACGCAAACTTCATTTCTCATTATTTTATTTATTATTGCTTTTTATTTAAACAGCCATTCCATCCATTCCCGGTGCACCCGTTCCGGCAGCTTCTCATACACATTTACAAACTCCCAGCCTGTACTCCGGTCCTTAAAAGCCGGATACAAAAATCCAAACTCCGGTACCCCAGGCTCATATTCACCTGTCAGCGGGCTGATAACACACAGCAGATAAGTATAAACCTCTTCAGAGCCTTCCATCCACTCCTTGTCCGTTCCCTTTACCGGCACATCATACTGACCATAATACATAAAGCAGGAAAACGGATATCCCGGGTGATATTTCTCTCCCAGAACCTCGTAAAACAGATCCATATACCCGTCATTCTTCATTTCCGACTCTTTTACGCCATCAAGCAGCTGCCATACACTTCCCGGCTTTCCCATCTCTTTTGTAATTCTGTATTCTTTCAACTGCTCATTTGTCTTAGAGATCAGCACCGTTTTCGCCATATTTAAATTTCTGGTACGCTCACTGGCTGACAGCTTCAGAAAATTCGTATTAAACGTGCCGTCCACATAGCCTTCTTCATCAAAATAGGCCCCTGCGATCCGGCCTACGGAAGCTCTGGCCGGTGTCATACGCCTGGTCAGCTCCAGCATGTCATCTCTGTTTATCATGCCCTTTACATCCTCCTGTTTTATATCCACCACACCAATTTTCAAAGAAAAATAAGCGGATCACGAATATCTTTAATATATTCTTCTATATGTAAATCTCAAACTCCACCTGTTCCATTTCTAAAAGCACCTGGCGCAGGCACTGTAAAAAAAGCTGGATTTTTCTGCTTCCCGCTGCCTTTTCCATGCACATATAATTGATCACCCTTGGCGGCACTTTAAAATCCACCGGCAACTTCTTTATCCCGCCTTCTGCCAGAAGTCCTACAGCTACACTGGCCGGAACCAAAGCCCAGCTATCCCTTTTGCGCAGAAAAAACTGAAGCTGGTTCATAATAGATAACGCCAGCTTCGGCTGCCGCCCCTGAAACAACTGATTATGCCAATGGACAAATTCATACGACCAGTCCACATATACTTCATGGTCCAGATTCAACTGATCCTTTTCCACTTTCTCCACGTTTCTCTCATTCCAACTGTTCATATACCGGCTGTCCTCTGCACACAAAAACACCATAGGCTCCGCACAAACAGGACGCACCTGCACAGTAGCAGACTCAAATTTTACCACTGTAAAAGCAAGGTCTGTTATCCCTTCTTCCACTCCCAGATGCGCCTGATCCGAATAATCCTTTATCTCCAGTATAATATCCGGATTTTCCGCCATAAACCGCTCATACACAGGTGTCAGCAGATGAGTTCCTAAACTGTTCATCGAAGAGATCCGAAGTTTCTCGCTTCCTCCATCCCGGCCTAAAGCCAACATTTTTTCCAATATCTCCTGATATTTCACTGCCAGTCCCAGAAATTTTTCTCCCTTATCTGTGAGCATTACACTGCGGCTTCCCTTTCCCCTTATAAAAAGAGAATAGCCTAATCTCCGCTCCAGAATACGGATCTTGGTGCTTAAGGATGACTGACTGATGAATAATTTTTCCGCTGCTTTTGAAATGCTCTTACACCGGCAGATCTCTAAAAACGCCAGTATCTCCTGATCCATATCCTTTCTTTCCCCATTTCGCTTTTAACGATCTTCTATCAATAAAACAGACCTGATGTTTCATCCAATACCAATATATCATTTTCAAAACGGTGTACTAGTACATCGTTTACGAAATAACTGTACCAGTCAAATATATTATTCAATCCATTCAATATAATATATGATTTTTCTGTATTTTACAAGATATACCTGCAATGATACACTCAGCTTGTATTAAAAACACGTTAACCAAATGTAAGACCCTGATAGGACATCAAAAACTTTTGGAGGTTTCTATGTTTACACCCGCTGATACTATTTCCATTCCAACATCCCGTCTGAAAGAAAACATCCCTGATATTGCTGCCATTACCGGCAACACGCTCTGGGGCTTCAGTCTTCTGCTGTCCAAGACTGCTTTAAGCTATGCCCCCACCAGTGTACTGCTGTCTATACGCTTTATCATCGCATTTTTACTAATGAATTTAATCCTTCTTTTTAAAATAGAACCCATCTCACTCAAAGGCAAAAACATTCTTCCTGTACTTCTTCTGGCATTGAATGACGTAGCCTACTTTTACTGCGAAAGCTATGGCATCGCCCTTACCAACAGCATGTTCACAGGCGTAATATTATCCCTGATCCCGATCCTGGCAATGGGACTTTCTGCTCTCTTCTTAAAAGAATTTCCCACTCTGTACCAGATCCTTTTCAGTTTTCTCCCAGTAGCCGGTGTGGTCATCATCATATTAGCCGACAGCTCCTCAGGCGCAATCCAGCCGGTGGGCATCCTTTTTGTTCTTTCTGCCTGCTTTTTATCTGCAACCCAGCGTGTAATCAACAGGAAAGCAGCTGTAAATTTTTCTGCATTTGAACGCACTTATTTCACTATTTGCAGCTCCTGTCTCTTTTTCACCACCAATGCAGTCCACCAACTGGGCGGTAATGCCATGAAACTGCTTCACTACGCCACCATCCCCGACTTTATCATCCCGGTACTGATCCTTAGTATCTTCTGTTCTGTCACCTGCAATATTTTGGTAAATTATGCAGCTGGAAAAATGTCCGTCTGCAGGCTTGCTGCTTTCTCTAACCTGCAGACCATGTGGTCCATGTTCGCAGGAGTATTATTTCTTCGGGAACCCTTTGGTCTGTCCTCCTTTATTGGTTCAGTTCTGATCATATACGGCATATGGCATGTTACAAAATAAAATAGGCAGCTATTTCTTCTTAGCTGCCTACCCGCCAATGGAATATTTGGATTTAGGCATTACCCACGCCTTCCTACGGTCTGTAATTGTATTATCATATATCAGTAAAAATATCAATCATTTAAGAAAACATTCAGGAATTTCGCTTTTAACAAGGTATCTCTTTTTCTTTCTGTATAGCTCAGAAGTTTTTTACTGTAAGTTTAAGCAATTCTGACTCTTGGTCTAACAATTAAGAAAAAGTCCCATGTCAATCTTGTATGTAGACACTGGACTTTATTCCTTGTGAAATGACTGAAAACCAAGAGAACTACATAGCAGAGTTATTCTGTGCTGTCGCATCAGGTACAATCTTGCGTTGCTGCATCAGTACAATGGAAAACATCACAATGATAATTCCCAGATAGCGCGTAACAGTCAGCTTTTCGCCGAGAACCAGCATGCCCAAGACAGTTGCCATCACTGTCTCCATCGAAGCAATGACGGGAACCCTACTACTTTCATGTATTTGCCGCACGCCTTGATAATAAAAAAGATAGCCAATCGCTGTGGGAATCAGCGCATAAAGAAAGCCCAACCACATGATGTGGATAGTAAACGTGATTGGCGTTTCCCACTGCCGCATGAATACCGCCAAAAACAAGGCTGCGAACAGGTAGCTGTAGGTGCTGATAACAAACGGGTCACTGTCCTCTCCAACGAGCTTTCCGAAAATGGCAGTCAAAGCATAACAGAAGCCAGATACTATGCCAAAGAAAATCCCCGAAACGGACAGTGAAAAAGCCGTAAATTGTCCGCCGGTAGCCGCCAATACACATCCTATTACATTAATCAGGAGTGCAATGCACTTATGGGAAGTAATCCGCTCATGGAAGAAAATCGCAGAAAGAATTGCAGTGAAAACGGGGGCGACATTCAGCAATACTGCACTGACCGTTACGCCAATCCGCACCACAGCCCAGCTGTAGAAAACATTATAAACACCATGGCAGATCAACCCCAGCATTGCGCTGAAGAAAAGAATTCTTTTACTAACACGAAAAACCGAAATTCCAGAACGGATCAGTGTGACAACCAGCAGGATTACAAAAGCGAAAGCCATGCGCAAAAAGCTAATAGTTATAGCAGAGGCACCGGCATCGGATATCAGCCTGATAAACAATCCAATGCTTCCCCACAGACATCCAGCAATGAAAACCAGAATTGAACCGTGCTCAAAAATCATGTTTTTCTGCTTCAAAAAAACTGGTTCCCCCTTTCTGCCAATTCCATCGGAGTGAGCAATACAACGCCCTGTTTGGAATCGTTTTCCAGAATACGCACCTCACCTTTGACACCACCGATATGCATACACTCCAGATTGACGCAACAAATGAGCCGCTTTCCCAGCCGAATAATCTGCTGGGAAAGCTCTGTCAACTGTGCGGGGAATGTTTTTCACCCAGTTCCAAACCAAAGTCCAACATGACACTATAAGCCAACTTTCGACTATTTTGTTGATGGAAACAGATGTGCCTTTTCCCCACAGGGAAATCCAAAGATACTGGTTGATCATGTCATTTGTACACCCCATGTGTGTTATTGATACTGGTGAAGTCTGATCTTTTAAAACAGGGTATCACAAGATCAGTAGCATAATCCAGCTGAAAAAATATCAAACTTCTATCAATATTCAAAAAAATGCATTTGCTCATTTATAGCTATGAATACTCATAACTTCCCATCTTCTTATGGAACAATGGATCACTTGGAATATTGCAGTCAATTCCCATATCCATTGACATCTTTCTTGCAAGAACCTGCATAGGAACTACGTACTCCATAGATGAAAAATACCCATCCTCCTTAAATGGATAAACCAGATTTCTCTGTGTTGCAAGAGACTCATCAGAGGTAATCATGTAATTGTGGGCATGACGTTCTTCTTCAAAGTACTTCATCATATGAACCATGCGCTCTAAATGCTTACTCTTATTTCCCAGATACAGGATATAAGTATCCTTATCAATCGCATGATAGATTCCATGCATAAACTCTTCCAGTTCATAGCCCGTTACACTGTATCGCGCTGCTTCTAGAATCTTTAAAGTTCCCTCTAACATAGCGCCCATACAAGAATCACAGCCAATCACAATAATTCTTTTGCACTTTAACAAATCTTCTTTATTGGCCTTATACCAATCCCATGCTTTCTGAGCAATATCCGGGATTCCATCTGAGGTTTCTACCATTGCTCTTGTAAGTTCTTCTTTTCTTTCTCCTGTTATCTTTCCTGTTTTTTCTGCCAGTTTCATACCTAACAATGCCAAAACAGCCACAGAGCCTTCATAGCCCTTTGTCTTAGGTCCAGCCAGTTCTTCACCTACCGCCAGCAAAACAGTACGATCCGCATGTTCTGTAACTGGAGCTTGTATATTGGCTGTAATTGCCAGCGTCATCAACCCTAATGCTTTTGCCTTATCCAGTGCCTTAATGGTACTGGTACTTCTTCCTGCCTGTGAAATACCAATGACCAGTGTATTTTTATTAAATACCTTTTCATTATCCACAAACTCCATTGGATACATGGCAAAAACTTTTATCTGCATGGTATCTTCCATTACTTTTCTTGCCGATACTGCTGCATGATAACTGGTACCTGAACCAAGTACATAGACTTGTTCGATTTTACCATCACAGCAATATTCCAGTGCCGTTTTCAGCAGTTCATCCTGCTCATCCACAATGTGTCTTACTGCCTCTTTCGATTCCAGGATATAATCATACATATCCTTTCTGTTAAAGATCGCTTCTGCTTCCTCTGCAGTAGGGTAACTGCTGATTGTTCCATCTCTCTGCACTGTAATGGAGCAATATTTATTGGCATATAAACATGCATCATACAAACTGTCACCCATAGACAACCTAGCTGTCATAGAACCTAAAAATCCATCTCCAGCTCCTGTGGTATCCTTGCTACATACCGAAATTCCCGGTGCCTGATAAGCCCGGTCTCCCTCTATACAGAAGAATCCATTTTCACCCAGAGTAACTACGATATCACCCACGCCATAAGCCTGACGCATTTTTCCTGCACACTCTTCCCAATTGCCTGGAGTATACTCTACACCTGCAAGATCCAGCATTCTTCCAATCTCTACTTCATTTAAAATGAGAATGCTGATATCTCCCCAGTAATCCGGAACATAATCTGGAACAGGTGATGGATTCACAACAGTTTTGATTCCCAGTTCTCTCGCTTTTCTAAGGATATGCCGTACACTCTGCTCATTGATTTCATAGCCTGTAATACAATACTGGGCATCCTTCATTGCTTCTAAAGCCTGGTCAATCTCTTCATCTGGTATTTTCTGCTCATTATGTGCACCCAAAACAATCATATTTCTTCCAGCATCGTCAATGAGAACAACTCCCGAAGTATCTTTGATTCCTTCTCCTAATACTACATATGTATCATCAATCCCAGCTTCTTTTAATACCTCTTTACCTTTATAGTACCAGTCACCGCCCTTTACATGGGCTATCATTGCAACATCTGCCCCCACTCTGGCAGCTGCAACAGCCGCATTAGTTCCTTTTGCACCATCCATGCCCGCGCTTGTTTTTAACGCACGAATGGTCTCTCCTGGCTTTGGCAGTTCATGTACTCTTACTGCCTGAGACACATTATGAGAATAAGCTACAATTACCTGTGGTCTGTTCACCATCTTGCCCTCCCTTTATTTTACGTACTCACGTTTTTTACTATCTAAAGATTATCTGAGAATCGGTGAATCCAGATATTTTCTTGAAACGACATGATCTGCCGTCTTACGGTCACAACACATAATACACTCTGGCACATAAGCAGGAAACAATGTAACCGGATATTCTACAGTCGGTTCACTGAACATTGCCACTCTCACAACTGTTTCTTTCCAGGAACCGGTCATTACAATAAATATCGCTCTCTTTGCAGTCAACATAGACTTCATACCAATAGTAATACCATTCGGTGGAAGAGCCTCGTAACAACCGCCGAATTCACGTTCTGCATAAGCAATAATGGTTTCATCCGTAATATGAACCGCCCTTGTTTTTGATTTTGCATACTGCTCTAAAGTAATATGATGAACATTAGAAATCGGACGTTCATTCCAACCAACTAGTCCCTTACAACCAACACCGCCAAGAATGGTGTCTACGCCGCCTAATTCCTCGATCTTATTGTCAATCAAATCAGGATCTGCCGGATCTGGGAAAAATCTCTGATCTTCTGGTACATTTAATTCAGGATCAATGCGTCCATAAAAACTCTGGGTCATCTTTCCTCTCATACTGAAGCGAAGGTTAGTAACAGGAAGAAGACGATATTCCCAATCCAACCACTGGTCTACATGGAATACATACAAATTCTTTAAACTAATCCGTTCCTCATTGACCCGTCGGATAAATATATCATAAACACCATTGATGCCGCCAGGAAGTATCCACACCGTCTTTTTTCCTTCTTTATTGTGTTCAATCACCTCATCTGTAATCATATTTCCAATTTTTTCTAACAGCGCTGTTTTATCTTCACCCATCATTAAATTCATTTTCCGATCAGGATGATCCGCCAGCTCATCCACCGGAATGGAGCACCACTTGCGTAAATCTTCTCTGGAAACAACATATTCCTTCATATTCTTTTCCTCCTAAAAAACGCTTGATTTTTGAACAACACATTAACCCTTTACACCTGACATGGTAATCCCTTCAATTACATATCTCTGGAATATAAGGTAAATTAACAGCGGCGGAAGCATTGCTATCAGCATCGCTGCAATTTTTACTCGCGGATCAACCCAGAAATTCGGACTAAGCATATTGGAAATGGTAACACTAATAGGTTTAATCTTCTGCCCTGTTACCAGAGACGGCCATAAATACTGTCCCCATGTTTTCATAAACATAAGTACTACCGTAGTAAGAATACCATTTCGCATAAGTGGCAGAACAATTCTTCCATATATTTGAAAATGTCCCGCCCCATCAATTCTCGCTGATTCTATAAATGAAAGAGGCAAATCTTCCAGAAACTGCATCATAATGAATACAGAAAGAGCTGAAACCATCATAGGAAAAGAGATTCCAGCAAAGGTATCAGAAAGCCCCAGACCAAATACCAGACGATACAACGGGATAATGTATAAAACCTGAGGAAGCATCATACTCACCATCATTGAACCAAAGAAAAATTTTTTTAATGGAAACTGATAGAATGTAAACTCGTAAGCAGCCAGAGAACTAATCACCAATATTCCTACCACTGTAATGCCAGTATAAATAAATGTATGAATCGTTGCTGTTGCAATATCAATGGTCACCAATGCCTCTTTGCACTTTAAAATTCCATTTGCCAGAGAATTTGGAAAAAAAGTTTTCGTTAAATTATTGGAATCCAGAGAAAAAGCTCCACTAAATAAAATCCATACAGGAAACAGACAAATCAATGCCCATACAGATGCCAGTAAAGTAAGTACTGTCTGTTCTGCTTTTTTCTTTGTTTTCATACAAGCTCACCTCCTACACATTCTTACGGCGTGCCTTAAACTGTACTACCGTCACTGCCAGAATCGCTATCATAAGCGTGACACCTTCTGCGCAGGCTCTGCCAAGACCAGATTTACCACCCAAATAAATATTACGTACCATTTCCATAACTGGGAATGACATAACCTGTCCAGGACCACCTACGCTGTTGACATCACTTCCACTGGAAATAATCCACGGAATGTCATAAACCTGAAGTGCACTGATAAAACCATATGTAATTACAAAAAATAAGATTGGTTCCAGAAGAGGAATAGTGATATCAACCATTTTTCGGAAAGTAGATGCTCCATCGATCTCAGCTGCTTCATAAATGTCCGGTGAGATATCTGCCATACCAGCACTGATGATGACAAAGTTAAATCCTGCAGAATTCCATACATCCACCATTAAAACATATACAATGGCATATAGTTCTGTACTATCCCAGGTAATGCCCCGTCCAATTCCAATATTAGCCAGTGCAGATGCAACCAACCCTGTACCAGTTGTCATAAACCACTGCCAAATACCCGCACATAAGAATAATGGAAGTACATAAGGTACAAAGTATGCACCACGGAATATATTAAACAGCTTCTGTGAAAGCTGTCTGGTAATCAAAGCCAGAACCAATGAAAGTGTCAAACCCACAAGCAATGTCATTGGAACATAAATAGCAAGGTTTTTAATTGATTTTAAGAAACGAAGAGATGTTGTTCCTTTTCCTGATAATATCAACTGATAATTTGATAATCCCACAAAATTCACTTTGCCTCTGCTAGAAACTGACCAGTCCGTAAAACTCATGACTACGCCCTGAATAAAAGGATAAAAAATAAAGACGGCAAACAGTAGGAAAAATGGAAGAATCCCCAGATAATTCAAGGAATATCTTCGGGCTTTATATAAAAACGACGTTTTTCTATCTTTCATCGTCTTTCCTCCTTGTTATAATAAAATCAAGAGATGCTGCAGAAAAGCCTTATCTTCTTTCTGCAGCACCTCTTTTATACCTTATATTACTTCAGCTGCTTTAGGGACTACCTTTTTTACTCACCAGACTCTGCATAGAGACCATTGATCGCATCAATAAACTGCTGTGCCCCATCTTCTGGAGTTGTAGATCCATTTGCAACTCCAGGAGCTACATCACCAATTGCACTAGTCCAGAATACACTGCTATGTCCAAAATCCATCTGGTTCATACCACACTTTAATCCCTTTGCCAGAATTGCTAACATTTCTGTCTTCTGGGTTTCTGGATCATCCATAACATCTTCACGCAGCATAGAACGTCCGATCACCTGTGCAAACTTCTGCTGTACTTCGTATGATCCCATCTTCTTTAACCAACCGCGGATTGCTTCATTTCTGTCTTCATCACCAGTATTGATTCCATACATAAAATCCCAACCCTGAAGTCCGCCAGTCCATCCATTCTCGTCATAAGATGGAATCAGCTGTACATCATAATGTGTTCCAGCCTGAATATAATCCGGCTCATTCCACGGTCCAACACAAATAAATCCCAACTCATTTGACTTAAATGCTTCTGAAGCAGCGTCATCATTATAAGACATTCCATTAGAATAACTTTCCAGCTTCTTAATGGTTTCAAATGTACGTACTGTCTGCTCTGGTTTTAAAGTAGTTTCCCCATTCTCTACTCCTACAGTCAGATTCTGTGCATCACTTGCTAAAACAGCACCTGGGCAATAGTATCCTCCTTGTGCCCAGGAATGAGTCGCATCAATTCCTGCTGCTTTTACTTTTTCGCACTCGTCAAAGAATACATCCCATGATGTAAGCGGTTCATTTTTCCAGTCAATTCCTGCTTTTTCAAGAACATCTGTATTTCTGAATATAATCGGAACATAACTCATAAATGGAATTGCCCACATTCCGCCATCCTGTGATACCGCATTAATCGCTGTATCATAAAAACCATCCTTATATCCTTCTTCCGAATCATAAACTGGTGTCAAATCAAGAAGATCAATGGCATCCTTATACTGAAGCATGTTTCGAGCACTGGCAAAGAACATATCAGGAAGTCCTACACCAGCCATAAGGCTTGTCAGAAGATCAGAATCATTTTTACCAATCAATGTAATAGAATTGACCTTCGGGTTTTCTTCGCAGTATTCTTTTACCCACTGGTCAAATAATTTTCCCTGGTCATTTAAAACTGCATCTGAATATACCCAGAATACCAGATCATACTTTCCGTCCGAGGTAGTACCGCCTGCATCAGCCTGTGCTACACCACCAGATGAAGAACCATTAGATTCTGCGGTTTTTCCTTGTTCCCCTCCACCATTATTTCCAGATGTGTTACTCTGAGCACCTGAACCACATCCAGACAATGCTCCTGCTGCTAATGCTGCCGCCAGTACCAAACTTAGTGCTTTTTTCATAAACCATCTCTCCTTTTTAGTATTTATTTTCTTCGCTCTTTTTATAATTTGAGCGCAGTACTCCATAAAAAGCAACTCCCGCCGGACCATAGGGACCATTCTGTTTTCCAGCGAAGTCTGATATCATCATCTTCGGGATCTCTTTTTCTTTTAATAATTCCGATAATTCGGATACTTTATTCTTTAACCTTTCAAAAAACCAACTGTCAGATGCTACCCCACCAGTAAAAACAAATATTTCAGGATCTAACAAATGGCTTATATTGATCACAGATGCTGATAACACATATAATGCTGTTTCTGTTATTGCTTCTGCTTCTGACTCATGTCTGCAGCAAGCTTCAAATACCTCTTGCGCATTTTTATAATGATTAGTTAAAGTAGAAAATCCTTGTCCAGAAGCAAGTGCTTCCAATCCCTTATATTCAGTACCAGGTTCTGGTTTTAAAAGCAAGTCATATCCAATTTCTCCTGCATTATTGTTTTTTCCCCGAATTAGTCTGCCATCTTGTATCGCAGCCACTGCAATTCCAGTTCCTACATTGTAACAGATAAAATCTTTATATTTTTTACCAGCTCCAAATAGAAGTTCTCCGCTTGCTGCTGCCTTTACATCATTATCTATGTATACAGGGATTCCAAATTCGTATTGTAAATCCTGACATAATTCAAAACCATCCAATACTTCCATCACACTGCTAGAAATCAGACGCTGACTTTTAAAATCTACATGCCCTCTCGCTCCAATTCCTATTGCAATGATATCAATATCCTTTGATATCTTATTTTTCAGTTTCCACAATTCTTCAATCAACTGAGCCAGCCAAATACCGCTGTTCGTATATATCTGCGGATACTTGATCACTTCCAAAATCTCCGCCTGTTCTGTGATCACACCAATTGATACGCTGGTTCCTCCTACGTCAATACCTATTACAGCTTTTTTTTTCATGTATCTCCTTCTGCCTGTAAGGCAACTGCTGCTGCTCCCAGAAGACCGGCATCATATCCAAGAGCAGTTACCTGAATTTTCGCCGGAGTCCCCATTGCAAATATATGCGCCTCTTGTGCAACTGTCTCCAGAAGGCTTTGTTTAAATAAATTAAATGACATTGCCACACCACCGCCAATGATTACCTTTTCGGGATTTAAAAGCATGCAACTGGAAGCAATCACCTGTCCTAAATACCTTCCTTCAATATTGAACGTTTCACATGCCAATGCGTCACCTTCCTTTGCCATTTTAGAAATTGTAAGTGCATCTGGCACTTCCCCATCTATTTTTTTCTTTCCTCCTAATTTTATATAGATATCTGTAATCCCCCGAGCTGATGCTAGGTTTTCCAGTGTATCTCTCTTTCGTGTGCTGCGTTTCTTTAAAACAATCTCATCCATTCTGCAACTACCAACTTCTCCTGCTGCACCAAAAGCCCCTCGATACAACTTACCATCCAAAAATAAGGCTCCACCGATTCCATTTCCTACTGACAAGTACATAAAATGCTCTGTTTTTCTGCAAAGTCCAAACATTTTTTCAGCAACAGCACTTGCATTACACTCATTTTCAACATATACAGGAAAACCAAATTTCTCCCGAATCCTCTTTCCTATAGGCAAACCATAGACACCCATATATGTAGCGGAAACCCAGCTACCTGTCACCGGATCCGTCAAACCAGTAATAGTAATTCCTACCGCAGTGACAACAATTCTAGGATTCTCATCCAAAATATTCTGCATGGCCGTACATATCTCTGCAATAATGCTTTCCTCAGAAATATGCCACCAAGTATATTTCTGCTTGCTTATAATCACTCCATTTTCGCTTACTAATCCTACTGAATATTTTGTACCACCAATATCTACTGCTAAGATTGTTTTTCGCTCCATTAAACTCCTTTATGCGCGTAATATTCAGACTTTTATTAAATTTAATTTAAATATTCTGTACTTATAGTCATAATTATATATAAAGCTTTTATTATTGTCAATTGCTATATTTATACATTTTATCTTTTGTTTTTTGTTGATTTTTACCATTTTTTCTTGACTATTTCTTCACATATTTGTGCTTTTTTTTAACAATTTTATATAATATAAAAATATGCACAAAATCAAAGCTTTTAAATTAATAGATAACACCTGGTTTTTGTTTATTTTAACACAAAATTGTTTAAAAACGTTAAATCACCGTATTTCATATTTAACGCCACCAATATTCTTTTACATAACCCTATTACAATCCCGTCTTCCGTCGTAGTACTATGAAAGTTCCGACGTTTTCAAATTCCACCATACGCTTCATTTTGCAGTCTGTAAAACTCATGACTACACCCTGAATAAAAAGATAAAAAACAATAGGAAAAATGGAAGCATCCCCAGATAATTCAAGGAATATCTACGTGTTTTATATAAAAACGACGTTTTTCTATCTCTCATCGTCTTTCCTCCTTGTTTTAACAAAATCAAGAGATGCTGCAGAAAAATTTATCTTTTTTCTGCAACACCTCTTTTATACCTTATATTACTTCAGCTGCTTTAGGGACTACCTTTTTTACTCACCAGACTCTGCATAGAGACCATTGATCGCATCAATAAACTGCTGTGCCCCATCTTCTGGAGTTGTAGATCCATTTGCAACTCCAGGAGCTACATCACCAATTGCACTAGTCCAGAATACACTGCTATGTCCAAAATCCATCTGGTTCATACCACACTTTAACCCCTTTGACAGAAGTGCTAACATTTCTGTCTTCTGGGTCTCTGGATCATCCATAACATCTTCACGCAGAACAGAACGTCCGATCACCTGTGCCCACTTCTGCTGTACTTCATATGAGCCCAGCTTCTTTAACCAACCGCGGACTGCTTCGTTTCTTTCTTCATCACCACTATTGATTCCATACATAAAATCCCAGCCCTGAAGTCCGCCAGTCCATCCATTCTCCTCATAAGGCGGAATCAGCTGTACATCATAATGTGTTCCAGCCTGAATATAATCCGGCTCATTCCACGATCCAACACAAATGAATCCCAACTCGTTTGACTTAAATGCTTCTGTAGCAGCAGAGTCATTATAAGACATTCCATTAGAATATTTTTCCAGCTTCTGAATGGTTTCAAGTGTATGTACTGTCTGCTCTGGTTTTAAAGTAGTTTCCCCATTCTCTACTCCTACAGTCAAATTCTTGGCATCACATGCCAAAACAGCACCTGGGCAAAAATATCCTCCCTTGGACCAGGAATGCGTCACATCTGCTTTTACTTTTTCGCACTCGTCAAAGAATACATCCCATGATGTAAGCGGTTCATTTTTCCAGTCAATTCCTGCTTTTTCAAGAACATCTGTATTTCTGAATATAATCGGAACATAACTCATAAATGGAATTGCCCACATTCCGCCATCCTGTGATACCGCATTAATCGCTGTATCATAAAAACCATCCTTATATCCTTCTTCCGAATCATAAACTGGTGTCAAATCAAGAATATCAATGGCTTCCTTATACTGACGCATATTTCGAGCACTGGCAAAGAACATGTCAGGAAGTCCTACTCCAGCCATAAGGCCTGTCAGAAGATCGGCATCATTTTTACCAACCAATGTAATGGAATTGACCTTCGGGTTTTCTTCGCAGTATTCTTTTACCCACTGATTCAATAATTTTCCCTGGTCATTTAAAACTGCATCTGAATATACCCAGAATACCAGATCATACTTTCCGTCTGATGTAGTACCGCCTACATCAGCCTGTGCTGCACCACCAGATGAAGAACCATTAGATTCTGCAAAAAGCAACTCCCGCCGGACCATAAGAGCCATTCCCTTTTCCAGCGAAGTCTGATATCATCATCTTCGAAACCTCTTTTTCTTTTAATAATTCCGATAATTCGGATACTTTATTTTTTAACCGTTCAAAAAACCAACTGTTAGATGCTACCCCACCAGTAAAAACAAATATTTCAGGATTTAAAAATGTCTGATATTGATTACAGATGCTGATAACACATACAATGCTGTTTCTGTGATTGCATCTGATTCCTGTTTGCGGCAGGCTTCAAATACCTCTTGCGCATTTTTATAATGATTGGTCACAGTAAAAAATCTTCAATCAACTGTACCAGCCAAATACCGCTGTTCGTATATATCTGCGGATACTTGATCACCTCCAAAATCCCTGCACGTTCTGTAATCACACCAATCGATACACTGGTTTCTCCTACATCTACAGTTCTTTTTTCTTCATTTTTACCCACGATAACCCCATTTGGTATGAATGTCCCTTTGCAGACCCAGTATTGCAACTGTTGCAGCTCCAAATAACCCACCGTTATAACCAAGTGGCGTTGGCTCTATAGAAAAAAGCTCTTTCCAGCGTTCTTGCTTATAATGAAAGCGGTTCAGTCCATCTTCCAGAGCCGCCTCATATGCTCTATATGCAAGAGACAATCCTCCTCCGATGATAACTTTTTGGGGATCCATCATGTTGCAGGCTGATGCGATTACCTTTGAAAGATAGTATCCTTCCTGCATAAAGGTCTGCTTTGCTATGAAATCTCCCTGGTCTGCAATGTTTAACAGTGTCTGTCCATTAATTTCCGGTAATTTTCCAGCATCTTCTGATGCAAGATTCAGATATGTCTCAACAAGTCCCCGTCCAGAAGCATATGCCTCCAAGCAGCCTTTCATGGTGTGGTTTTTCATCGGTCTGCCATCCTCTTCTACGACACACATCCCATATTCTCCTGCAAAACCATGTGCACCATAGTAAAGTTCTCCATTTAGAAACATAGCACCGCCAATACCATTACTAACTGTCATATATAGATAGTCATCCAGGTACTTACACGCACCGAATATTTTTTCAGCCAGGCAGCATGAATTTGTATCCTTTTCAATAAATACCGGCAAAGAAAATTCTGTTTCCAAAATAGTTCTGATTGGCACCTGATAGATTCCCATGAATGTTGCACTGATCCAAATGCCTTCCTTTGGATCCGCAAACCCAGGTATATTAACGCCGATTGCCAAAAAATCCTTATCCTGACTATTTTTTTCAATCAATGTATGTATGCTCTTTATAATCTTGCGCAAAACCTGCTCTGATTCATAACTTTGCCAAACATGTTTTTCAACAGCATAAATTTCTCCCGTAGCTGTCACGAGTCCCGTCGCGAGTTTTGATCCGCCAATATCCACTGAAATATAGCATTGTGTTTTCACATGTTTCCCTCCAGACAATCTACTTTATTTTTCTCCAGAAACAGAAATCTTTCAGCAACGTTTATCCTTCTTTCGTCGATTCTTCTTGCGTCAAAGGTACACCAAAGCTCGGCTGCATGGCTTTTTTCAGCGCCATTCCAACACTTTTGGACATATCCAGTCCAAGGTGATCTGAGATTTCATATGTAAGAATCTGTAGTGGCACAAGATACTCCAGTACATTCACAAATTCCACGTTTGAAGCATCAAAGGCAATTTCCATCGGAACGGTAAAAGGATCTTTGGCACTGTGAATCAAAATGCGAGCGGCCCCTACATTTTCCTTTGTCAGCAAATCGTACAGTTGAAGCATTCTTTGCTTCTCTACGCCCTCTTCAGCACAAATAAAGACAATAATTTCATCGTTTGTAATGGAGCGAATATGTCCGTGCATAAACTCCTCAAGTTCTACCGCAATGCTGGGCTTACGGTGCGACTCAACAAATTTCAGCACAATCTCATTGACCGTTGAAAAGTTGGCACCATAACCGATTAAATGAAATCTTCCAGCGCCCATTGCTACATCCATATAACGATCAAACCAAGCCAGTGTTTTTTCGTAAGCATCGTCCACTGCTGCTGGCAAATGCTCCATTCCTGCCATATAGCTTTCATATTCTTCCACTGTCAGCTTGCCAGTTTGATACGCTGCTTCAATGAATGCCAGTAAAAACAGAAAAATACCGGTTGAATGCCCTTTTGTAGAAGGCAGACCAAACTCGCGGCGTGATGGCTTGAAAATCACAACATCCGAAGTCTGTGCCAACACTCCCTCCGGTTCCAACGTACAGCACGCAACCGAGATTCCTTTCTTCTTGGCTTCTCTTGCAATCAGCACTGGTCCCTTTGTCCTTCCGGACTCAGCTGGACAAATCAGCAGCATATCCTCTGACTTATAAATACCCGATGGGTCAAAGCCCTCATGATGCAAAAAAAGTCCCGGAGTTGAATAGGTTGCATCCACTTGCAGCAGCTTATTTGCAGCGTATTTCAGCGCAATCGAAGCACATCCGGGCGACCCGTTTCCTACAATATAAATCCTCTTGAACGAATGAGTCTTATAAAGCTCTACAAAGTCTTTTATGTACTGTTCTTTGTTTTTCAGAATCTGAGCGAAGATTTCTGCCTCTTCTGCAATTTCCCGTAACATATCCCTTGCATGTTCACTTTTCATAACTGTAAATCCTTCCTTGTTATTTGCACTACACTTTTATACCATACGTGAAAATTTCTTGAATGACTTTGCACCGAAACAATCGATACACAATCTGTGGTGGTAGCATTGCAACCAGCATTCCCCTTGTTACGCCAGCACCATATCGGCATACATCATGGACGGTACAAATCTATATTTTTTATATCAATTTCTCTTTCAACACATATTTTGCAACTCAATTGACACACACTCGCGTATGAAGTATAATAATGTATAATAATAATTGCTTTTTACTTTATTTTTCTGTAATCTTATTGTAATTATACAACTTGAATACATACTTGTGAAATCAAAAAATTTAATAGCTACCATTCAAATTGTTGCTGGAGGGTCTTATGGACATTAATCAATACGAAGTTTTTATAAAGGTCATCGAGACAGGAAGCGTCAGTGCTGCAGCTGCTGAAACTGGCTATACTCAATCAGCCGTTAGCTATATACTTAAAATGGTTGAAAAGCAATTTGACCTTCAATTGGTCGATCGAACAAGAAACGGCGTTAGCTTAACAAAATGTGGCGAGGAAGTCTTTCCTGAAATCATTTCTGTAGTGGAAGTCAATCGGCGTCTTTGTGAGCATGTTGATCAGATTAAAAACCTGTTATGCGGCGAAGTTGTCTTAGGTGGAGTAGCCAGCGTCAAAATGCTATATTTCCTTCCAATTATTAAGAAATTTCATACCATCCATCCAAATGTTTCGTTTCGTTTTGTTGATGGCGTTCATCAAATACAGGACTTATCGGAACGCAGGATCGATTTGGCAATCATCACATATAAGAAAGAAATCAGGGACGAGTATTTCTTCGTTAAAGATGACCCGCTGCTTGTCGTTTTGCCTCCTGATTGTAGGGATTATGATAACGGTACCTTTCCTATTCGAGATTTTTCCAAATTCAAATTTATCTCCGTGTCAGACAGCGATGAGTATGGTATCACAGAAGAACTAAAGCAGCTTGGCGTATTCAATTCCGCACCTCTTGTGACAGATGACTCATACTCCGCGCTGGCCGCAGTTGCGCAGGGTCTGGGCGTCACGGTTCTGCCTGAACTTTCAATTCAGACCAAAAGAGGGTATAGATTACGTACCGTTGGTATGTCTCCCAGCCATTTCAGACGCCTGTGCCTTTGCAAATCTCAAAATAGACTTCTTTCTCCTGCTGCAGAAGCTTTTTATCGTTTTTGCACGCTTGAGCTTCCTACACTGGTTCACGGTAATCAGTTGGATTTTCTTTAATCTTTTCGGAAGCTTTACGACAAAATAAAAGTCGCCTGCTGTTTTACTGCAAGCAACTATTATTCTACCACTTTTCAATGAATATTGAAACCGCTATGTTTTTTGTAGAGGCCAGAAGCAAGTTTGCGTAACACCGTTATGTCCACCGATACTCCTTATCATTTGCTTCTTTCGTGGAGAAACAGAATCCTTTCCATTTACAGATAACTCATAACCCTCTGCTTTTTGCAGCTCCTTAATGTAATAGTGTGCTGTATCTTTACCACTTGTAATGAACGGGCATCCGACCTTACTTACCGTTATTATCCTCTAGCTTTCCAGAATCATAAAGCTGGTTTGTCGAATTCTTCCAGAGAAAAAGTGCATCCCCTGTTTCGGTATCCGGCAGATTCGCTCCATTTCCTGCTGTTATCTCTCTGTTCTTCAAACATTTCAATATCATCCGAAAATGCCCCAGATGCGGTTTCATTCAAAAACCCTCATAATATTCACATAAATATCCGAACCAATCCCAAAAATACAAAAACAGATACTGACCATCATCCAATCAGTACCTGTTTTCCATCAAATGCAAATCCATAATGCCGGATCCGCTCTTTTTCTATTCCTCTTGCAAGTAATTCCCCATCATACTGCTTTGTTTCTATCTGCTCTAATGCCGTCTGTACAGTTTCCTCCAAAGATTTTTCTTTTCCCGGATTTCTCACTTTAAACTCCAGAATAAAAGCCAAACTATCTGCATTCTTCTGGTTCTTTGGGATCATCATTACATCGTATCGTCCAAACCCGCTTTCACGATTAGACCGGATTTCATACTGTTCTGCCTGGTCTGCAAGAAGTCCCAGAACAAAACCATGATAAAAACGTTCTGGCTCGCTATGCTTACCTCCTTCTTTTCCTGTATCAAAAAAGCTGAATGTTGCAACGGACACATCATTCATATAGTAATTCATAGCATCCACATCGCCCTGGAACAACGCTTTTACAAATCGATTATAACTGGTCTGTGTCATGCCAAACCAGCCCTTAAACATGCCTGAAAACATACTGGCCGTTTCCAGATTTGTGATACTCAAATGATACCATGGTTCCCGGATCAGGCCACGATATTCTACCTGTTCCGCCTTTAAATACCCACTGGCTAAAAGCAGACTCCAGATTGCATTCTCGTTCCTTCCAAGCTGATCAAATACGATCTGTTCATCAAATGTGACCACTATCTGTCGTCCTTGCAAAAGTTCTTCCATCTTTTCCTTAATCTCCCCGGAAGCAGTCTGGATCAGACGGCTTACCAGACTGTTAGAACTTGTTGACGCCCAGAACGGCTGCAGTTTTCTGGTATCCAGATAATTGGTGATAGACCATGGATTGTAAATATCATGCAGGCTTCCAAAGATAAAGCCATCGTACCATTCTTTTACATCTGTCTTTTTATCCTCCAGCCCAGTCTGTTCCAGAGCTGCAAATACCTCCTCTTCCGTAAAACCAAAACAATCCGCATACTCTTCTGAAGTGATCGTTATGACTTTCAGATTATTCAGATCTGAAAATACAGATTCCTTGGATACCCGGGTAATGCCCGTCATAACAGCACGTTCCAGATATGGATTCGTTTTTAAAGCAGAATTAAATAAGCCGCGGATAAAATTAATAAATTCGTTCCAATATCCATGCACATACGCCTCCTGCATAGGCGTATCATACTCGTCAAGCAGAAAGATACTGCGCTTTTTCCAGTAATGATGCAAATAGTAAGATAAATTTTTCAAAGCATCCTGAGCTGTCACATCATCCATCTCGCAATTCATTACTTTTGTAAACTGATGTTTTTCTGCTTCTGTAAAACATAATGCATCCAGAAGATAGCGGTGCTGGCGGTAAGTGTCACCAATAATATGTCGGATTTTCTGCACTGTATCTCCATAACAATCCTGTTTTACATCTGCAAAACTTAAATAAATAACAGGATAACTCCCCTGGATATTCCGGTATTTCAGATCAGACCAGATATTAAGTCCTTCAAACAGGTCCCCTCTGTGTTCATATTGCCGGGAAAAAAAGCAGTTCAACATACTCATATTCAACGTTTTCCCAAACCGGCGCGGACGGGTGATCAGCGTAACTGCATCCCCAGACTCCCACCATTTCTTAATAAAATCAGTTTTATCCACCAAAAAGCAGTTATGCTCCCGCAAAAAAGCAAAATCCTGACTTCCGATGCTGATTTTCAAGTTCATATGTTCACCTGCCCTTCCTTCTCTATTGCCCTCTTCACTTTTCACTTAATATCCTGAGCAATTCCTCATTTATCTTCCCATTACCAGCCAGAACAGCCCCCGGCATTCCCACAGGCAGTTCCTTTCCTGCAAAATCCGTTACTTTTCCCCCGGCTTCCTCGATCAGAAGCTTTGCAGCTGAAAAATCCCAGGGCTGTAAGATCGCCTCAAAGAACGCATCCACTCTCCCACAGGCTACATATGCCATGTCAAGAGCCGCGGAGCCTAAACGACGGATATCCTGACAGGATAAAAATACTTCTTTAAATACCTTAAAATTCCAGTCTGCCAGTTCATGATAATAAGGACTGGTTCCAATAGTAACAAGGCTTTCTGATAATGTTTCTGCACCGCTTACATGGATCGGTTCATCATTCAAAAATGCCCCTTCTCCTTTTTTGGCAATAAACAGTTCATCTGTATAAGGCTGATACACAATTCCAAGCACCACCTCACCAGCCTCTGCATAAGCCAGTGAAAGGGTACTGTGACGGAAATCATGGATCAGATTAGTAGTTCCATCTACCGGATCTAGGATCCAGAAATCCCCGCTCCTGTCAATAGCGCTGTTATCCTGCTCTTCTCCCATAAACTGTACCTGTGGATACATGGAATACAAGCCCTCTTTTACCAGCTTCTGCACCTGGATATCCACTTGTGTCACATAATCGCAGGTTCCTTTTTCTTTTACCTGGGATACGCGGCTGCTATCTGCAAACAGCGGTTTCATCTTCCTTACTAACTCAACTATTTTTCCTGCATCCACTTTCATTTATCGTACCTCCACCTTTAAAATCAAATATCTTTTCCAATCATTAATGTATGATTTTATTATAATTCTTAAGAGCAAATAAGCCGCCACTACTCCCAATAGTGACGGCTGGTCTCGTAAGAGACTTATAAATCATCGCTAGGGTAGGCCATGTGTCTCTGGCTTTCCCTTTCATATTACAAATGTAACATACTTTTGTAATATAGTCAATTTTTAACTCTCTTTTTTAAGTTACTTTTCCGCTTTTGCTTTTTCTATATCTTCGCTTTTTGTCTCTTTTTCCGGATTAATCTTTTCTTCGGTCACCCCTGAAAATCACGCCTCATCAATGGCATGGCCAATATCATGTCTCATGTATTTGTTCTCAAAATGGATCCATTCCGTTGCCTTATAAGCATTGGCTCTGGCTTCTTTTAAGTCCTTTCCTGTGGCTGTTACTCCAAGAACACGGCCGCCGTTTGTCAGAATATTTCCCTCTGCATCAAACTTGCTGCCGGCATGGAATACATAATAGCCGTCCTTGTCCTTAAAGTTCTCAAGACCTGTGATCTTCTTGCCCTTTTCATAATGCTCCGGATAGCCAGCAGAAGCCAGAACTACGCACACAGCTGCATTATCCTCAAACTGCAGGTCGATCTGGTCTAAAGTGCCGTCTATACATGCCTCAAATACATCTACAATGTCATTTTTCATTCTTGGAAGCACTACCTGTGTCTCCGGGTCGCCAAAGCGGGCATTGTATTCCAGCACCTTTGGTCCATCTGCAGTAAGCATTAAACCAAAGAAGATGATTCCCTTAAATTCACGGTCTTCTGACTTCATGGCATCTACTGTAGCCTGATAAATATATTTCCTGCAAAACTCATCTACTTCTTTTGTATAAAATGGGCTTGGTGAGAATGTTCCCATGCCTCCTGTATTTAAGCCCTGATCCCCGTCTTTTGCACGCTTGTGATCCTGGGCGGAGGTCATGATCTTAATCGTCTTTCCGTCTACAAATGAAAGTACAGAAACCTCACGGCCAGTCATAAACTGCTCTACCACAATACGGTCGCCAGCATGGCCAAACTGCTTATCCAGCATAAGGGTCTTAACGCCCTCTTTTGCTTCTTCTCTTGTATTGCAGATCAGAACGCCTTTTCCTAAAGCCAGGCCATCAGCCTTTAAAACAATAGGCACAGGTGCTGTCTCCAGATATTTAAGAGCAGCTTCCGGTGTATCAAAGGTTTCATAAGCAGCAGTTGGGATACCATATTTCTTCATCAGATCCTTGGAAAATGCCTTGGATCCCTCTAAGATCGCTGCATTTTTCCTTGGTCCAAACACACGCAGTCCCTTTTCTTCCAATACATCCACAATACCACCTGCCAGGGGATCATCCGGACCAACTACTACCAGGTCAAAAGCTTCTTTCTTTGCGAAATCAGCTATTTTTTCAAAATCCATCACACCGATATCCACACATTTTGCAACCTCTGCAATTCCTGCGTTTCCCGGTGCACAATATAACTCATCTACTTTCGGGCTTTTAGATAACTTCCAGCAGATCGCATGCTCTCTGCCGCCGCCGCCGATAACCAGTACCTTCATATATTTCCTCCTAAATCAAGCCATTGGCGATCCTGTTTACCGCCTCCGGAAGAATGACCCACTCAGCCTGCTCCATTACACGTCTTTGCAGTACCTGTGGTGTATCTCCAGGCTGTACTTCCACTGCCTTCTGAAGCAGGATAGGACCGGAATCCACCCCTTCATCTACATAGTGGACTGTAGCGCCTGTAACCTTTACTCCTCTTGCCAGAGCTGCCTCATGGACCTTCAGGCCATAATAACCAACGCCGCAGAAAGACGGGATCAGGGAAGGATGGATGTTGATAATCTTATTTCTGTATTTACGGATCATCTCCTCCGGGATCGTTACCAGAAATCCAGCCAGAACGATGAGATCCAGGTTATATTCATCTGTTTTCTTTAAAAATGCCTCATTGAAGTCTGCTCTGCTTTCAAAGCTTTTCGGTGAAATGCACACAGCTTCGATACCATAGTCTCTGGCACGTTCCAGAGCATAAGCTCCCGGATTGTTGCTGATGACCACTTCCACCTTTGCATTTGTAATCTTTCCGCTGTCGATCGCATCTAAGATCGCCTGAAGATTGGTTCCGCCGCCGGATACCATTACGCCAACTCTTAACATAAAGTCACGCCTTTCTCCCCATTTTCAATGGTTCCTACTACATATGGCTGGTCGCCTGCCACCTTAATAGCTGCCATGGTCTTATCTACATCTGCTTCATCTACAGCTACTACCATGCCAAGTCCCATGTTAAATGTATTATACATCATCTGCTCTTCGATCTGGCCTTTTTCAGCAAGAAGTTTGAAAATCGGAGGGATCGGATAGCTGTCTTTGCGGATCACTGCACGGACACCATCCTTTAACATACGTGGAACATTCTCATAGAAGCCTCCGCCTGTAATATGGCTGCATGCTTTTACGGTCACACCTGACTTTTTAATATTCTTTAATGCCTTTACGTAAATTCTGGTTGGTGCAAGAAGTGCCTCACCCAGAGTCTTTCCAAGGCTGTCATAATAGGTATCTAAACCTTCCCTGTTCATTTCCTTCTCAAATACCTTGCGTACCAATGAAAATCCGTTGGAATGTACGCCGGTGGAAGCCATACCAATAAGCACATCTCCCGCTTCCAGGTTCTCACCTGTGATCATTTCTTTCTTGTCGCAGACACCTACTGCAAAACCAGCCAGGTCATAGTCCTCTTCCGGCATCAGTCCCGGATGCTCTGCTGTCTCACCGCCGATAAGCGCTGCCTCAGACTGTAAACAGCCTTCTGCCACACCTTTAACGATATCTGCGATCTTTTCCGGATAATTCTTTCCGCAGGCAATATAGTCCAGGAAGAATAATGGCTCACCGCCTGCACAGGCAATATCATTAACACACATAGCCACTGCGTCAATACCAATGGTATCATGCTTGTCCATAATGATCGCCAGTTTTACCTTAGTTCCGCAACCGTCTGTGCCGGATAATAATACCGGTTCTTCCATCTCTTTGATCTTTGCCAGTGAAAATGCACCGGAGAAACCTCCAAGTCCGCCTAATACCTCTGCACGCATGGTCTTTTTCACATGCTCTTTCATTAATTCAACTGATTTATAACCTGCCTCAATATCAACTCCGGCTTTCTTGTAATCCATCATCTTCTTATCCTCCGAATCTGTCCTCTATATACCTTCTGTAATGTTATTTCTGTGCCAGATACTCTTTGTATCCGATCTTTTCCAACTTCTCAGCCTTTTTCTCCACGTCCTCTTTTAAATCCTCAGAATACGCTTTTAACTTTCCTAACAGCTCCTCATCTGATGCTGCAAGGATCTTGGCTGCAAGAATACCTGCATTGGCACCGCCGTTAATCGCAACAGTAGCAACCGGGATACCACTTGGCATCTGTACAATAGAATACAGGGAATCTACACCGCCCAGATCAGAGGTCTTCATAGGGATACCGATCACCGGAAGCGGAAAGATAGCTGCGCACATTCCCGGAAGGTGAGCCGCTTTTCCGGCACCTGCAATGATCACTTTAAACCCCTTTTCCTCTGCAGCCTTTGCCCATTTAAAAAACAGATCCGGTTCTCTGTGGGCGGAAATGATCGTCATCTCATAATCGATTCCAAACTTGTCCAGGATCTCTGCCGCTTTCGCCATAACCGGCATATCTGAGTCGCTGCCCATTACAATTCCTACCTTAGCCATCTTTCATTCTCCTTTTGAATAATATATATTAGTTTTTCTAATATATATGTTTTATATGTTTATCTTTTCTAATAATTATAATACTAAGAAATAAACCCGCAGTCAATAGTAAAAACGCAAAAAAGCAAACCAAAAAAAGCCGCACACTGCTTTCTTTTGCCAGTGTGCGGCTCTTATCAGTCACTTAAGACTTATTTTGTTGTCTGAAACTCTCATGATCCTTGTGACTTAGGATTCCTCTTCTTTATGCTTCTTGCTCATAGCTGCCAGTGCAAGGAAGATACCGGAGAACATAAGGGTCAGTGTAAGCTTCATAGTTGTCTGTCCTGTCTTTGGAAGAGCTGCTAACGGAATTTCACCGTCATCGATCTCTACCGGGGATGCAGGCAGATCTGGAAGTCCTGCCAGCGGCACATCTCCTCCGTCAATGGTTACGGTCTGTTCACCAGGACCTCCGGAAGTAACTTTGATCGCGCCGTGGCTGCCGGAACTGCTTCCGCCGCCTGAGCCGCTTCCGCCACCGGAACCACCGTTACCACCGCCATTGTTGTTATTGTTGTTTCCTCCATCATAGCTGAAGTGTGCAACAAAGGTCATATCTGACTTGAATCCATGGCCTGCGATCTCATTTGCATTTGCATAATTAGTATCGCTGTCGGACCAGTGGTTAAATGTGTAGTTGCCGATACCAGTAACTGTTACATTACCCAGTGGATAAACTTCTGCATCCATATCGTAGCTTCCGTCTGCCTTCTGAGGTCTTGTAACAACTTCCATTATGTAACCGTCTACAACAGCCACGCCATCAATTGTACCGTAACTTGGGTTCTCAGAAATGTATCTGAATACTACCTGGTACATATCCGGGATACCGTCTGGTGTTTTAGGTTTTTCTGTGTTTGTACCGATCTCGTCTAATCCATAGTATACATCAACTACGTTCGGATTCTCGGCACCGTCAGCATAATACTCAACAGTTTTTCCAGCATTATCTACACGGACAAGTGCGTAGGTCTTGCCAGCATGATCTCTGCTTACTGCATCACTGTAAGCAATTTCTTCACCAATGAATGCATTGTCCTTAGTAACAGACTTTACATCAACTTCTTTGCCCTTAGCATCTAAATAATGATAATTTACGATGTAGGAAAGGTCATTACGGTTTGTAACCTCTAAGATTCCCTCTTCTAACTTAATATCGTAGTTATCAGTTACATCTTCAGCTGCGCTTCTTGAATTTGCTGCTTCAGCCTTCTTGGCGATTTTTACAGAACCTGCTCTAACTGCATTGGAACTGGTTCCGATCTCAATCTGACTGCCATCAATGGTAATTGCAGAAATCTCATCGCTATCTGCAAGGCCATTTTCACTTACAGAGTATCTGTTTGCTGTTAATGGTGTACCATCGTACTCCTTGCTGTCACTTGCTGCTGTGATCTTAATTGGACGGGCAGTTACAGTAAGCTTGCCAGGAATGCTTTCTTCGAAGGTATAGTTTCCTGTCACATCTTCATTAGCAGCATTTAATACCTTATAAGATTTAACTGTATTTGCAGATTCGCCTTTTCCTAACTGGGAACCTTCTACTGTAGTTTCCAGTCTGTCGCCGTCTGCAAGAATTCCCTGTGTATAAGTAGCACTATTCTTTACAAGAGCAGTTCCATCATATACCTTGCTGTCGCTGTCTGCTGTGATCTGGATCTTGGCTGTTACAGGAGTGATCTCCAGCTTACCTTTAACCAGCTCAATATCATAGTTATCAGCATTTACACCTTCACGCAGTTTGTAGGTAAATGTATTATCAGCCTCACCTACATTCGTAATAGTACCAGTTACTTCATAACTTGTTGGTTCTTCACCTGTTACAAATCCTGTACCTGTTACAGTAATTTCAGAATTGGTCAGTGGCTGTCCGTTATATGCGCGTTTTGAAGAGCCAGAAGTGATCGTTACATCTCTCTTGGTGATCTCCAATTTACCTGGAATACTTTCACCGAAAGTATAGTTATTCGTTACATCCTTATCACCACGTTTTACAACGTAACTCTTAACTTCATTTGCAGTCTCGCCTACATTCGTGATCGTACCTTCTACTGTTGCAGTTAATACATCACCTTCTGCAAGAATACCCGTTGTATAAGTGTATCCAGAATCTGTAAGAGGTGTTCCGTCATACATCTTAGAGTTATTATTTGCTACGATCACAATCTCGTTTGTATTCTTGGTAACAGTCAGCTTACCTTCCACTTTGGTAATAGCATAGTTAGCTAAATTAGTGCCTTCCTTTGCCGTATAAGTAAAGGTATTGTAACTGCTTCCTTCATCTAACTGGCTTCCTGTTACATTATAAACAAGTCCTTCACCCTCTGCAAATGGTGCATAAGTTTCTTCTGCAGCAGTTGGTATAACTGTTTTATCCGTTAATGGTTTTCCATCATAAGGTTTCTGACTTGTAGCAGAAGTAAGTGTAATCTGTCTTGGCATTACTGTTAAAGTGCCATCACGAGTTTCAATCGTGTAATTAGCTGTAACATCTATGCTGCCACGCATTACTTTGCATGTATCAATTTTATTTGTAACAGTACCATTTGCACCATCTGAAACATTGGTAATGCTGCCGCTAAGTTTTACAACTAGCTGATCACCAGTTACCAGATTTTCATTACCTGTAACTGCATAAGTTTCTCTTGTAAGAGGCGTTCCATCGTATACCTTATTTAATGAATCGGCAGTTACAACAATCGGTGTGGTGATCTTTGTAACAGTTAATGTACCATAAGTGATATTCTCTGGTTTAATATCATAGTTAGATAACTTTGTATTAGAAGCCGCACGGTACTTAAAGGTATTGGATGTGCTTCCAACGTCAGTCCGGCTTGCAAAATCATAACACTCAACACCTTCACCATCTGCAAATCCCGTGATAACCATTCCATCTGTCTTTGTAAGTGGTGTGCCGTCGTAAGTCTTGGTTGCGCTTGCAGACTGCATTGTTACAGTTGCTGGTGTTACTTCAAGCTCGCCATCCTGGAAAGGAGCAATCGCATACTGTGATGTAACATTTGCTTCACCACGATACACAACTGCATTTACAATACTGTTTTCAGTTTTACCAACATCTGTCTGGCTGCCACTATAAGTTACTTCAAGACGATCACCGGCTTTCAGCTGACCACCAATGATCTCATATCCTGCATCAGCACCAGTCAATGCCGTTCCATCATATGTCTTTTGGTCATTTTTTGCCTTAAGTACAAGCTTACGCTGGAAATTAGCTACAAACGTGGTTGGTACAAATACATTTTCACCATTCTTTGCATGGGCTGCTACAACAGCAGGGGTTAATACCTGCTCATTGCTGACTTCTACTCCGTTTACAGTCCAGTTTACGAAGCTGTATCCGTCATTTGCATTGGCAGTAGAACCTGCCGGGGTTCCTGTTACAGGTTTTACATCTTCATAAGACCGAGTAACACTTCCCATGGTATTCTGACCATCTGCTACCTGATACTGGATCTTAACTAACTGATTTTCAGTGTAGTAGAATTTAATAACATTGTTTGTATAATTCAGTTTGTCAACTGTTTTTTCCTTTACAGCTGCTGTATATCCTGGAATATCAAGTGCGGTTTCAGTAATCTTAGAACCAAACTTCACATCTCGCTTTACAAGTTCATTATAAAGTACTTTGTTGGTTCCCTGTTCCAGATACTGTACAGTATAACTCATTGTATTTGCATTATAATAGAAAATAATTTCCTTATTATAAACATCTAATGTAACTGTCTGTTTATTATCCCCCACTAAAGTATATCCTGTGATATCTTTAGCATTTTCTTCTACTGTAGCATCAAATGTCTGGTTATTTACAATCTTGTCATCTGCAACTTTGTTAGTTGTTCCCTCTTCATAGTAATGAACAGTATAGGAAACATCCTGTTTAGCTGTAAATTTCGCATAGTAAGTTGCTCCAGTCTTATCAGTTGGTACATATTTAGCATTGTTTCCAACCTTGGTTGTGCATCCAGGATCGCTATACCATCCTTCAAATCCATATCCTGCTGCAGGAGTTGCAGTAGAACCTTGAGCAGTTCCCACTTTCGGATTTACTTTTTCAGATGCAGGGCTGACATCTCCCTTTCCAGATGCAACACGGTAATTAATGGTTACATATGCGTGGAAAGTCCAGTCTACAATAAAGTGAAGACCGCCTTCTGGCAATGTTATTCTTTCACCTGGTTCAACAGTCTTGCTATCGCCATATCTCCAGGTATTTGTTCTTGTCCAATAACCTGCATTAACTGCGTCTTCTACATAGTCTCTGCCTGGAAGAGCTTTAACAGCAACAGGTCTGCCCTGATAATAAGTATTATCATCTGATACCGCTGTAGTTATTGCAGCCGGATATTTGCTTGGATCAATTCCTTCTGCACCAATATAATTTGCAGAATATGTAACAACACCTGTTGGAGCGATATTACATCTTGCATCTCCATTGGCAGTAATCGTGGTCTTTGTTACTACATCACTTCTATTACCTACAATATCGGAAAGACTTAAAAGATATTCGTAATCCGTTTCTGCAGTAACTGATAAATTTACATAACCACCTTCACAGTCCTTTTCAGTAACTGTATACAAAACAGTGGTGGTATAGGTTCCATCTTGCTGTAATGTCAAATTACCACTTGGAATGTCCTTTCCTTCTATAGTTACTCTTTTAAGCCTGATATCAGTAATATCAATCTATTTGCCATTTACCCAGGATACAGGATTTACAGTAATCGTAAATGTTAATGTCTCACCCGGTGCAACATCTGTAACTTTGTTGCTTACTGCCTTTACAGACAGAGTTGGTTTTACCGCTTTTACAACAAACTTTGCATTACTAATACCTTCTGATTTCTTTGCTCTGGTATATCCAAAGCATGCCAGATATCCAGCTTCTTTAGCTCTTGCTGCTAATTTTTTAAGTCCCGGATATCCATTGATATTACCAAAGTTTGTTCTTGTAAGGGCATATAAATCGCCATTACCGGCAGCCCCCAGACCAGTAAGTAAATAATCCTCATCTGGTTTTACAAAAAATACTACATATCCATCTTTCTTTGAACTGACATACTGATCGATCTGAATCCTTGTTGTACCGGACTCAACTGGTATGATATCTGCGCTACCACTGGTATCTCCTCCATAAAAATATGAATATGCAACCTGCGCATTTTCAATTGTTGGTATAAAGCTTGCAGATTTCCATGTTTCAGGCTGTCCCCACCCCCAACTGTAGGCTGCATAAGCTGTAAAATGCTCTGCCTCAAAAGATACACTGTCTTTAGCAGTATCAGCTACAGCCTCAGTAGAAATATGTTCCACACTTAAGTTCTCAGCAACCGGATTCTCCAGTGAAGCATCATCCAGCGCACAGATTTCGATGCTGTCTGCCTCGGTACTCATCTCTTCGATTTTACTTCCGCTGAATGTAACTTCAACAGAACCGTTCTGAGCCCAGGTATTATCCAGCTTATGACCATTAAGCATCAGATTGATGTCATAAACAACAACAGTCTTAACTGCACCGCCTTCTGCATTTTCAGCTTCAACCTTTTCCTTTAAAGCATCTGCCAGATCATCCTTAACAGTCGCCTCAGCTGTAACCCCAGCCGGAAGGACACCTTCTGCTGCATGGAGAGTGATGATCGTTCCATCTTCCATGGTCAGCTCTGCGTTAAATTCCGGATGCTCGTCAGTCTCAGTCATGTATACTTCGATTTCCTGCTCTTCGGTTACTTCCGGTACTGTATACCATGCAGTTACAGAACCATCTTCATTATCAGAAGTGCTGTCTGTTTCCAGAAGTTCTCCGTTTGCAGTTACAGATTCGATGGCATAACCGATCTGGTTCTTTACTCCGAATACAAGTGCATCCCCTTCTTCAACGCCTCTAGGACCATCTACGATCCTTGCGCTGTATTCCGGGTTGATCGCATATGTAACTTTCAGTCCCTGGATATCATCCAGTGCTTTTAATGCTTTTACAGTAGTTGTATAAGCTTTTGCTGTGCTGCAGTATCCGATTCCAACCAGATCACTGTCAGTTGCTGCTTCTGCTTTCTTATTCTCTTGTTCCTTTGCTTCTGCTGTAGTTTCAGCTGCCTTGGAAGTTTCTGTCACAGTTTCTTTGGCTGCTTCTGTTTCTTCGTTTTCTTTGGATCCAGCTGCAGTTTCTTCTTTAGAAGCGTCTTCTGCTGTTTCCTCTGTTTCAGAAGTTTCAGCTGCTGCTTCTGTTTCAGTTTCTGTCACTTCTGCATCCTTAGTCTCAGCTTCTGTGGTTTCTTTTTCTGTTTCAACTGCATCTGCAGTTTCTTTTTCTACTGCTTCGGTAGTTTCTTTCTCAGTTTCAACTACTTCTTTCTCTATCTCTGCTGCTTCTGCTGTTTCTTTTTCAGGCTCTGCTTGTGCATCTTCCTTCATAGCAACAACCGGTGCATAGTGACGGGAAAGGGATGCTGTTACTTCACCTTCTGCATCAGCCTTTTCCTCAGCTGTCTCTTTTTCAGTTTCTTCTGCTGTTTCCTTTTCAGCTTCGGTAGCTTCTTCTGTTTCTGCTTCTTTATTTTCTTCAGCAGCCTCAGTTGTCTCTTCCTCAGTTGCTTCAGCTGTTTCGTCTGTGATCTCAGTTTCTTTCTCTTCTGCTGTTGTGGTTTCTTCGGAAGCTGTATCATTAGCTGTATCATTTACAGCTTCCTGAGATTTTTTCTCAGCAGATGTTGTTTCCTCTGCAGTCTCATCTTTCTTGGATACGATATCAACTTCTTCATCACCAAACTTATCTTCGTAGCTCTTTACGTTGATACGTTTAGTTGTCTTGACTTTCTCTTCCCCATCAACGGAGCGGATGATCCTGGTTGCACAGCTGATCGTTTCATCTCCATTATTTACATACAGGAAGATTACTTCTTCATCACCTGTAACCATGTACATATCATCGGCATCTTCTGGCAGACGGACAAATACTCTAAGTTCCGCATCCATATCACCGCCGTCGATCTGAGGATAAACCTCATAAATCTTTCCTTCACCATAGAAAAGTGTTTCGAACTTATCTATAGCTCCGTTTGTAAATTCAAGGCTGTCTGGCTTGACTACATTGTCACTTTCTACAGCCTCATTGATCGCATTTACCAGATCAGACCCATATATCTCAAAGTCTACTTTATTTCCCTGTGCTGCATAACTTACATTCAGATCTGTGCCAACGCTGGTAAAGATCATAGCTAATGTAAGAACAAATGCCAGGAAACGCTTCTGAGCATTATAGGCTGCTGCAAATGCTTTAGGCTTTCTCCATCCTTTCATACCAATTCTCCTCTCTTTTTCTGAGTCATCACAGATATTTATCCATGTTTATGCCTAGTATAGCACGGAGAAGTTACAATTCAGTTACAAATTAAGCTTTTCTTAATTTCCCGTCTTTAGGATTTAGCACTATTACTTTTGGGAGTAATAAAATCCCCCTTTTA
>ERZ773248.803-NODE-803-length-33677-cov-8.659687_pt1 | contig 33677 bp, 30 predicted proteins | sample MGYA00580518_ERZ773248 | MGnify/ENA primary metagenome ERZ773248 (study PRJEB29015, sample SAMEA2737762) | human gut metagenome | biome: human gut; feature: human-associated habitat; material: faeces | place: China | collected 2012 ...
CATGTGTTCAGCTTAGTTCGTAAATATGTGTCCAGGATTCTGGGTACATATCAAAGATCCTGGGGGTTTTTTTTGTAAACATAATCGAACATGTGGAATGAATGAAGATTGTCATATGCGTTTCTTATGCTTCGCCAGAGGCCGAAAAATGGTGATTCTTCCAAGGAAACAGAAGAACTGTACCATCAGAATGCCAATAAAGATGCCGATGCTGTCGATGCCAACATCTCTGACCGAAGGACCGCGCCCTGCCACGAAAGACTGGTGATATTCATCCAGTCCGGCGAATCCAACACACAGAAATCCGGCTAACAATGGCAGCCAGATACCGCGGACTCCATATACATAGAGTGGAAAGGATACAGATATGGCTAGCAGAAAATATTCTGTTACATGTGCAATCTTACGGACTGTGTGATGGATTCGATCAGTATAGTGAACCATTTCAGCGTCAGACCAATGCAGTTCGAAGGCATCATTGGCAGATTCTACAATAATTTCGCTGACTTTATAACTCAGGCTTCCAGAGACTGTTCCGGGCTGCGCAGAAAAAGAGAAGATCACATACATCATAAACAGCGCAGGCAGAAAAGATAACGGTTTTAAAATTCCTCTTAACAATACTTTTATCATAAATACCTCTTTTATTTGACTGATAGGAGTATTTTATCATATAGCGACTTTAACCACCAACATATTCTTTGGAAGAAGTCCGATTTTAATATTATTGAATTTCAAAGGAAAAAGATTATAATAGGAGAAGAAAAAATATTTCAAAATAGTGGGGGATATTCATATGGCAGGGGTTATTATTGCTGGGACTTTGGTGGCAGACTGTATTAAGATGATTGATCATTATCCGAAAAAAGGAATGTTCGCAGATATTTCTGATGTATCCTATGGGGTGGGAGGATGCGCTGCAAATACGGCGGTGGGAGTCAAAGCACTTGATCCGTCTATAGAAGTAAAAAGTGTTGCTTTAGTGGGGAAAGATGCGAATGGAGCATTTATTAAGAAAAAACTTGAGAAGCATGGCATTGATATTTCTATGATTCAGGAGACGGACAAAGATGTAACAGGATTTTCGGATGTAATGACAGTGAAACACACAGGAGAGAGAACATTTTTCTCGGATCGTGGTGTGAACCGGATTTTCGATGAGAAGAATCTGCAGATTGAAAATGAGGAAGGCAGCATCATTCTCCTTGGGTACGGTGGTATCCTGGATGCATTAAACAAACCAAACGAAAAGTACGGGACTGATCTGGTAAAAGCCTTCCATGATCTGAAAGAAAAGGGACTGGTCACAGCTATGGATGTGGCATCCATGAATGATAAAGAAGAAATGCAGCGTTATGTGATTCCTTCCCTGAAATATGTGGATTATCTGATCGTCAATGAGATTGAGGGTGGTGAGCTGGCAGAGATGGAGCTTCGGAGAGAAGATGGAAGCCTTAATCGGGAGGCCATGGAAAAAGCGGCACGCAAGCTTATGACGATGGGTGTTCAGAAATGCTGCGTGCTTCACGCCCCGGAAATGGGATGCGCAGTGGACAGCGAAGGCAATTATGTGGAAGAGCCGTCTCTGAAGCTGCCGGATGGATATATTGTAGGAACGGTAGGAGCTGGAGATTCGTTCTGTGCCGGAATCTTGTATTCTATATATAAGAAGCTGTCTATGGATGAAGCGCTGAAGATTGCAGCGGCATCCGCAGCGGCAAATCTGTCAGCTGGGGACTCTGTGGGGGGACTTCGAAGCATTGAAGAAACCATGAAACTGTATGATGCATATTCACCGAGAAAACAGTGGTGATGATGACCGGGAAAACATGGATATTTTGTTGAAATATCCATGTTTTTTCTATAAAACCGCTTGACAAGCAAAACTCAATTTAATATAATAAACAAGCATGCGTGTTTAGGCATGTATTCAGCAAGTCTGAAAAACAGCAGTCATCACAATTCATCAGGAGGTGAAAGGAATGCCAACATTCAACCAGTTAGTAAGAAAAGGTAGACAGACATCTGTTAAGAAGTCTACGGCACCGGCACTTCAGAAAGGATTTAACTCTCTGAAGAAGAGACCGATCGATGCATCTGCACCGCAGAAACGTGGTGTGTGCACCGCAGTTAAGACCGCAACCCCGAAGAAACCGAACTCTGCTCTTCGTAAAATCGCCAGAGTACGTCTTTCCAACGGTATTGAGGTAACAAGCTATATCCCAGGTGAGGGACACAACCTTCAGGAGCACAGCGTTGTTCTGATCCGTGGAGGAAGAGTAAAGGACCTTCCGGGTACCAGATATCACATCGTTCGTGGTACACTGGATACCGCTGGTGTAGCTAAGAGACGTCAGGCACGTTCCAAATACGGAGCTAAGAGACCGAAAGACGCTAAGAAGTAATTTAATAACAGAATCAAGTATCACAAACAGAACTATGATTGTTGGCGTCGCGTAAGCGCCGCCTTGTGCCAGGGTTCATCAAAAGAACCTATGACTGCGGGTTTGATATAGAGGAATACCGGGCACGGACACACGTAGAACGACACATGTGAGTACCTATGAATTAATCTTATCAGAGAGATCTGATAAACATGTATTAAGGAGGGAAGTAACGTGCCACGTAAAGGACATACTCAGAAAAGAGACGTACTGGCAGATCCGATGTACAACAACAAAGTGGTTACCAAACTCATCAACAACATCATGCTTGATGGTAAAAAAGGTGTAGCACAGAAGATTGTATACGGCGCATTTGCCAAAGTAGAAGCAAAGGCTGAGAAGCCGGCTCTGGAAGTATTTGAAGAGGCTATGAACAACATCATGCCGGTTCTGGAGGTAAAAGCAAGACGTATCGGTGGAGCTACCTATCAGGTACCTATCGAGGTTAGAGCTGATCGTCGTCAGGCGTTAGCACTTCGCTGGCTCACCATGTTCTCCCGTAAAAGAGGCGAGAAGACCATGGAAGAGAGACTGGCAAACGAGATCATGGATGCAGCAAACAACACTGGTGCAGCTGTGAAGAGAAAAGAAGATATGCACAAAATGGCAGAGGCAAACAAAGCATTCGCTCACTACAGATTCTAATCTGGCTGCGCAAGCTGATTTGCCCACTCGTATAAGGAGGAAAATCCATTGGCTGAAAGAGAATATCCATTGGAGAGAACCAGAAATATCGGAATTATGGCTCATATCGATGCTGGTAAGACCACACTGACCGAGCGTATTCTGTATTATACTGGTGTTAACTATAAGATTGGTGATACTCATGAAGGTACTGCAACCATGGACTGGATGGAGCAGGAGCAGGAGAGAGGTATTACCATCACATCTGCAGCTACAACCTGTCACTGGACTCTGCAGGATCACTGCAAGCCGAAGAAAGGTGCGCTTGAGCATCGTATCAACATCATCGATACTCCAGGCCACGTAGACTTCACCGTAGAGGTTGAGCGTTCCCTTCGTGTACTGGACGGCGCTGTCGGCGTGTTCTGTGCAAAAGGTGGTGTAGAGCCGCAGTCTGAGAACGTATGGCGTCAGGCTGATACCTACAATGTACCGCGTATGGCATTCATCAACAAGATGGATATCCTGGGTGCAGATTTCTACAATGCAGTAGAGATGATCAAGACCCGTCTGGGTAAGAATGCAATCTGTCTGCAGCTGCCAATCGGAAAAGAGGATGATTTCAAGGGAATCATCGATCTGTTCGAGATGCAGGCTTACATCTATAATGATGATAAGGGTGATGACATCAGTATTACTGATATCCCGGATGATATGAAAGATGATGCGGAACTGTATCACACCGAGCTGGTAGAGAAGATCTGCGAGCTGGATGATGATCTGATGATGCAGTATCTTGATGGAGAGGAGCCGTCCGTTGAGGACCTGAAAGCTGTTCTTCGTAAAGCTACCTGTGAGTGTACCGCTGTTCCGGTATGCTGTGGTAGTGCATACAGAAACAAAGGTGTTCAGAAACTTCTGGACGCAATTCTTGAGTTTATGCCGGCTCCGACCGATATCCCGTCCATCAAAGGTGTGGATATGGAAGGAAATGAGGTTGTAAGACACTCTTCTGATGAAGAGCCGTTCTCTGCACTGGCATTCAAGATCATGGCTGACCCGTTCGTAGGTAAGCTGGCATTCTTCCGTGTGTACTCCGGAACCATGAATTCTGGTTCTTACGTGTACAACTCCACGAAAGATAAGAAAGAGCGTGTAGGACGTATCCTTCAGATGCACGCTAACAAGAGAGCAGAGCTTGACAAGGTTTACTCTGGAGATATCGCAGCAGCAGTTGGTTTCAAGGTAACTACTACCGGTGATACCATCTGTGACGAGCAGCATCCGGTAATCCTTGAGTCTATGGAGTTCCCGGAGCCGGTTATCGAGCTGGCTATCGAGCCGAAGACCAAAGCTGGCCAGGGCAAACTTGGCGAGTCTCTTGCAAAACTGGCAGAGGAAGACCCGACTTTCCGTGCACATACCAATCAGGAAACTGGTCAGACTATCATTGCTGGTATGGGTGAGCTTCATCTGGAGATCATCGTTGACCGTCTGCTTCGTGAGTTCAAGGTAGAGGCTAATGTAGGTGCACCGCAGGTTGCTTACAAAGAGACCATTACCAAACCGGCTGACGTTGACAGCAAATATGCAAAACAGTCTGGTGGACGTGGACAGTACGGACACTGTAAAGTTAAATTTGAGCCGATGGATGCTAACGCAGAGGAGACTTACAAGTTTGAGTCTACCGTAGTTGGTGGTGCTATTCCGAAGGAGTACATCCCGGCTGTAGGCGAAGGTATTGAAGAGGCTATGAAGTCTGGTATCCTTGGTGGATTCCCGGTAGTTGGTGTTCACGCTAACGTATACGACGGATCCTACCATGAGGTCGATTCTTCTGAAATGGCTTTCCATATTGCTGGTTCTCTTGCATTCAAAGAGGCTATGCAGAAAGCAGCTCCGGTTCTTCTTGAGCCGATCATGAAGGTTGAGGTTACTACTCCGGAAGATTACATGGGTGATGTTATCGGTGATATCAACTCCCGTCGTGGTCGTATCGAGGGTATGGAGGACATCGGCGGCGGTAAGATGATCAAAGGTTATGTTCCGCTGGCTGAGATGTTCGGATATGCTACCGACCTTCGTTCCAGAACTCAGGGACGTGGTAACTACTCCATGTTCTTTGAAAAATATGAGCCGGTACCGAAGAACGTTCAGGAGAAAGTTCTTGCTGCAAAGGCAAAATAAAATACAAATAGGCTTGCAAAACAAGCCTATTTGAAATATAATGACAATTAGCTGATTGCGTAATTAAAACGTAGAAAAGTTGATCTAATCAAGGAGGAAAACAAAATGGCAAAAGCTAAGTTCGACAGAACTAAACCACATTGTAATATTGGTACCATCGGTCACGTAGACCATGGTAAAACTACTCTGACCGCAGCTATCACCGCTGTACTGGCAGCTAGAGTTGAGGGAAACCAGGCTACTGATTTCGCTAACATCGATAAAGCTCCGGAAGAGAGAGAGCGTGGAATCACTATCTCTACTGCACATGTAGAGTATCAGACCGCTAAAAGACATTACGCACACGTTGACTGCCCAGGCCATGCTGACTATGTAAAGAACATGATCACTGGTGCTGCACAGATGGACGGCGCTATCCTTGTAGTAGCTGCTACTGATGGTGTTATGGCTCAGACTAAAGAGCACATCCTTCTGTCCCGTCAGGTAGGTGTACCGTACATCGTAGTATTCCTGAACAAATGTGATATGGTTGATGACGAAGAGCTGATCGAGCTGGTTGAGATGGAAGTTACCGAGCAGCTTGAGGAGTACGGATTCAACGATTGCCCGATCGTTAAAGGTTCTGCTCTGAAAGCCCTGGAAGATCCGATGGGACCGTGGGGAGACAAGATCATGGAGCTTATGGATACCGTTGATTCTTATATCCCGGATCCGCAGCGTGCAACTGACAAACCGTTCCTGATGCCGGTTGAGGACGTATTCACCATTACTGGTCGTGGTACTGTTGCTACTGGTAGAGTAGAGCGTGGTGTTCTTCATCTGAACGACGAGGTTGAGATCGTTGGTGTTAAAGAGGAGACCCGTAAGACTGTTGTAACTGGTATCGAGATGTTCCGTAAACTTCTTGATGAGGCTCAGGCTGGTGATAACATCGGTTGTCTGCTTCGTGGTATCCAGAGAACAGATATCGTTCGTGGACAGGTTGTAGCTAAACCGGGCAGCGTTACCTGCCATACCAAATTCACCGCTCAGGTTTACGTACTGACCAAAGATGAGGGTGGACGTCATACTCCGTTCTTCAACAACTATCGTCCGCAGTTCTACTTCAGAACAACTGACGTTACTGGTGTTTGCGAGCTGCCGGCTGGTACCGAGATGTGTATGCCGGGTGACAACGTAGAGATGACCATCGAGCTGATCCATCCGATCGCTATGGAGCAGGGTCTTACTTTCGCTATCCGTGAGGGTGGTAGAACTGTAGGATCAGGTCGTGTTGCTACCGTTATCGAGTAATCACTGATTAACAGATAAAATTATATATCGGTGTCGAATGATACCATTGTGTCCAAACGTAAGATACCCTGGAGACCGAAAGGTTTCCAGGGTTTTTCTGTTGAGGGGGAAAATACCGAAAAATCTTGACTTGAAGCTTTCAGAAGATTAAAATATACACGTATTTGATAGGAGGTGTAAATCTATGGACAGTTGCGATAGTACGGGACGAAGTACGAACTGCGATGGCAGATATCATAAGACGCAGAGGCAGTTGCCCATGGAGCATCAGTAGACCTCTGACTAATTTCACATGTCTTTGAATATAACCATCGCGTAAATTCCTATACTATACAGCCGGAAATGTAAGTGTGCTTTTGGACAGAGCGATGGGTTTTTTATGCCCTTTTGAGACCAATAGAGGAGGCGAAAGACATGGATAAAATGGTTCAGAAACCAAATTATGTAGAAGAATTGCTGGAAATCTTACGCGGCTCCCTGGCGGCAGATGAGCTGCAGGATCAGATTTCGGATTATCATGAGAGTGACATTGCGGATGCATTTGAGCAGTTGACGGAGGAAGAGAGAAGACGTTTATATCCGTTGCTGGGACCGGAATGGATTGCTGAGATTTTTACTTATATTGAAGATCCGGATGAATACCTGAAGGAACTGGATCTTGGACAGGCAGCACAGGTGTTGTCTTACATGGACTCGGACGATGCAGTGGATGTCCTGGATGAGCTGGATGATACCACCCAGGAAAAACTGGTCGGCATGATGGATGAGGAATCCAGCCATGACATTAAGATGCTGCAGTCTTATGAGGATGATGAAGTCGGTAGTCTGATGACAACCAATTTTATTGTGATCCATGAGAATCTGACCATCCGCCAGGCCATGAGAGAACTGATCCGGCAGGCGGGTGAAAATGACAATATATCTACTGTTTACGTAATAGATAAGAATGATCAGTTCTATGGTGCTATCGATCTGAAAGATCTGATCATTGCAAGAGAGAAGGATGCACTGGAAGATATCATCAGTACATCTTATCCGTATGTAACAGATCATGAGAAGATTGATGACTGTATCGAGCAGATCAAGGATTATGCGGAGGATTCTATCCCGGTTCTGACAGAAGATAAACAGCTGATTGGTGTCATTACGGCACAGGACTTGGTTGAAGTAGTCGATGATGCCATGGGCGAGGATTACGCAAAGTTGGCAGGTTTGACCGCTGAGGAAGATCTGGAGGAGACTACCACCGAGAGTATGAAAAAGAGACTTCCGTGGCTGGTTATTCTGCTGTTTCTTGGACTGGCAGTATCCACAGTGGTTGGTGTATTTGAGACCGTAGTGGCCGTACTCCCCATCGTCATGTGTTTCCAGTCATTGATCCTCGATATGGCAGGAAATGTAGGCACACAGTCACTGGCTGTTACCATTCGTGTGTTGATGGATGAGAATCTGACTGCTGGTGAGAAAGTGGGACTTGTATTTAAGGAGATGAAGGTTGGATTTTTCAATGGATTGTTCCTGGGAATCATGGCATTTATCTTTATTGGACTGTATATCTGGCTGCTGAAGGGCAATCCGGTAGTCCATGCATTTGTGATCTCTGGCTGCGTCGGATTTTCATTGATGGCGGCAATGGTGATTTCCAGTTTAGTGGGAACTTTGATTCCGATGTTTTTCCATAAGATCAAGATTGACCCGGCTGTTGCGTCTGGTCCTTTGATCACTACCGTCAACGATTTAGTAGCTGTTGTGATCTACTATGGTCTGGTGTGGATTCTGCTGATTCATTTCTTACATATGGTATAATGGAATCATATAAGGAATAGCACCATCTCGCAGAGAAGGCTTTGCGGGCAGAGATTTGAATAGCGATAAATTGAGAAGGACAGTCGAAAAATCGGCTGTCTTTTTTCTTATATGGGATCAAACAGAGTATTACTCCGTCTAATGAATGTAAGGAAGGAGGAGAAGCAATGCAGGAAAAGGAACTGCTGCAGTTGATCCGAAAGGCGCGATCCAAGGATTCGAACGCATTTTCCAGTCTGATCTATTTCTATATGAAGGATCTGTATCGGGTGGCCATCTCAATCCTCATGAATGACGAGGACGCAGCGGATGCGATTCAGGATACGATTCTTGGCTGCTGGGAGAAACTGCATACATTGAAGCAGGAGAAATATTTTAAGACCTGGTTGACCAGGATCCTGATCAATCACTGCTATGATATGCGGAAGAAGCAACAACGGATGGCAACCATGGAGGATTATGAGGAACCTGTAGCGGAGGATCAGTACAATGTGGAACTGAAGGAAGCATTGGGGCAGTTGGATGAAAAATACCGGATCGTGATGGTTCTATATTATAGCGAAGGATACCAGACAGGCGAGATCGCGGAACTATTGGAGATACCAAGAAGTACAGTGCAGACCAGGCTTCAGCGGGGAAGGGAAAAGCTGGAAGCCTATTATCGTTGACAGAAAGGAGCAGGACAATGAAAGAAGAGAAAGATATTCTGAATAGGGACGTGGAGATTCCGGAAGTGGTATTTAGAAAAGCAGATGCGGCGCTGAATCAGATTCGGGCAAATACAGAATCCACAAAAGTAACCAGAAAAGTAACTCGTATACAAGGAAGAATCCATCATGTGCAGGCGGCTGCAGTGGCATGTGCGGTACTGATCGGAGCAGGAGGAATCACTGCGACGGCAGCAGTCATTCACCACCTGTGGAGCCGCGGTATGCAGGCAAATATTCAGGCAACAGAAGAACAGCAGAAAAATCTGACGGATCAGGGAATGGTGACACAGTTTGATCAGGCATATACTTCGGCAAATTCAGATCTGACAGGCATGGAAGTGACATCCGAAGGAATTACAGTGAAACCGATGGAAATGATCGCTGATGGACATTTTGTACATCTGTCTTTTCAGGTGGAAGGGTATGATCTTCCAGATGGAGAAGAACCTTTCTTTGAGACGGTGAAAGTATATACAGGAGACGAGGAAACAGCAGAAGACAGTTTCGTTAATATGAGTGGAGGTTTTTACAATGGAATTGTCTGTGATGAAAACGGAAATCCTGTATATGAGGATGGAACTTCGCTTACAGCTGATGAAAATGGAACGACGATAGAACAATACAAAGCTGAAGATGGAACATTGGAATACGTGATGACTTTATATAAACCAGATCCAGAAGAAAGTCTTCTGGGGCAGATGCTCCATGTTCAAATGGAAAATCTTGGGACAGTGAAGAAAACAATGTTTATGGATGGAATCGAAGGAACGTGGAGCTTTGATATCCCGGTCAGTGGAAAAGATGCTGCACAGACCTATGAGCTAAATGCACCTCTTGAAAATGTAAATGTGACGGTACTCTCAGCGGCACTCTCACCCATTTCCGTTCGAGTCGATTACGAAGTGACCGGTGAGATTCAGGCACAGGAAGATGACAATGGATTGCCGGAAGTTGGTGGAGTGGTATTGAAGGATGGAAGCCGTCTGCTCTATCTGCTCAACGGAGGTCAGATTGGTTATCAGGACGACACACATGCCTATGAGATTTCTTCCTTTGACCGGGTGATTGATGTGGATCAGGTGCAGTCCCTGCTGTTTCGGATTCATGCAGGAGATTCCCCTGAAAAATACGAGTCGGTTGATTTGAAATAAAAAAAATATATATGGATTGACAATGCTGGTCGGTTATTGTAGACTAAAGAAAAAGAGAAGGTCTACAATAACCGACCTTTTGTGCATGACAGATACAGGAGGAGTCCATATGGAGGAATACAGACTTTGTAACAGCGATTACCGATTTATGACACTGGTGTGGGAACATGGTCCGATTGGTTCGGGGGAACTGGTCAGACTGTGCGCAGAGTATCTGGGTTGGAAGAAATCCACTACCTATACGGAGATCAAGCGGTTGAGCCAGAAGGGCGTTCTGAAAAATGAAAATGCAGTAGTAACATCGCTGGTGACCAGAGAAGAGGTACAGGCGAAAGAGTCTGATGAGTTTGTGGAGCGGACCTTCGATGGTTCGCTGCCGGGATTTCTGACCGCATTCTTAGGAGGCAAAAAATTGTCCCGCCAGGAAGCAGAGGACTTGAAAGCATTGATTGACAATTATCAGGAGGAGGGTTGATATGCTGGAAATAATCTTTAGTCAGATTCTGAAGATGAGTTTGACTGCGGGTGTCTGCATTGTAGTTGTGAGCATGCTTCATCTGGTATTTCACAGAATCCCGCGGAAATATCTGTATGCACTGTGGATCGTGGTGGCATTTCGCCTGGTCTGCCCGGTGTCGGTCAGTACACCGGTGGGATTAGTTTTGATGGGGAATGTAGGGCAGATCGAACAGACGAGTGTGACAGATGAGCTGGTGCAGAGTGAGCAGGCGGTTGGTGATGGACAGTGGAGTACAGATGATGTACGGAAGGCGATTGATTCGCATGTGGCAGGAACTATGCAGGGTGAATCGGTGGTTGGAGATGGAGATTCCGTAACAACTGCTCAGAATAATATGACCGACAAAACAGCTATGCAGGACAACACGACAGGAACCGCCCAGAGCACTGCGTCCAACGTGAGCACCGACAACACTGCAAACGACCAATCAATGTTACCTCTTTTCTCCCGTATCTGGCTTACGGGCATGCTCCTTTCTCTCATCTACTTGCTATACAGCTATCTGAAAACAAGACGCAGATTAAGCCATGCAGTGCTGGTAGAGGATACGACCAGTGAGCGACTGATCCATACGGGCTGGAGATTAGCGCCGGTCTATGAATGTGACGAGTTACCGTCCCCATTTGCCATGGGAATTTTTCATCCGGTAATCTATATTCCTTTCGGACTGGAAGCGTGCCGCCGGGAAATGATCCTTCTGCATGAGCAGTATCATATCCGTCGCCGGGATCATCTGGTGAAATTACTTGCAAGTGTTTTGTTGGCAGTGTACTGGTTCCACCCATTGGTGTGGCTGAGTTGGGTGATTCTGTGTAGAGATATGGAGATGAGCTGTGATGAGAAGGTACTGGAACTGCTGGGAAGTGAGCAGCGGAAAGCATACAGTCTGACTTTACTTCAGTTTGCGTCCGGAGAATCGGCAGGATATGTGCCGCTTGGTTTCGGCGAACCGAACGTAAAGAGTCGGATCAAACATGTGCTGAGATTCAAAAAAGCAGCAGTGGGAACCGGTGTTGTTGGTGTGGTCATTCTTATTGCAACTATCCTTTTACTGGGAAGCAACCGTCAGCAGAATATCAGAGATTCTGCCAATACAGATACTGCGAGCAGTACACAGGAAAATGCAGACGAGACACAGTCAGACAGTTCGAACGTTTCTGATGCAGCAACGCTTCTGTATAGTGTAAAAAATCCTTATGTGGGTGATATTTCTGCTGATGGCAAGGTGCTTCGAGCCATTGAAGAAGTGAGACCTGGTTCTGTATATGCAGGAAAGACAGAACTGCAGACATTAGAGGAGCCATATGAATATCATTTTCTGCTGGAGCAGAACAAAGAGACGCTGAAAGTGAAGACGGGAACGGAGGAGTCGAAACTGAATCAGGAGATGTCCAGAACAGCCGTGCTCATGCTGGCACTGATCGACAATCTGGGAGAAGTCCAGTGGAATTATGCGATGATTGCAGAAGATGGAACCGAGAACGATGTGCTATACACCTCGTATGTGGATATTGACAGTGCACAGCAGTGGCTGGGTGTGGATAACATCAAAGCTTACGCAGAGTCCCCGGAGAAGATGCAGGAATTTCTGGATCTGCTGGATACGGTCAGTGGAGATGCCATAGAAGGTGCAAATACAGAGATTGATGGAACCGCATCGATCACTCACAGAGAAGGCTTTCAGAATGCAACGCTTCATTATTATGTGCCAAAATCATCAGAGGGTATCATGACTACAACGGGTATTTACACGGAGGAAGAAGCTAAGAACCATGCCCAGCGGGCGGTGCAGGAGATCTATGACCTGACTGGTTTTCAGGTGACCGAGTGTTATTATTACGCTTATGACTTTGGAACTATTGTTCTTGGCATGTCAGAGGATGATCTGGAACACAGCAGAGTCTTCTATTCCCGTTGTTTTGCAGATCTTCCGGGCGATACCACATCCATTGCGTCCGCATATCTGGCAAATGCACAAAAAGTATGGTATTCTCCCGTAAAAATGATGATTTTACCGGACAGATATGATATGATGTCCGAGGGTGAAAAAGCAGTGTGGTTCGTGACCCATTCTGGTCAGTATAATGGTCAGAAAGTCTATGCAACCTATCAGGATTATGCTGACCAGCCAGAGACTTGGACAGTAGTGATGGATGATGAGACTGCATATGAGATCACCCTGGAGGCTGACACTAACAGCTTTACGAATCTGGCGGGACCTTATCCGGACGATAATATCCGGCATTGATCAATCCTGGATTGACTGTCCCGCTGACAGTAAGAAAGCACATGTGTCAGGTTAAGATCATATGACTTACGAGGAGGACAGAACAATGAAGAAATACTTGATGATGCTGGCAGCAGGATTGCTGACTGTTTCTCTGGGAGGCTGTGCAGCCGTTACGGACAGCTCACAGACAGACAGTGTCGAGGTAGAGGAAGTTGCGGAAGAAGCGAAAGACGATACAGAAAAGAATGATACGGAGCAGGAAGAGACAGATGAACCTGCATGGTATGGAAGCTGGAAGATCATAGACGTGAAGGCAGCAGCAGTCAGTGCATTGGCAGAAGAAGAGGTTGAAAAATATAAGGATCAGACCATAACCTACGGAGAGACAACGGTTATGGTTGGAGATACCTCTTATGAAATTGAAGGTTATGAGACCATGTTGGATGTATATACTCAGGACAGTATGGCACAGGACTATAAAGCTGATTTAAGTGACTGGTGGAATGGTGCCGGTGAATTATCCTTTGTACAGGTACTGGCAAATGATGATTTCTTCGGAAGTGTATTCTTCGCAACTGATAATGGAGAACTGTGGATCTACTGTGATGGTGTATTTTTCCGGGCAGAAAAAGCAGCATAAGAGAAACAGAATAAATAAGAAGACAGGCAGAAACAGTGACGGTTTCCAGCCTGTCTTTTTTATGTGCGCCCGAAGGCGCACTTTTTTAAAATAAGATCTTATTCTTTGCCATTCCAGCAATAGGTGCACAGATGGTCAGGATCGATACCGACGGAATCCAGAAGGTCATCCAGCCGGTTGAATTTCAAAGAGGTAAAATTCAATTCTTTACGGATCTCTTCTACCATGATCTCATATTTTTCAGAAGAAGGATCGGTGTATTCCTGAAGGATTTCATCTGACACATCAGGTCCTTCCAGCTTCTGGATCACTTTTCTGGTGATCAGGTCCATGTCTGATTTGGAGCGGGAGAAGTTTAAGTACTTGCAGCCGTAGACCAGTGGTGGACATGCCGGCCGGATATGAACTTCTTTAGCTCCACTCTCATACAGGAACTCTGTGGTCTCACGAAGCTGCGTTCCGCGGACAATAGAATCGTCAATGAGGAGCAGGCTCTTACCCTGGATCAGTTCATGAATCGGAATCAGCTTCATATGGGCGATCAGGTTACGGGTATCCTGGATCGTCGGCATGAAGGAGCGGGGCCAGGTAGGTGTGTATTTAATGAAAGGACGGGAAAATGGAATGCCGGATTCATTGGCATATCCAACCGCATGGGCAATTCCGGAATCGGGCACACCAGCTACCGTATCCGGTGTCACATCATCCCGCTTTGCCATACAGGCTCCACAGTTACAGCGCATCTGTTCTACACTGACACCCTCATAGACGCTGGACGGATATCCATAATAGACCCACAGAAATGTACAGATCTTCATATCCTTTCCGGGAGCAGCCAGTGTACGGACTTCCTCCGGTGTCACTACCACAATCTCGCCGGGACCAAGTTCCCGTTCGGGTTCATAACCCAGATTCAGATAAGCAAAGCTTTCAAATGTTACACAATAAGCATCTTCCTTACGTCCGATGATCACCGGTGTTCTTCCCATTTTGTCACGGGCAGCGTAGATACCCTTTGGAGTCAATAACAGAAGAGTCATGGAACCATCGATCAGTTCCTGTGCATAACGGATACCGTCGATCAGATTCTCCTTCTGATTGATAATAGCTGCTACCAGCTCGGTTGGGTTGATGTCGCCACCGCTCATTTCCAGAAAATGAGTGTGTCCGCTCTGGAAGATCAGCTTCGTAATCTCTTCTGCGTTGTTGATCTTACCAACGGTAGTAATCGCAAAGGTTCCATGATGGGAACGGACGATCAATGGCTGGGGTTCGTAGTCTGAGATACAGCCAATACCAATATTACCTTTCATTTTCTGCATATCCTTTTCGAATTTGGTACGGAAAGGTGCATTTTCAATATTATGGATTGCACGGTCAAAACCATCCGGTCCGTAGACCGCCATACCTCCACGACGGGTTCCCAGATGGGAATGGTAATCTGTTCCAAAGAACAGGTCAAACAAACAGTCTGATTTTGATGCAACTCCGAAAAAGCCGCCCATAGTTATCCTCCTCAGTAAATGTTTTAACAGTCATCAAGAAACATTATATCTGTGACGGCTCCAAAAGGAAAGCCAATTTTTGTCAAATTTTTTGAAAAAATAAAAGGATTGTGGTATCGTAGAAAACAGATTTGAATATGTGAGGTGTAAGAGATGAGATTATTTGTATACAGTATGAGAACCTTTGATGAGCTTCCGTTTTTTGAAAAATTCTGTGCGAAATACAATGTGGAATATGATTACACCACCGAGACGCCCTGTCTGGAGAACCTTGACATGGCAGCAGGCTATGATGTGGTGGATGTGATCACGACCGTATTTGACAAGCCTATGTTGAAGAAACTTCATGATCTGGGGATTAAATGTATTGCCACCAGAACCATCGGCTATGACCACATTGATGTGGAGTATGCAAAGGAGCTGGGGCTTGGTGTGATCCATATCAGTTATTCACCGAACAGTGTAGCGGATTACACAATCATGATGATGCTGATGGGCTGTCGCAAGATGAAGCATATTATGGAGCGGGCTGCCATTCAGGATTATACCTTGAAAGGAAAACTGGGTCGGGAACTGCCGGACTGCACCGTTGGAATCATCGGAACCGGCCGGATCGGTCGTACCGTGATTCGTCACCTGAGCGGATTTGGCTGTAAGATGCTGGCTTATGATCTCTATGAAAATGACGAAGTGAAGCAGTATGCGCAGTATACAGATCTGGAGACTCTTTATAAAGAGTGTGATATTATTACCCTCCATGCACCGGCAACCGAGGATAATTATCATATGATCGGCACAGATGCCATTGCAAAGATGAAGCAGGACGTGATTATTATTAACTGTGCCCGTGGCGCCCTGATCGACACGGATGCGCTGATCGATGGTATCGAGAGCGGCAAAGTCGGTTTTGCAGGATTGGATGTGGTGGAGCATGAGAGCGGTCTGTATTACTTTGACCGTATGGGTGAGCCGCTTCACAATCCACGTCTGGCGATCCTTCGTTCCTATTCCAATGTGGTTGTCAGCCCGCATACGGCATTCTACACCGACGAGGCGGTTGCCAATATGGCAGAAAATTCCATCATCGGTGCGATCAAATTCATGAATGGAGAAGATACCCCGTATCTTGTATAGGCTCAGCAATCGGTTTGCATGGCAATGCATCGGTGTTTTGTGCCTGTTGTGCAAACTGATAATTGTATAAATACCATATAAAAATCAGATAATTTATAAAATATAAATATTTTATCTAAAAATAGTTGACAAAATAAGAAAGATGTTGTATTATAAAGTCACCAACAAGAAAGAGATACAAAAATCTCTGGAACGGAGGTAAGGTCCAATGGGAAGATGAAAAACCTTACAAAAAGATGAATTGATGAGGATGAAACGGACAACTGAATGATCTGACAGAATTAAAAAGATCAAGATTCTAAGCAGACTGGATGAAGTTGATCAAGATCCGAATAAGAATATCAGACAGGTGGACGAGAAACACCGTGATACAAAGTCGGACAGACACTTGCTCAGTATGATACATAATCGCAGATCGATAGAAAGTGGATCAGATCAAATAGAAACAGAGGTACAGACCGATGCAGAGTCTCAAGAAGGATCAAAAAAAGTAAGGAAAAAAATCAAAGGAGGACCAACAATCTGAAAGACCCAATAATCTTGAAAGGAGATAATAAAGGTGAAACTCCAGATTGACAGGTAAAGAGTCATTCGATGAATCAAAATCGGATGACTCTTTTTCGTGTGTTCTGCAAAAGTTATGGTAGAGATTTTTGGAAGTTGCGGTTATAATAAAAAGGAACATGAGCAGGAGGCACGGAACATGTATGAGTATGACAGCAGAGTACGCCTGTCGGAGGTGGACCAGCATCAGAGGATGACTTTGAATGCAGTATTGAATTATTTTCAGGACTGCAGTTCTTTTCACTCAGAAGATCTGGGTGTGGGGATTGAGTATCTGAACGAACACAATCGAATGTGGGTGCTGCGGTCATGGAAGATCGTTGTGGACCGTTATCCATATATGGGTGAACAGATCAAAGTAGGCACATGGCCTTATGAGTTTGGTCGTATGACAGGACGGAGAAACTTCCGGCTGCTGGACAATCAGGGAAAGATGGTGGCTTATGCGGATTCTGAATGGGTATTGATGGATACAGAGCGCATGCGACCAACGAAGATCGAGGAAAGTCTCTCCGGAGCATATACACTGGAGCCGGGACTGGATATGGGTTCAGAAGAAGGAAAGATCCGCTTACCGGAGCAGATGGAGAGCAGAGATGCATTTGAAGTGCATGAATATCATCTGGATGTGAATCGGCATGTAAATAACGGACAATATGTACAGATGGCGGCAGATTATCTGCCGGAAGAGACGAAGATTCACGAGATGCGGGCAGAATATAAACGGTCAGCCGTACTGGGCAACCAGATCTGTCCTTTGATCGGAAAGAGGGAGAACACCTGGATCGTATCGTTAAATGATGAAAATGGTATGCCTTATGCAGTGATAGAATTTAAGTGACAGGAGAAAGAAAGTTGATGCAGTTAGGAGAAAAACAGCTTCTGAAGGTTGTGAAAAAAGTGGAATTTGGCGTGTATCTGGGAGAAGAGGACTCTGAAGAGAGAGTCCTGCTTCCGATAAAGCAGGTTCCTGAAAATATACAGGTGGGAGATGGCCTGGAAGTATTTTTATATAAGGATTCCAAGGACCGTCTGATTGCAACGACCAGAGAACCAGCGGTAACACTGGGACAGATTGCAAAGCTTCCGGTGAAAGAAGTGACCAAGATCGGTGCATTTCTGGACTGGGGATTGGAAAAAGATCTGTTTCTGCCGTTTAAGCAGCAGACCCACCGGGTACATCCAGGAGAAGAGTGTCTGGTAGGACTTTACACAGATAAGAGCGGACGTCTGTGTGCGACCATGAATGTATATGAGTATTTAAGGCAGGACAGCCCTTATGCGAAAGATGATCATGTAACAGGGACAATCTACCAGATCAGCAAGAATTTTGGAGCGTTTGTGGCAGTGGATGATCAGTTTTCCGGTCTTATTCCAGCCAGAGAGTTTTTTGGACAGGCACAGATCGGAGATCAGGTGCAGGCCCGCGTAACCGGTGTGAAGGAAGATGGTAAACTGGACTTGAGTCTTCGCGAAAAAGTAGGCGTGCAGATCAATGAAGATGCGGCAGCCGTTATGCGTGTGATTGAAGAATTTGACGGGGTACTGCCTTTCACAGATAAAGCATCTCCAGAAGTAATCAAGCGGGAAATGGCTATGAGTAAAAATGCATTTAAGCGTGCAGTTGGTCACCTGCTGAAAGAGAAAAAAATTGAAATAACAGAGAAAAGTATTCGAAAACTATAAAAAACATCCAAATTCTCCCAGACTTTAAAAGGTATTTTTGGATGGGGATCAGGAAAAAAGGCTTGCAAATACAGGTTTTCTTGAGTATAATGTAGGCGTAGAAAAGGAAAGGAGATTATAGAAATGAAAGTACAGAATATCAAAGATGTGAACAAGTTCTTTGAAGTGATCGACAGCTGTAAAGGTAAAGTAGAGTTAGTTACGGGAGAGGGCGACAGACTGAATCTGAAATCCAAACTGTGCCAGTATGTATCCCTTGCAAATATTTTCTCCAACGGTGAGATTCCGGAACTGGAGATCATTGCTTATGAGAAAGAGGATATCGATAAACTGCTGTCCTTCATGATCAACGGCTAATAACACATAAGAATTTACAGATCAGGGAATGATGATTTATCATTCCCTGATTTTTTTATACGTAAATATAATGCAAAATACACATGGAATGTGGTATCATGAAACATAGTTCGATATACGCAGAGGGGATACGAAAAGAAGATGAATTTTACACATTTACATGTGCATACAGAATACAGTCTGTTGGATGGATCCAATAAGATCAAGGAATATGTGGCAAGAGTCAAGAAACTGGGCATGGACAGTGCAGCGATCACTGACCATGGTGTCATGTATGGTGTGATTGATTTTTATAAAGAGGCAAAAGCTCAGGGAATCAAGCCGATCCTGGGATGCGAGGTCTATGTGGCGCCAGGTTCCCGGTTTGACAAAGAGGCAGGAAATAACGAAGATCGTTATTATCATCTGGTGTTGCTGGCGGAAAATAACGAGGGCTACCAGAACCTGATGAAGATCGTATCGATCGGGTTTATCGATGGATTTTACTATAAGCCGCGCGTGGATATTGAGACACTGGAAACATATCATGAAGGTATCATTGCATTGAGCGCCTGCCTGGCAGGAGAGATCCCACGCTATATCATGCGTGGAATGTACGAGGAAGCATGTAAATCTGCTCTGCGCTATCAGAATATCTTTGGAAAAAATAATTTCTTTCTGGAGCTGCAGGATCATGGCATGCCGGAACAGAAGCAGGTCAATCAGTCGCTGCTTCGCATGAGCAGGGAGATGGGAATTGAACTGGTGGCAACCAATGATGTGCACTACACGTATGCGGAGGATGTGAAGCCGCATGATATCCTGCTCTGTCTGCAGACTGGCAAGCGGCTGTCGGATGAGGACCGTATGCGTTATGAAGGCGGTCAGTATTTTGTTAAATCCCCGGAAGAGATGGCAACGTTGTTTCCCTATGCACCTGAAGCTTTGGAAAATACGTATAAGATTGCACAGCGTTGTAATGTGGAGATTGAGTTTGGCGTGACCAAGCTTCCGAAATACGATGTGCCGGAAGGCTATACTTCCTGGGAATATCTGAATAAATTGTGCTGGGATGGATTTGCAGAGAGATATCCGGATGATACCGGAAAATTGAGAGATCAGCTGACCTATGAGTTGTCCATTATTCAGAAGATGGGATATGTGGATTATTTCCTGATCGTATGGGATTTCATCAAGTATTCCAGAGACCATGGGATTGCTGTGGGACCTGGACGAGGTTCTGCCGCAGGAAGTCTGGTTTCCTATACGCTGGGAATCACGAATATTGACCCGGCAAAATATCAGCTGCTGTTTGAGCGTTTTTTGAACCCGGAGCGAGTATCCATGCCCGATATCGATGTGGACTTCTGCTTCGAACGGAGACAGGAAGTCATCGATTATGTCGTCCGTAAATACGGCAAAGACCGGGTCGCACAGATCGTGACCTTTGGTACACTGGCGGCAAGAGGTGTGCTTCGTGATGTGGGGCGTGTGATGGATATGCCCTATGCCTTTGTGGATTCCATTGCGAAGATGGTGCCGCAGGAACTGAATATTACACTGGATCGGGCGTTGAAGACCAATCCGGAGTTTAAGACTTTATATGACACCAATGAGCAGGTAAAAGAGCTGGTGGATATGTCCATGCGCCTGGAGGGACTGCCACGGCATACATCCATGCATGCGGCAGGTGTGGTCATCAGTCAGAAGGCGGTAGATGAATATGTGCCGCTCTCCAGAGCACAGGACGGATCACTGACCACTCAGTTTACCATGACCACATTGGAAGAACTTGGACTTCTGAAAATGGATTTCCTGGGGCTTCGTACCCTGACTGTAATCCAGAATGCTGTGCGGATGGCCGAGCAGGGACATGGCTGCAAGATTGATGTGGATCACATTGATTACAATGATAAAGCAGTGTTGGATTCTCTGGGAACCGGTAAGACAGACGGCGTGTTCCAGCTGGAAAGTACGGGTATGAAGAATTTCATGAAGGAGCTGAAGCCTCAGAGCCTGGAGGATATTATCGCAGGTATTTCCCTGTATCGTCCAGGTCCTATGGATTTTATCCCTCAGTATATCAGGGGAAAAAATCATCCGGAGACGATTACTTACGACTGCCCGCAGCTGGAATCGATCCTGGAACCGACCTATGGCTGTATTGTTTATCAGGAGCAGGTTATGCAGATCGTGCAGAAGCTGGCAGGTTATACATTGGGCCGTGCAGACCTGGTGCGCCGTGCTATGTCAAAGAAGAAGGCAGCTGTCATGCAGCAGGAACGCCAGAACTTTGTATATGGAAATGAAGCGGAAGGTGTCCCTGGATGTATTTCCAGAGGTATCCCGGAAAATGTGGCAAATAAGATCTATGATGATATGATCGACTTTGCAAAATATGCATTTAATAAATCCCATGCAGCGGCTTATGCGGTAGTTGCCTATCAGACTGCGTGGCTGAAATATTATTATCCGGTGGAATTTATGGCAGCGTTGATGACATCTGTTATCGATAATTCAACAAAAGTGTCCGAGTATATTCTGACCTGTCGGCAGATGAGCATCGGTATTCTTGCACCGGATGTAAATGAGAGTGAAAGTGCATTTTCCGTGTCCGGTGGAGCCATCCGTTATGGCCTGAATGCCATCAAGAGTGTTGGTCGTCCGGTGATCGAGAGCATTATTGCAGAACGAAAAGCAGGGGGACCGTATGTAGATCTTTCTGATTTTATCCATCGTCTGCCAGGCAAAGATGTGAATAAACGTGTAGTGGAAAATCTGATCAAGTCGGGCGCATTTGACAGCTTTCCGGCGAACCGCAGGCAGATGATGCTGATCTACGGGCAGATCATGGATGAGGCAGCGCAGAAAAAGAAGACAGAACTGGCGGGACAGATGAGCCTGTTTGATTTTGCGGCAGAAGAGGATAAGGAAGCTTTCAAAGTGAAGATTCCAGTAGTTGCTGAATATAACAAGGGAGATCTGCTGGCATTTGAAAAAGAGGTACTGGGATTTTATATCAGCGGTCATCCACTAGAGGAATATGAAGAGCAGTGGAAGCGAGGAATCAGCCATGTGACCACAGATTTTCTCCCACCGGAGGAGGGAGAACTTCCGAAGGTTCATGACGGGGAGCGTGCCACCGTGGGAGGCATGATTACCACTAAGACGATGAAAGCCACCAAGACCAATAAAATGATGGCATTCATCACCATTGAGGATCTGGTGGGAACCGTGGAAGTGATCGTATTTCCAAGAGATTATGAAAAGATCGGAAAGATGCTGAATGTGGATGATAAAGTGTTTGTAAGCGGACGGATTTCTGCTGAGGAAGATCGTGCCAGCAAGATGATCCTGGAAAGCATCCGCCCATTTTCAGAGCCGAAGAAGGAACTGTGGATCCAGTTTATGGATGTGGAAGAGTTTAAACGCCGGGAACCGGAACTGTTGTCAACGATCATGGACAGCGAAGGCAGCGACAGTGTGATCATCTATGTAAAAAAAGAAAAGATGAAGAAGGTGCTTCCTGCCAGCCGGAATATTAAGATCACAGATGAGCTTCTGGGGCAGCTTTATCAGATGTTTGGAGAGAAAAATGTAAAAGCTGTAGAGAAGTATATTGAAAATACAGGAAAAATGCATTAAAATGTGAAAGAATTATGTTTTTGACAAACTGTTTGCGGAGGAATCGACCATGGCAAAAGAAGTGAACACAATTGGAGTTTTGACAAGTGGCGGAGACGCGCCGGGTATGAACGCAGCCATTCGCGCAGTGGTGCGTCAGGCATGCGCCAACGGCAAGAAGGTAAAAGGAATCCGCAGAGGATATCAGGGCCTTCTGGAAGAAGATATTATAGATATGCAGAGAGAATCTGTCAGCGATATCGTGGACAAAGGCGGTACTATCTTATTTACGGCCAGATGCTCAGAGTTTCGTACAGAAGATGGTCAGAGAAAAGGTGCGGAGATCTGCAAGAAACATGGAATTGATGGTCTGGTAGTCATCGGTGGAGACGGTTCCTTTGCAGGCGCACAGAAGCTGGCAGGATTTGGCGTAAATACAGTTGGTGTACCGGGAACCATTGACCTTGATATTGCATGTACAGAATACACTATCGGATTTGATACGGCAGTTAATACAGCCATGCAGGCCATTGATAAAGTACGTGATACTTCCACATCCCATGAGCGCTGCAGCATCATTGAGGTTATGGGACGTAATGCAGGATACATTGCACTGTGGTGCGGTATTGCCAACGGTGCAGAAGATATTCTGATCCCGGAACAGTATGATTATGATGAGCAGAAGATCATCAATAACATTATCAATAACAGAAAACGTGGAAAGAAGCATCATATTATCATCAATGCAGAGGGAATCGGACATTCCACTTCTATGGCAAGGCGGATCGAGGCAGCTACCGGTGTGGAGACCCGTGCAACGATCCTGGGTTACATGCAGCGTGGCGGAAGCCCGACCTGCCGTGACCGTGTCTATGCGACCATGATGGGTGCCATGGCAGTCGATCTGCTCTGCGAAGGCAAAAGTAACCGTGTAGTTGGATTCAGCCACGGTGAGTTCAAGGATTTTGATATTAATGAAGCGCTTGGCATGAACAAGGGTGTATCAGATTATATGATTAAAGTTGCAAAGGATATGTCCAAATAATGATAACAAGTACATCGAATCCACAGGTAAAGAATCTGCAGCAGCTTGGCCGTAAGGCAAAGCTTCGCAATGAGCAGGATGTCTTTCTTGTGGAAGGAACAAAAATGTATCTGGAAGTTCCAGCGGAACGGATCCGCAAGGTCTATCTCTCCCAAAGTCTCTATGAGGAAAAGGGAGAAAGCTTTGTAAAAGGACATGACGTAGAGATTCTGGAGGACAGAGTGTTTGCAGCGGCCTGCGATACGAAGACACCACAGGGTGTGCTGTGCATGGTACAGCAGTATCATTACCGGTTAGAAGACCTGTTGAAGAAAAAGAATCCATTGCTGATGATCCTGGAAAATCTGCAGGATCCTGGAAATCTGGGGACAATTCTGCGGACAGCCGAAGGTGCAGGTGTAGATGGTGTGATCCTGAGCAAGGAGTCTGTGGATATCTACAATCCTAAGACGATCCGTTCAACCATGGGTTCTGTGTACCGGCTTCCGTTTCTCTATGTGGACAGCATTGAGTCCATCCTTCCTGTGCTGAAAAAGCATCATGTGCACACCTATGCGGCACATCTGAAAGGAAAAAACAGCTACGAGCAGGAGAATTACTGTGGTGGAACCGCATTTTTCATTGGAAATGAGGGAAATGGTCTGACCGATCACCTGAGCAGTCAGGCGGACACATTGATTCGGATTCCTATGGAAGGAAAGCTGGAATCGCTCAACGCGGCAGTCGCATCTGCGATACTTATGTATGAGTCGTACAGACAGAGAAGAAATGCATAAATAAAATTTGAAAAAATTTAAAAAAAGGTATTGACTTTTATCAAAAATGTGGTAAGATAAACAAGTCAGTTCGGTACAGCAACGAATGGACAACAAGATGGGGTCTTAGCTCAGCTGGGAGAGCATCTGCCTTACAAGCAGAGGGTCACAGGTTCGAGCCCTGTAGGCCCCATTTTTTATGTCTATATTACTTTCTTTCACAGGCCATTGGCCTGTTTTTTTTGTTTATTTGACAAAAATGAAATCTTCTGTTAGAATCTTCGTAATAATTGTAATATTTCTGTAACATTTAGAATAACATAATAGCAACAGCACAGATACAGGAGGATATGTTATGTGTAAAAAGGGGTTGTCCGTGCTTGTCTTATTATCTTTGTGGATGTGTCTCACAGGATTTGCAAGTCTGGGAGAGGAAGGCAAGGATACATGGAATTCCATGATGGAACAGTTATCAGCAGAGGAAATAGATCAGCTGCTGGCAGAGGAGAATGAGTGGTACGGCAAAGTAATGGCGAACGTAGAAGATTCTGTTACTATCCGTGCGGAAGCAAGCAGCGACTCTGCGGCAGTTGGTAAGATGTTTAAAGGCGATGCCGGAGAGATCCTGGAGCAGCAGGAAGGATGGACAAGAATCCAGTCCGGAGATGTGGACGGATGGGTCAGCGATGAATATCTGGCATTTGGAAAAGACGCTGAAGAGCGTGCAGAAGAAGATGTAAAGAAGATTGCCACTGTGACAGCGGACGGCCTGAAGGTGAGAGATGAGGCAAATACTGATTCACCGGTGATCGATCTGATCGGACATGGGGAGCAGATCGAGGTTGGCGAGGAAGAAGATGGATGGCTGCAGATCATCTACTCGGATGGAGAAATCGATTATGTATCTGCAGATTATGTGGAAGTAAGTTACAATTACGGCGAAGCTAAGACCATGGAGCAGATCGAGGCCGAAGAGGCAGCGCGCCGTGCAGAGGAAGAAAAGGCAAAGCGAACCAAAAATCTGGGCGCTATTGCAGCAAGCACTGACGAAGTAACTCTTCTGGCAGCACTGATCCAGTCCGAGAGTGGCAACCAGCCATACGAAGGACAGCTAGGTGTTGGCGCAGTGGTCATGAACCGGGTACGGAGCGGATCCTATCCGAATACGATCCAGGGAGTGATCTCGGCACCGGGACAGTTTGGACCGGCAGCTACCGGAAAAGTGTCAGCGATTCTGGCCAGTGGTCCGAAGGCAAGCTGTATGCAGGCAGCACAGGCGGCTATCAATGGTGAGACCACCGTTGGAACGGCAACTCATTTCAGAAGTGTGTCTTCCGGTATGCAGGGAATCGCAATCGGAAATCATGTATTCTGGTAAAAGGATATACAGAGGCAGAGGATGGAACTGACCATTTTCTGCTTCTTTTTGTTTTGGTTGTCAATTATCAGGGAATATTGTATAATGAGTGCAAGCGAGTCAACGTGCTTGTGCGATTGACGAGCGACGAAATTATCGAATGAGCCGGGCTCATGAGATAATGGTAACAATCATAGGAATGGAGGGCGGTACTATGCTGAACATGAATCCGGCTATTGGATGGCTGGTATTGATCATTATACTTCTTGTGATTGAAATCGCGACACTGGGACTGACAACTATATGGTTTGCGGGCGGAGCCACAGCGGCTTTTCTGTCCACATTCTTCGGAGCGGGTCCTGTGATTCAGTGGATGCTTTTTCTTGTTCTGTCTTTGACATTTCTGTTACTGACCAGACCCATGGCAGTGCGTTACATGAAGAACAATCAGGTAAGCACCAATGCAGACAGTCTGGTAGGAAAGACGGTAGTGGTAAGTGAGAAGATCGACAATCTGGCACAGTCCGGCAAGGTGAACATTGCAGACATCGAGTGGATGGCCAGAAGCACAGATGACTTGAAGATCATTCCGGCAGGCAGAAAAGTGAAGATCTGCTCAATCGAAGGCGTGAAACTGATCGTGGAAGAGATAAAGGAGGAAAATTAAATGCTCATCGTACTGGCTATTTTGATACTTATTATTCTGATGATCCTTGCATCCTGTGTGAAGATCGTACCGCAGACTACGGCGCTGGTTATCGAGCGGCTTGGTGCTTACAATGGCACCTGGAAAGTGGGAATCCACTTTAAAGTGCCGATCATTGACCGTGTGGCAAGAAAAGTGACCTTAAAAGAGCAGGTTGTGGATTTTGCACCACAGCCGGTGATCACAAAAGATAATGTAACCATGAGAATCGACACTGTTGTATTCTTCGAGATCACGGATCCGAAGCTCTATGCATACGGTGTTGAGAATCCGATCATGGCAATCGAGAATCTGACAGCAACGACCCTTAGAAATATTATCGGTGATCTGGAACTTGACCAGACTCTTACCTCCCGCGAGACTATCAACACCAAGATGCGTGCATCTCTGGATGTGGCAACTGACCCGTGGGGAATCAAAGTAAAACGTGTGGAGCTTAAGAACATCATTCCACCGGCTGCTATCCAGGATGCTATGGAGAAGCAGATGAAGGCAGAGCGTGAACGTCGTGAAGCCATCCTTCGTGCAGAAGGAGAGAAGAAGTCCACCATTCTTGTAGCAGAAGGTAAGAAAGAATCTGCAATTCTGGATGCAGAGGCTGAGAAACAGGCAGCTATCCTTCGTGCAGAGGCACAGAAGGAGAAGATGATCCGCGAGGCAGAAGGTCAGGCAGAGGCTATTCTGAAAGTGCAGCAGGCAAATGCAGATGGTCTTCGTTTCCTCAAAGAGGTTGGAGTGGATGAATCCGTACTTCGCCTGAAAGGAATGGAAGCATTTGCAAAGGCAGCTGACGGTCAGGCAACCAAGATCATTATTCCGTCTGATATTCAGAAGATGGCAGGTGTGGTAACATCTGTGGCAGAGATCGCAAAAGAGGCATAACAGCCGCAGAATACGGAACGTATATCATTCGGGCTGACGCTAGATGCGCCAGCCCGTTTGCTGATAAAATGGCAGGAGGACAAACACATGGACTTAAAAGGAAGAAATTTTCTGAAATTACTGGATTATACACCGGAGGAGATGGAGTATCTGCTGAACCTGGCAGCAGAGCTGAAAGAGAAGAAGAAAAATGGTATTCTGGTAGATACATTGAGAGGTAAAAATGTAGCGCTGATCTTTGAGAAGACCAGTACCCGTACTCGTTGCTCTTTTGAGGTGGCTGCCCATGATCTGGGAATGGGAACTACGTATCTTGACCCAAGCGGATCCCAGATCGGAAAAAAAGAGAGTATAGCAGATACGGCCCGCGTTCTGGGAAGAATGTATGAGGGAATTGAATATCGTGGATATGGACAGGATATTGTGGAAGAACTTGCAAAATATGCCGGAGTTCCGGTATGGAATGGTTTGACCAATGAGTTTCATCCAACACAGATCCTGGCAGATATGCTGACCATCCGTGAGCATTTTGGAACATTGAAGGTAAAAGTAGTATACATGGGTGATGCCCGTTATAATATGGGAAATTCCTGGATGGTAGGCTGCGCGAAGATGGGTATGGACTTTACTGCATGTGCGCCGAAGAAATACTGGCCGTCAGAAGAGCTGGTAGCACAGTGCCAGGAGATCGCAAAAGAGACCGGAGCCAAGATCACTCTGGAAGAAAATGTAGAGAAGGCTGTCAAAGGTGCAGATGTGATCTACACCGATGTATGGGTATCCATGGGAGAGCCGGATGAAGTATGGGCAGAGCGGATCAAAGATCTGTATCCGTATCAGGTGAACCGTGAGGTGATGGAATGTGCAGGAGAGCAGGCTGTATTTATGCATTGTCTGCCGGCGTTCCATGATCTGGGAACCAAGATCGGAAAAGAGATCAGCAAGAAATTTGGCATTGATGCCATGGAAGTTACGGATGAAGTATTTGAATCCAGTCAGTCTGTTGTGTTTGATGAAGCAGAGAATCGTATGCATACCATTAAGGCTGTCATGGCAGCTACTCTGGGAGCATAAGGAGATTTGGGAGTAACGGAACGATGAAGTCTCTTCTGAAACATTATCGGTTATGTAATATATGGATTTGCCTGTTCATTGTGGCCATGGCATTTACGGCGGCATCGGACAGACAATATCATTCTTTGTGTGTGACACTGGCATTCGGTGCCGGAGGACTGATGTATTCCCTGGGTGTTGTCAAGGAGTGGATATCGGGGAATCGGATCGCAGGGGCAGTGGAACTGATCCTGGCATCTTGTATGTGGACAGCCACAATCTGCTCGATCTTGCTGGCAGGAGGAATCTTATGAAAACAGAATTATTGAAAATATTGAGAGAATCCGATGGATATGTATCCGGACAGCAGTTGTGCGAGCGGTTTCATGTGTCACGGACAGCAGTCTGGAAAGTGATCCAGCAGTTAAAAGAAGAAGGCTATGAAGTAGAAGCAGTGAAAAACAGAGGATACCGGATCATGACTACACCAGATGTGATTACCGCAGAAGAGATCAGGAGTCGTCTGCATACGAACTGGATGGCTGAGAATTGCATTTATCTGGAAAGTGTTGATTCCACTAATAACTATGCAAAACGGATCGCAGAAGACGGAACACCTTCAGGAACGTTGGTGGTAGCGGATGAGCAGACCGGAGGAAAAGGCCGTCGGGGAAGAAGCTGGTCTACCCCTAAGGGCAGTAATATTGCTATGACATTGCTTCTGCGTCCGAGATTCCGACCGGAACATGCATCCCGCATGACACTTCTGGCTGCCATGGCAGTTACCTGCGGAATTCGCCGGGTGACAGGACTTGATGCAGGAATCAAGTGGCCCAATGATGTAGTCGTCAACGGACATAAGGTGTGCGGAATTCTCACAGAGATGAATACAGAAGTGGATTACATCAATTATGTAGTCATAGGAATCGGTATCAATGTAAACCAGAAGGAATTCCCGGAGGAGATCCGTGAGATCGCAGGGTCTCTGTGTCTGGAGGCAGGAAAGCAGATCGGCCGTGCGGCACTGATCGCAGCGATTATGGAAGAATTGGAGCGCATCTATGAGATCTTCCAGAAGACGGAAGATCTGTCAGGACTTTATAAGGAATATAATCAGATCTGTGTCAACTGTGGACGGAAGATTCGCGTGCTGGAGCCGGGACATGAATACACTGGCGTGGCAGAAGGTATTAATCAGGATGGCGAGCTTATGGTAGTCAGAGACGATACCGGAGAGAAAGTCAGTGTCTATGCGGGCGAAGTATCTGTCCGGGGATTTTATGGATATGTATGATGAACAGAGGTGAATGAATGTATCAGGATCAGGTTGTGCTGTGCGGAGCCAGTGCATATGAACAGAAATATTATTTAAATGAAGATTTTAAGAGTCTGCCGTCACAGGTCCAGGATGAACTGAAGATCATGTGCGTGCTGTTTACGGAGGATGTGGGAGGTATTCTGACGCTGGTGTTCGATGAGGATGGCAAGCTTTTACTGGAGACGTCGGCGGATGAAGGAGACCTGCTCTATGACGAGATCGGAAGCGAGCTGAAGATCCGTCAGATCCGGAAAGAAAAAGCAGAGTTTCTGCAGTCACTGGAGTTATTTTACAAGGTATTTTTCATGGGAGAAGATGTAGAATGATTCGGAAACTGCAGATTGGAGATGTACAACTGGAAAATAATCTGATTCTTGCACCTATGGCAGGCGTTACCGACCTGCCATTTCGTCTGTTGTGCAAGGAACAGGGGGCAGGACTTCTGTGTATGGAGATGGTCAGTGCCAAGGCGATCCTATATAACAATAAGAATACGGAAGCACTGATGGCAATTGATGACAGAGAGCCTCCGGTATCGCTGCAGCTCTTCGGGTCAGATCCCGATGTGATCAGTGAGATGGCAAAGCGGATCGAGGAGCGTCCATTTTCCATTCTGGATATTAACATGGGCTGCCCTGTGCCGAAAGTGACTGGAAACGGTGAAGGTTCTGCACTTATGAAGAATCCAAAGCTGGTGGAGGAGATCATCACCAAGACTGCCCGTGCCATCAGAAAGCCGGTGACCGTCAAGATCCGAAAGGGATTTGACGAGAGCCATGTAAATGCAGTAGAGATTGCGAAAATCGCGGAAGCCAGCGGTGCGGCTGCTGTGGCAGTCCACGGACGGACCCGGGAACAGTATTACAGTGGCAAAGCGGACTGGGATATTATCCGTCAGGTGAAAGAAGCGGTGAAGATTCCTGTGATCGGGAACGGCGACGTGACTTCAGCAGAGAGCGCAGATGCAATCATGCGGGAGACTGGCTGTGATGGTGTGATGATCGGCAGAGGTGCCCAGGGAAATCCATGGATCTTCCATCAGATCCTGCATTGGATGGAAACGGGAGAACATGAGGCGAAGCCGACCCTGGAAGAAGTAAAGCAGATGATCTTAAAGCATGCAGTGCTGCTGGTGCAGGAAAAAGGTGTCTACACGGGCATGCGGGAAATGCGCAAGCACGTAGCATGGTATACCACGGGCTATCCTCATTCTGCAAAATTACGGGCAAGAGTCAATGAGATCACAAGTCTTGAAGAATTAACAGGATTGCTGGAACAGTTGTAGCATATAGTAGCATCAGAGGTGATGCTGCGATGTTGGATTTTATAAAAAATTTTATATCAAAACTGCTGAACGGTACCAGTGATGAGCAATCAGATAGAACACAGGAACAGGAACCATTGGTCAGACAGTGGCAGTTTGCTGACTATGTGCCGCGGATCCCTGAGATCATACTTTATATAAGACGTCAGCGTGAGATTCCAAGGCGACAGCTGGAACTGACGTTGATCGATAAAGAAGATGAACCAGCATGGAGGATCAAAGGAATCCTGAGAAACCTTATGAAAGATCCGCAGGTGATGTATCTGGTTACAGACCGGGCGGAGGCATTTGCTGAGATGGAAGAAGAAGCCATGGAGATGTATGGACTTCCATTTCTTGTGCTTGACAAAACAGAACTTGAAAAAATGCCTGGAAATCTGGTTTTAGACCTGAATCTATGGGAAAACCAGCTTGACAGATTCAGCAAAATATGGGTATAATACGTTGTTTCAATGAGATAATAGAGGCAGTGTCTGCCGTAGTATGATTGGAAGGTGTAGAGCATGGCTGAGAAGAAAAATATTCTTACCTATGAAGGATTAAAAAAACTGGAGGACGAATTACAGGATCTGAAAGTAAATCAGAGACGTGAGATCGCTCAGAAGATTAAAGAAGCAAGAGAGCAGGGAGATCTGTCAGAGAACGCTGAGTATGATGCAGCAAAAGACGAGCAGCGCGATATTGAGGCTCGTATTGAGCAGATCGAGAAGATCCTCAAGAATGCAGAGGTTGTTCTGGATGAGGAGATCGATCTTGACAAGATCAGTATTGGCTGTCTGGTACGTGTACTGGACGTAGAGTATGACGAAGAGGAAGAGTATAAACTGGTTGGTTCTTCCGAGGCAAGCAGCCTTCAGAATAAGATTTCCAACGAGTCTCCGTTTGGACAGGCACTGATCGGTGCAAAAGTCGGAGATATCGTAGAAGTAGAGGCACCGGCAGGCGTGATCAAGTACAAAGTACTGAGTATTCACAGAGCAAACTAAGAGGGAGTATAAGAATGGCAGGACAAAAGGGACAGGAGCAGGATCTGAATCAGCTTCTGAAAGTACGCCGCGATAAGCTGGCAGATCTTCAGGCAGCAGGAAAAGACCCGTTCCAGATCACAAAATATAACCAGACCCATCATTCCGCTGAAGTTAAGGAATTATATAATGCTCACGAGGCAAAGATCCTTGCAGGAAGAGCTCCTCTGAACACAGAGGGGATGGATGAGGCACAGGCAAAAGAAGCACTGAATGCAGATTATAATGAGAGAAGAGCGATCATGGACGCACAGCCGATCCATGTATCCATCGCCGGACGTATGATGTTCAAGCGTGTGATGGGAAAAGCGTCCTTCTGTAACATCCGTGACCTGCAGGGAACCATTCAGGTATATGTGGCAAGAGACGCCATCGGAGAAGAGAGCTACGCAGATTTTAAGAAATCTGACATTGGCGATATCTATGGTGTGGAAGGCTATGCATTCCGTACCAAGACTGGTGAGGTTTCCATTCATGCAGAGAAGATGACGCTTCTGAGCAAGAGTCTTCAGATTCTTCCGGAGAAATATCATGGAATTACCGATACGGATATGCGTTATCGTCAGAGATATGTGGATCTAATCATGAACGAGGATGTAAAGAATACCTTTATCAAACGTTCTCAGATCATTAAAGAGATCCGTACCTTCCTGGCAGGTAGAGATTTCATGGAAGTGGAGACCCCGACCCTGGTTTCCAATGCAGGTGGTGCCGCTGCCCGTCCATTTGAGACTCATTACAATGCACTGAATGAGGATGTTAAGCTTCGTATTTCTCTGGAGCTGTATCTGAAGAGACTGATCGTTGGCGGACTTGAGAGAGTCTTCGAGATCGGTCGTGTATATCGTAACGAAGGTGTTGACACCCGTCATAATCCGGAGTTCACTCTGATGGAGCTGTATCAGGCATACACGGACTACGAAGGTATGATGGAGCTGACCGAGAGCATGTTCCGTTATCTGGCAGAGAAAGTATGCGGAAGCACCAAATTTACTTATAATGGAATTGAGATCGATTTTGGAAAGCCGTTCGAGCGTCTGACCATGAATGATGCGATCAAGAAATATGCAGGCATCGACTTTGATGCTGTTGAGACAGATGAGGAAGCCAAGAAACTGGCAGACGAGCGTCATATCGAATATGAAGAGCGTCATACCAAGGGTGACATCATCAATCTGTTCTTCGAGGAGTACTGTGAGAAAGAGCTGATCCAGCCGACCTTTATCATGGATCATCCGCTGTCCATCTCCCCGCTGACCAAGAAGAAACCGTCCGACCCGAACAAGGTAGAGCGTTTTGAGCTGTTTATCAATACATGGGAGATGTGTAACGCATATTCCGAGCTGAATGACCCGATCGATCAGAGAGAGCGTTTTGCACAGCAGGATGCAAATGCAGAAGCTGGAGATGATGAGGCTCAGCATACAGATGAAGATTTCCTGAATGCACTGGAGATCGGTATGCCGCCGACAGGTGGTATCGGATACGGTATTGACCGTCTGGTAATGCTGCTGACTGACAGTCCGGCGATCAGAGATGTTCTTCTGTTCCCGACCATGAAGTCCGTGGATGCAGATAAGAAGGCTTCCAAGACTTCTGAAGCAGCTCCGGCAGAGGCTGAAAAACCGGTTGAAAAGATTGATTTTTCTAAGGTAAAAGTCGAGCCATTGTTTGAAGAAATGGTTGATTTTGATACATTCAGCAAGTCAGATTTCCGTGCAGTAAAGGTTAAAGAGTGTGTTGCAGTACCGAAGTCAA
>ERZ773248.805-NODE-805-length-33601-cov-3.921362_pt1 | contig 33601 bp, 27 predicted proteins | sample MGYA00580518_ERZ773248 | MGnify/ENA primary metagenome ERZ773248 (study PRJEB29015, sample SAMEA2737762) | human gut metagenome | biome: human gut; feature: human-associated habitat; material: faeces | place: China | collected 2012 ...
ATTTTAAATAAAGGACTGGCACAGCCTGAAGATATTTGTGCTTCTGTAAAAACGCAAAGCTCTGCCCAAAAAATTCAAAATACACTGGGAATTTCCTGTACTACGGATAATCTTGAAGTTGCGAAAACTACAGATTATCTCTTTTTAGCAGTCAAACCGCAGTTTTGTACCGATGTAGCTCTTCAGATTAAAGATGTTTTAACCGATAAACAGGTAATCATTTCTGTAATTGCAGGAAAAAATCTGGAATGGCTGAAGGAGCATTTGGGAAATGATAAAAAAATCATCCGCACCATGCCAAACACACCTGCTCTTGTAGGGGAAGGAGTCACAGGTGTATGCCCTGATAATCTGACATCAGATGAAGATCTTCAAAATGTTCTTACACTTTTAAGGTCATTTGGACAGGCAGATATTGTTACAGAACCTATTCTTGATATTGTAGGCGCAGTCAGCGGAAGCTCTCCCGCTTTTGTATTCATGTTTATTGAAGCTTTGGCTGACGGAGCTGTTGCAGAGGGGATGCCCAGAAAACAGGCTTATGATTTTGCTGCACAGGCAGTTCTCGGAAGTGCAAAAATGGTATTGGAAACAAAAAAACATCCCGGTGAGTTAAAAGACATGGTATGTTCTCCTGCCGGAACTACCATTGAAGGTGTAAATACTTTAGAAAAAGAAGGAATGCGAAGCGCCGTTATGGATGCGGTAAGAGCCTGCATTCAAAAAACCAGAAAATTATAAACAACTCTAAAGAATATTTATCTATTTTATGCTCTTCATAAAATAGATAAATATTTTATTTTTTTATAATCCAAATTCTTTAAATAAGCGCTCCTGATAACTTCTGTCCGAAGCTGCTTTTATGATATCCTCTATTCTTCCCAGTTTAGAAAGCTTTAAAGTAAGTTCATTGACACGCTCTTCTCCGATTTCCTCCCCCTCTGTCTTTTTTGCTTCCAGCTCATCTTTCATTAATTCTTCTAATGCCTTACACATCTTTTTCGCCTCCTCGAATTTTTCTTCGCTTGCCCGCACAATAATATCCATCACAGACTCGTATAATGTGTTTTTCTTATGTTTTTTATAATCTTCGATTAATTCTTCTGCATCTTTCGTACTTTTAAGCTGATTGGTCAAATTCCTAAGCCAAAGGCTTTCTTTCTTAGAAAGCTCACCTGTAACGATAATCTGAATAGGAAGCGTATCACCAATCACATAATAAATTCCTGCATACATTCTTTTAATTTGTAGTTTTCTTTCCTCAGCGATATGTCGAAAAAGCTCCCTTGGATAATTCTGACACACAAAGGAAATCGTCAATTCTTCCAATAAAATCGAGTTTACCGGCGTCCTGTCCGCCTTATAAAAATACGTATACGCATATCCTTTGTAAAAGTCATCAATGCACAGATAGTCATCAGGGCTTTTGTATTCTACAATATTATACCTTCTAAATATCTTTCCTATATTTTTCTTTAGTACCTGTGTTTCCTTCTTCTTAATCAACACATCAATCATCATCGGCTTTGTTCCGAGCACATATTCAGATTTGAATTCCAAATATTTTGCTTCCTCCCCAAATTCAATCTGAATGCCTGCAAAAAATGCCGGATGCCACTGCAATAGCTTTTCTGTCATAAAAACCTCCTTTTCTGTTTTTTCAGGAGGTTCCTATTTAAGGAAACTCCTGCTTACATTATTGTGGATTAAAGCATGAATTTCCCGAATACAGAATTGCTGTTAGATGAACAGGATTATCAGAATTTCCTGTTCTTAGAAATTAAAAAGAAAATAATGCTTTTTATTATTTTATCACAGACTGAGTTTAATAGAAACCATTTTTATAAAAATGAAAGGAATTGTTTAAATTTTATACACTCTATATACATATTTGAATAAGGCTTTCCAATATTTTGCAAATAATACAAACTAGTCAAGGACTGTTTCAGATACAAGAAAAGCGTCTAACGAATTTCTGTTCCATTAAACGCTTTTCACAAATTGAATTTATAAAGTATACTTGGTTCCACGCCCGTTCCCAATAACTTTAATATATTCTTTCTCCTTTAAGCTATCCATTAATCTTAAAGTTTTTGATTTCGTATATCCCACCATTTTTGCAATCTTACTGCTTGACAGCCGTCCCTCATTTTCTAAAATATTTATAATTTTTCCTTCATCCTCCGTCACATTATAATGATTATTGATTATAGGCAATGTCACACTTATTACATTATCTGTAATCTCAAATTTAGGCTTCATTTTTGCATCTTTATAAGCAAATAAAATACGCTTTACTCCGGTTCCAAACATTTCTACATAATTCATTCTAAAAAACACGTTTCCTAATATAGGATTTCTCAAACAGGAAATATCACCATTTACATACTCGTCTGCCGTTATTCCTTTCGGTAACCCACCGGGAGATTTTATTTCTATTCTGTCTCGAAACATCAATATACGGATATGAGAATTTATGCTCCAATCCCGATGTATTAAAGAATTTGCAATCGCTTCACGGTAAGCGTTCTCAGGTATTAAGTCTATTTTTTTTCGTTCAATTCCGGATATTTCTTCATATTGATAATATCTTTTAATCATACTGACTGCTGCATCGTATTGTTTTAGTACCGATGTTTTTTCGATTGTTTCTCTATCCATAATTTCATTTATCGAATTTCCAAACCGGGCCATATCAATTCCATAGAAATCGTTTTCATCAGAAAGCAATGCTGCTGCATTATTATATTTTTTATCTTTCGTAAACAACCCAAGGGTACGCAAAATATCTTCCGATACAGCCGTTATACCCAATTTTTTCCATTAACTTACTATTCAATTCCTTAAATGCTAAGTCCGCCCTTCCGCAAGGCAGCTCTTCAAAATATAAATTACTTCCTTGCGAAACAAGCTCTTTCAGTTCTGCCTGGTCTGCTTCTATTGATGCTGTATCACTTCTTCTGTATGCACTAACTGTTTTTAAAAAGGTATTTGTAATCGTGGATTTAAACTCTAAATTTTTATTTTCCTTCATTTTACTTTCCACCTTTATACGATTTTAGTTATCGTATCATATCAACGCAAAAATGCAACGTAAAAATTTACGTTGCATTTTTCGTTTCATTTTTATTCCACTGTTGTAATTAACGCTTCACAACTTCCGTTGATTTCATATTCACCACTTCCTGCTGACATAAAGAAGCTATCTCCCTTTCTGTAAGGAATAGTTTCTCCTCCGCAAGAGATTGTACCTTCGCCTTCCATAATTAAGATACTTGCAAAGGACTCTTCGCCCACAGAACCTTTCATGCTGCTCATAAGCTTTCCGTCCATATTCAGGCAATCTACTGTGAAATAGTCGCAGCTTGCAATATGAGGATAGCATGTATTTTTTCTGGAAATCGGAACACGGTTTGTTACTTCTACTGCTTTATCAATGTGTAACTCTCTCTTCTTTCCGTCTTTTCCCACACGTCCAAAGTCATATACTCTGTAAGTTACATTGGAGTTCTGCTGAATTTCCGCAATAACAATTCCTTTTCCGATTGCATGGATGGTTCCTGCTTCAATAAACAGCACGTCACCCTTGTGTACCGGAACAGCATTTAAAACCTCCAGCAAAGTATCTGTTTTAATTCTTTCCTCAAACTCTTCTTTGCTGACTTCCTTTTTAAATCCGTAATAAAGGAAAGCACCTTCTTCACAATCCATAATGTACCACATTTCTGTCTTTCCATACTGTCCTTCATTTTTCAGAGCGTATTCATTATCAGGATGTACCTGAATGGAAAGATTATCCTTCGCATCAATAAATTTAGCCAGAATAGGAAATTCTTCAAATTTCTGACAGTTATTTCCCAGTACTTTTTTTCCTTCTAAGTCAATGTATTCCTGCAATGTTTTGCCTGCATAAGAACCATTTACAATATAAGAAGGTCCGTCCGGATGGCAGGAAAGTTCCCAGCTTTCTGCCAGAATATCACCATCAAATTCTTTGTTATATTTCTCTACCAGACGATGTCCGCCCCATAAATAGTCTTTATAACTTGGACGTAATTTTAATAATGCCATTTTCTTATTCCTCCTCTGCCAACGCTCTGACTCCGCACATCAATGTATTCATTTTTTCTTCCGCATCTTCGCTGTCTGTTCCTCTTACGCCTACATAGAATTTAATCTTCGGCTCTGTTCCTGACGGGCGCACACAACACCATGCGTCATTTTCCAGCTCAAAGTACAGTACATTGGATTTTGGAAGTCCTGTGCCTTTTTCTTCTCCTGTTTTTGGATTTTTTACAATACCCAGCTCATAGTCACGTAATGCCAGAACCTCAGAACCGCCCAGCTGCGCCGGAACTTCTTTACGGATTTTTTCCATAATAGCAGCAATCTGTTTTGCTCCGTTCTGACCTTTTAAGGTAATTGTGCATAAATCTTCTTTATAGAAACCGTAAGTTTCAAAGAGGTTGTTCATCTGCTCACAAAGAGTAATGCCTTTGTCCATATAGTAAGCTGCTGCTTCACATAAAGCCATAACAGCTACAACAGCGTCTTTATCTCTGGCATGAGTACCTTCCAGACAGCCGTAGCTTTCTTCATATCCGAACAGAAATTCATTAGAATGTTCCTGCTCAAAGAACTTAATCTGCTCGCCGATATACTTAAATCCGGTAAGTGTTTCAATAAGTTTTACATTGTAAGCTTTTGCAATTCTCTTTGCCATTTTTCCGGATACGATAGTAGTAACTACTGCTCCGTTTTCAGGAAGAATACCCAGCTCTTTCTTCTGAGAAAGAAGATATTCCAAAATCAGCATACCGGACATATTTCCTGTAAAGCTCTTGTACTCTCCGTCTGCCGGATCTTTTGCATAGATACCTAAACGGTCAGCATCCGGATCTGTAGCCAGAATTAAATCTGCGTCCTTCTCTTTTGCAAGTTCTAATGCTAATACAAATGCTTTTTTATCTTCTGGATTTGGATAAGGAACTGTTGGGAAGTTTCCATCAGGAAGCTCCTGTTCTTTTACCACATATACATTTTCAAATCCCAGTTCTTTTAAAATACGGCGTACAGGAATATTACCTGTTCCATGTAAAGGAGTATATACAATCTTAATCTTGTCTGCCTGACGTTTAATTACTTCCGGACGCAATACCAGTTTCTTCAAAGCTTCAATATAGCGATCATCCATATCAGCGCCAATAATTTCACAAAGTCCTGCTTCCACAGCTTCCTCACGGTTCATGGTTTTTACTTCATCGTAAGATTCAATGGCATTTACTTCTGCAATAATATCTTTATCACGAGGCGCTGTAATCTGAGCACCGTCTTCCCAGTATACTTTATATCCATTATACTCTGCCGGATTGTGGCTTGCTGTAACAACTACACCTGCTGTACAGCCAAGTTCTCTAAGTGCAAAGGACAGCATTGGTGTGGGGCGAAGTTCAGGGAAAATATATGCCTTGATGCCGTTTGCAGCCATACAAAGAGCTGTTTCCCATGCAAATTCTGTGGATTTATTTCTGGAGTCATAAGCAATGGCAATTCCTTTTTCCTGTGCATTTTCTTTCAGGATATAATTTGCCAAGCCCTGTGTTGCTTTTCTTACTGTGTAACGGTTCATTCTGTTTGTACCCGCTCCGATGATACCACGAAGACCGCCTGTTCCAAATTCCAGATTTTTATAAAATCTTTCTTCAATTTCTTCTTCATTATCAGAAATACTTTTTAATTCTGCTTTTGTGTCCTCATCAAAATAAGGGGATGTACACCAAAAATTATAGTTTTCTCTAATATCCATATCTCTTTTCTCCTTAAAAAAGATTTATTGTTTCACTTCCCACAGTCTGTCCCATTTCTTCTAAAATGAGTTTTACTCTGCCCGGCTCAACCTTAAATTCCATTTCAAAATTCCAAACGGCAAATGCCTCAGCAGGTAATAAAATGCTGACTCTTTTGCTTTCTCCCTTTTTCAGCCAGACTTTTTTAAAGCCCTTCAGCTCTTTTGCACGGCGTACCACGCTTCCCTGCTCTCCTGCAATGTATACAAGAGGCACTGCATAGCCATCATATTCCCCCACATTTTTAATGGTCATTTCTGCCTGAATACCGTTTTTATGAAGCTCGTCCAAAGCTACCTCTGTGTTTCCAAAGGATACGTCTTCATATACAAATTCCGTATAACTCTTTCCATATCCGAATGTATATGCAGCTCCATCCGGTATATTATAGTAATGCATGCTTCGATAGGAATTCTTATAATTATAGTAAACCGGAAGCTGACCGCTACATCTTGGAAGAGATACAGGAAGTCTTCCTGAAGGATTTACGTCTCCGAATAAAATTTCTGCAATGGCCTTTCCACCCTGCATACCCGGATAAAACGCATACAGAAGGGCATCTGATTTTTCTGATACCGGTTCCGGTGCATAAGCCCTGCCTCCAATAATTACCGTTATTACCTTAGAGCCGGTGGCAAATACCTTCTCTGCCAACTCTCTCTGTACAGCAGGAAGGGCAACATCCGCAGTATCAACACCTTCTCCGCAGTCCATGGAAACACCATGTTCAGAAATCGCAGCTCCATTTGCGTCAAAAGAAACTTCTCCAAAACGGCTGGAAGAACCACCTAACACTAAGATAGTAATATCAGCTTGTTCTGCAAGCTTCACAGCCTCTACCTGTTCTTCCTTCGTGCCGTCAAAGACACCACAGCCTCTGGCATAAACCACATCATCTCCAAGATAAGAACGTACACCATCTAATACAGTGCTGCACTTCTCTCTTTTCACCTGTGGACTATAATCGCCCAACTGATTATAAACTGCATCAGCATTTGGTCCGATTACCGCAATTTTCCCTACTTCTTTTGAAAGAGGTAAAATCTGATTTCTATTTTCCAGAAGGACAACGGACTCTCTGGCAATGTCTAAGGCTTGCGGATACTTTTCATAAGAATAATCTTCCAATTTCTGATTTTCATCTAAAAGAGGGTGTTTAAAAATTCCTCTTTTAATTTTTAATTCTAATACCCTAAGAACTGCTCTGTCAATATCTTCTTCTGTAATGTAGCCATTTTCAAGAGCCTCTTCCAAACGTCCATAAGCTTCATCCCACAGTCCAATATCCACACCTGCACGCAAAGCGGCAGCTGCCGAGTGAACACAATCACCTGTTACAACATTCAACTGGTCAATAGCACAGCCGTCTGCCATTACTACTCCCTCAAATCCCATTTCATCTCTTAAAATATCTGTTAAAAGATGGCGGTTTGCATGGCAAAATACTCCATCAATTTCATTATAAGCTGCCATAACACCGTCAACTCCCGCATCAGCACAGGCTTTCATTGCCGGAAGATGGATTTCCCGAAGTTCTCTCTCTCCGATTCTTGCTGCACTTGCATTGATACCTCCGGTACATTCACCCTGTGCGGCAAAATGTTTTGCTACTACGGAAACACCCTCATCTTGAACTGCTTTTACAACCTGTTCTGCCATTTTTGAGCAAAGATATGGGTCTTCTGAAAAACATTCTTCACTACGTCCCCAACGTGGATCTCTCACCACATCAAGCAGAGAAATCAATGCCAAATCTACTCCCATCTCACGAAGCTGTTTACCACAAACACTATAAGCAGAATGAATCAATTCTGTATTAAATGTTGCTCCCATATTCAGATTTACGGGAAGAAGATAGCTGTCAAGGGCTTGATGCCCATGAGGACATTCTGTGCTTAATAATGCGGGAATACGCAGTCTGGAATGTTCCAGAACGTATTCCTGCATCTTGTTGTATGCCTTTACGGCGTTTTCGCCGTAAAGACCGTTTTCATAATTCTTCTGAGACCAGGGGTCTGCACGATAGAGACCGTACAAAGTTCCAAGCCCTCCATACTTCTCTACTTCATCTTTAAACTCCTGACTAAAGGAGATTTCTTCCCCGTTTCTCTCATAAATACCAAAACCATAAAGTTTTTGATTTAACTGTCCAATTTTTTCCTGCAGAGTCATTTTGTCAAGTAATTCTTTTGCCTCGGCACTGTAAGTATTTTTTTTCATTATTTTAACCTCACCCTATAGGTCTTAATTTCATAAGGTTTCACAGATACAGTAAAGCTGTTGCCGCAAGCCTCGATATCAGCCTCTTTTTCTTCCATAAGATTACATTCTTCTACACTTTCCAGCATTCCTTCAGCAAAAGTCAGAGTTGCTTTTGTCAGGCTGTTTTCACAGTCATAAAGTCTGACAATCATGCCATCTCCATTTTCTGCCGGTTTTACTGTCTCTATAATAATATTATCTTTATCTGTAGAAATAAAGGATTTACCTGTATTTTTCAATTCTCCTTTTGTTGCATAGGCTGGCTGATTGAGTTTATAAGCTTCCTGTACAGTTCCTGCAGCAGACCACATTTCTTTATGTGGATATAAAGCATAAGTAAATACGTGTTCTTCCTGGTCCGCAGTTTTATTTGGATCAATACCTGATTTAATCAGTGTAAGAGCAATATTGCTGTCTTTTGCAGAGTAACCGTATTTACAGTCATTCAACAGGCTGACGCCATAGTGACCTTCGGAAATATCCATCCATTTCTGTCCGCAGCTTTCAAATCTTGCTTCATCCCAGCTTGTATTTCCATGAATTTTTCTTTTCAGATTACCAAACTGTACTTCAAAAGTCGCCTCATCTGAGTGAATATTTACAGGGAAATGAACCTTCAGTAAATGCTGATGTTCTTTCCAGTCTACCCATGTAGAGAAATCAATTCTTCTGCTGTCTGCATAGAAATGAATTTCCTGTTTAATAACAGAATTGCTGATTGTACGCTGAATTTCCAAAGTAGCACGTACAGGGCCTTCCTCTGTCCACTGAATTTTATCTGCTTTTTCAGCATCCCAGTATTTTTCGGAATAGTACATATCAATATCCCAGCAATCATAGTGCATTGGCTTGTCTTCATACATACGCAGGAGATTTCCCTTTTCTCCGGCTTTTAATACTTCGCGGTCACACTCTTTGTCATAAATAGAAGTAAACAGACCGTTTTCATCAATAGAAATACGATAAAACGGAGTTTCTATTCCATTTTCTGTAATCTGAATTCTGGAAGCTTCTTCCTTAACAGTATCTAAAAGCTGTAAAGTTTTTCCGCCTTTTGCAGGAATATCTGTAATATATGCAACTGCTCCCTGAGCTGTTTCCTGTACCGGATAAATCTTACCGCTTTCATCAGTCAATGCTGCTGCATGGCAATCGCCTAAGCTTACAACATCATTTCTATCAAATCCTAATGTATTAAATACACTGATTTTATCCTGTCCGCCATCCATAAGAAGATTTAATTTTTCTGCAATCATTTCTGCCAGACGACTTTCAATTTCTGCATATTCTTTCTTAGTTACTTCGTATACTTCTGCAATAGAAGAACCTGGTAAAATATCATGGAACTGGTTCAGAAGAACTGTTCTCCAGATTTTATCCATTTCTTCTTTTTCACTTGTTCCTGTAAGTACTTCTAATAATTCTGCATCCATTAAAAGCTGCTCACATCTGCGGTTAGAGCGTTTATTTCTTCCCATAGAAGTATAGGTTCCTCTGTGGTATTCGAAATAAAGTTCACCTTCCCATACAGGCAGGCTCTTATTTCCTTCCACACGCTCCTCAAGCTCTTCAAAATAATTTCCGGCGAACTCCTGACGTACCTTTGGAATTCCACGAATACCTTTTTCCATACGTTTAGAAGTTTCCAACATTTCTCTTGTAGGACCGCCGCCACCATCGCCATATCCAAATGCGATAAGAATATCATTGTTAATATCCTTGTTCTGATAGCGATGCCATCCGCCCAGAATAGCGTCTGGATGCAACATACCATTATAAGTTGTAAAGAAATCAGCTTCACTCTGTCCCACACCCAATGTTGTAATCAGATGAGTGAAAATTTCACTTCCGTCAATTCCTCTCCACATCATTGTGTCATAAGGAACTTTATTAATCTGATTCCATGCCAGTTTTGTAGTCATGAAGTATTTAATACCGCTCTTCTTCATAATCTGAGGAAGTGCTCCTGAATATCCGAATACATCTGGAAGCCATAAAATACGGCTGTCAATGCCAAATTCATCTTTAAAGAACTTCTTTCCGTAAAGGAACTGACGTACCAGTGACTCACCGCTTGTTAAATTACAGTCAGCTTCTACCCACATTCCGCCTTCCGGTTCCCATCTGCCTTCTTTTACACGCTCTTTAATCTTTTCATAAGTTTCCGGATATCTTTCTTTCAAAAATTGATACAGAGCCGGCTGACTGGACATAAATTTATATTCCGGATATTCATCCATATATTTCAGTACTGTAGAAAAACTTCTCGCAACTTTTTCTCTTGTCTGTGCCACAGTCCAAAGCCATGCCACGTCAATATGTGTATGTCCGATACAAGAAGCAATAACATCCTCGTATCCACTCATATCTTCATATAATGCTTTTTGAATATAATTATGAGCTTCTTCTATAGACTGATAAAATTCTTCAGAATAAGGAGTACGTAAATCCAAGAGATTAACTGTATTATTCAGGATTGTACGCAAATCCTTTCTCACTTTATCGTCTTCCTGCATTCTGGAAAATCCCTGAAGTGGAACAACAATATCATAATAAATCTCATTAATTGTTTCATCTACTTCTACTGTTTCCATTGTAAAGGTCAGTTCAGCGAACATAACACCTGTGTATCCCTGTAAATCAATAGTATAGGTTTCACCCTCTTTTGCACATCTTTCCAACATTACTGTCTGATGATTCAAATCCATTCCCTGTGTCATCTGTCCGTTTACAAACAACAAAAATTGTGGATTTTTTGCGTAATCCCAATGGTCTACCTGTGTTGCCACCTTGAGATAAAGAGTTTTTCCATCCATACTCTTCGGAACAGTATATTCTGCTCTGAACCAATAATGTTCATCCGGTCCATACCAATGCATAGTCTTGCTGTCAAACTCTTCCCATGGTTCTGCTGACTGCTCTGCTTCATAAGGGTAAAAATATAATCCCTTCTTATAAACAACTCCCTTTACCGGCTCTTTCTTTACAAAAGCTAATTCTTTTAATTCATTGCATATTACAGAAATTCTATCTTCAATAAATCTCATGCTATCGCATCACTCCTTATATACCTATTTTATTTCTTCTTAGAGATTACAAGCTCAAAGCCAGCGCAGACTGAGCGTAAAATATATCGATATCTGCAAGCTACACTTTGATACAATCGTATAAGTGAAAATGCTCCCAGATGCATCTAATGCACCTGGAAGCACTTTCCTGTTGAGAAACTCTCCAACAGGTTCATTAAAAAGCATTTTCTTTAATATATTTTAACATATCATCAACAGTTGTAAAGGCAAGACCTGTAACTGTATCTGCACAACCATAATAAATGGCAATTCTTCCTGTATCAGCATCTGTAAGAGTTGCACATGGGAATACTACGTTCGGTACATCTCCTACACATTCATATAATTCGTAAGGTCCTAATACATAAGCTTTAGAACGTGCAATTACTTTCCATGGCTCATTTAAGTCTAAAAGTGCTGCACCCATACGGTATACAAATCCGTTACATGTGTTGATAACACCGTGGTAAATCAATAACCATCCTTCATCTGTCTCAATCGGAACAGGACCCGGACCAATCTTTGTAGACTGCCATGCTGAGATATCGCCTTTTTCTGTGGACATTACATGTCTGTGGTGTCCCCAGTATTCCAAATCAGGGCTCTGGCTGCAGAAAATATCACCGAATGGTGTATGGCCTGTATCACTTGGTCTGCTCAGCATCATATAATTTCCATTGATTTTTCTTGGGAAAAGCACACCATTTCTGTTATATGGCAAAAATGCGTTTTCTAACTGATGGAAAGTCTTGAAATCAAAAGTATACGCTACACCGATTGTTGGACCATGATATCCGTTACACCATGTGATGTAGTATCTGTCTTCGATAAAGCAAACACGTGGGTCATAACGATACTCTCTCTTTGTAACCTCAGAGTCACCTTCAAAAGTAATTGGTTCATGGTTAATTTCCCAGTGGATACCATCTTTTGAAAATCCTGCAAAGATATCCATACTTACACATTTGCTGTCACATCTGAACACACCTGCAAATCCATCTTCAAAAGGTACAACAGCGCTGTTAAAAATACTGTTGGAGCTTGGGATATCATTGCGGTTAATGATTGGATTCTGTGTATATCTCCAAATAGGCATATTATAATTTTCAGGCTTTTCCTGCCATGGAATATTTTTTAATGAATTTCCAATAATCTTTGACATTTGTCCTCCTCGTCAGAACAGGGGCATCCTCCATTTTTTAGAAAATGCCCCCACTCATTATGTTTTAGCTAATTTTATTTTGCAGCGTCAATCTGTTTCTGTGCTTCTGCACGAATTGTTTCCCAACCTGCTGTTTCCAGTTCCTTTTCGATTGTTTTAATCAGTTCTCTTGGATCCTGAGCGCCTGTGAAGAATTCTGAATAGTATTTTTCGTATACGGCACGGCAGTTTGCAAGTTCTGTTTCAATCTTAGATGTATCAAGGTTAAATCCAAGTAATACAGATGGTGTTGCATTTTCATTTAATTCTTTAACTTCATCCCACTGGTTGAATGTTTCAATTGCCTGCTGAGTTACATTAAAGAATGTACCCTGTGTATAACCAGCCATTCCCCAGTCTGTAGTCAGTCTGTTTACTTTTCCATCATCTGTGTATTCGAAGTCAGAACCTTCTACACCATAATAGAATAAGTCACGTACTTTAGAATCTGTGTTAACTAAGTTTAATAACTGTAAAGCTTTTTCTGGATTTTTACATCCTGAGTAAATACCATTGATAGAACCACGTACTGTTGTGTTGGAAACTACAGTATCACCATATTTTACTGCTACACAGTTGTTAATACCATTGTTTGGTCCCCATGTAGTAGTTGCAGCTCCACTCCATCCCTGTGCTGTAAAGAATGTTCTGTATTTATTAGAGTCATCAGCTGTTGGTGCATCACCATTAATAAGTCCTTCTTTGTACATTTTGTGAATGATATCAAGGTTTGCTAAAACGTCTTCATCTGCTAATGGGTTTACAACTGTCTTAGATTCATCTGTGTATTTAACACCTAATACAGGTAAACTTGCACTTAAGTCATCAAATCCAAGGTTAACAAGGAAGTTTGCACCGTTTTTAGACATGTAGTATGGTGCTGTTCCTTCGCCTTCTTTAATTGTTTTTAATGCATCATACAGAGAATTGAAGTCAGTGATTGCATTAACATCAATGCTGTATTTATCTGCCATATCCTGATCCCAAACAAAGTATTCTGTAAGAGAGCTGTCTTTGTAAGATGGAACACCATAAATCTTGCCGTCAACCTTCATTGCTGTCCAGTAATCTTCTGGAATCATTTCATACAGTCCTGCTGCTTCTTTTGGTAACATTTCTGTTAAATCCATTAAAGAACCATTTGCAATTTCTGCATTGTAACGTGTCTGGTCTGTAAAGAGAATATCGAAATATTCACCGGAGTTTGTGATAACACTTCTTCTGTTATCCCAGTCACCCCATGGAACGATTTCCATTTCTACATTTACACCGATTTTTTCTTCCAGGTATGGATTAATCTGTTTCAGCCATTCGTCGTAATTCTTAGGCATACCATTTCCTACCTGAATCCATTTTAATGTTACAACATCACTTGAGCTTTCACCTTTTTTAGCTTCTTCCTTTTTGCCATCTGAACCGCAGCCTGCTAACAGCCCCATACTCATTGCAGCTACAAGTCCTAATGCAACAACTTGTCTTTTTTTCATTGTAAAATATCCTCCTTTAAATTTTTTAATTTTTAATTTCACCGGAAGCCGGATATTGCTTCCGGAAAATATCGTCTCATTATATCAGCCTTTTACAGCTCCTACTGTAAGACCTGAAATAAAGTATTTCTGGAAGAACGGATAGCAGCATGCGATTGGAACGATAATAATCACTGCCATTGCCATTCTCGCACCTTCTTTTGGCATAGAGTTTATATACTCAGTCATACTAACTCCAAGCGCCGGATTGCTTAACATAGCCTGCATATTTCTTTCGAAGTGATCCAACAATGCCTGTAAAGAATACAGAGATGAATCAGTAATATACAGAGATGACTGGAACCAGTCATTCCAATAACCAAATGTAAGGAACAAAGCGATTGTTGCCAACAGCGGTTTTGACAGTGGCAAAGCAATCTTTCCGAAAATCTGGAACTGTGTAGCGCCATCAATCTGGGCGGACTCAATAACAGACTCCGGTATATTCGTTCTAAAAAATGTCTTACAAATGACTACGTTAAATGAAGATACACACAGCGGAAGTATCAATGCCCACATCGTATCCTTCAAATGCATGAACTGTGTATTTACCACGTAAGATGAAATCATACCACCATTGAAAACCATAGGAATGAAAACCAACATAGTAAAGAAGTTGTTCAGCTTATAACTACGTCTGGAAATGACATATCCCATTAAAGTTGTTAAAGCAACACCTAATACAGTACCGACTGCTGTTACGATTACAGAAACTCCGAGAGCATCAACAATCATAGAAATTTCACGCCCTAAGAATTTATAAGCATCCAGTGAAAATACTTCCGGAATAAAACGATAACCGTTCTGTGCAATAGACTCTTCTGATGAAACGGAAATCATGAAAACAAAAAATACCGGAATAATACAAACCAATGCCAATAGGATGAATATAATGTTAAAAATTGCGTTAGTGCCTCCGGAAATTCTATTCAATTTTGAAGACTCCGCAAGATCTAAATCTTTTTTATTTTTCGCCATTTTCACACCTCCTATATAATTGCACTGTCTTCGTCTAATTTTCGCACAATCGCATTAGCAACTAAAATTGTAATACAACATGCTACTGACTGGAAGAAGGTTACTGCTGAAGTCATACCAATCGGTGTTGAGGACTGCAGCATGTTAAATACCTGTGTATCGATTGTTGCTGTCGTATTAAAGATAGAACCGGTTGCTCCCTGAGATAACTGGAAGAACAATCCAAAGTCTGAATAAAAGACTTTACCTACATTCAAAATAAACATCATAATAATAACATTTTTCAAGCAAGGCAATGTAATGTATCGTACCTGCTGACGTTTATTTGCACCGTCCATAACAGCCGCTTCATATAAGGTAGTATCAATTCCTGAAATACTGGATAAATAAATAACCATGTTATATCCTGTACTTTTCCACAGATACATAAAGATTAAAATAGCCGGCCAAACGCTTGCTTTCATGTACCACTGAACCGGTTCATGCCCTCCGTCACGAAGCATTGTATTAATCAAACCATTGTCCTGATTTAAAAAGGCATCCAGGAAATAAGATGCTACTACCCATGACATAAAGTATGGGAAGAACATCAATGTCTGGTATACTTTAGAAGCTCTTTTATTGTGCAGCAAACTGATCATAATCGCAAATCCAACGGAAAGAATCATTCCGATTACAATAAATGCCAGGTTATAAAGAATTGTGTTTCTTAAAATAACAAATAAGTCATTGGACTTTATTAAGAATTCGAAGTTTTTAAAACCTGACCAGTCACTGTGGAAAACATTGTAAATGAAGCTTTCTCCCGCAGTCACTCTGTAATTCTTAAATGCAATAATCAAACCAAACATCGGCAGAAAACAGAATAATATGTACCAGACTGCTGTCGGAAGCGCCAGAATGGTCAGCTCCGTATCGTTTTTTGTCCAACGATTTCTTTTTCTGAGTTTTTTTTCTTTCTTCAACTCCATTCCTCCTTATCTTTTAGTTTATGATTTCTGTTCCTCTCTTTTTATATTACGAACAGACTCCCGGTATATAATATTGCCGGGAACTCGGAATACACCTCCGCCCTTTTTCGCAGGGTTGCTCATGTGCTTTATCATACGCCGTGCTGCAAGTTTACCGATTTCTTCGATGTCAACTGCCACTGTAGTAAGCGGCGGACTGCAAACCTGTGCATAAATGGAATTATCAAATCCTGCCACAGAAATATCCTCCGGTATATGATAACCTTTTGCTGTTAATTCCTTAACCAACTGAAATGCCGTTTCATCACAGTTGCATACAAATGCAGTAGGCATTTCTTTCGGAAGTTCTAAAGGTATTGCCTCTCCTTCCTGACTGCGGTCCGGAATATTCCATACATCTTGGGGAGTAATATTATTTTCCAGCATACTCCTTACGTATCCCAGATAACGGTCTGTGATACTTGTAGTAGCTCCCACCGTTCCTACAAATCCAATCTCTGTATGTCCCTGATGTATCAGATAATTGGTAATTTCATAACAGCTGTAAATATTTTCTGTCACAACCGAGTCTGATTTATGAGTTTCATCATAGACATCCACATAGATTTTCGGAAGATTAACGGCATCTAATTGCTTTTTCACTTCCCAATCCAGTATTCCTAGAAATATCAGGCCATCAAATATTCCCGATGACTTAATAGTCTGCAAATCTCCTGCAAGACTATGTCGATTAGGTGATATCATCATGCTGGTACAGGAAGCTTTCTGAAGTTCACTAATAATTTTTTCATACATTGCCATGTAGAACTTGCCTTCGTCTCCGGAATTAAAACGATCGCTCATAATAATTCCGACTTTTTTCGTCTTCCTGTTTCCATAATTGGGAAGAACATATCCTGATTTCTCTGCCAGATCAGCGATTTTTTTCTTGAGAGCCTCGCCGACTCCTTCCTTGCCATTTAAGGCTTTGGAAACAGTAACTTTACTTACGCCCAGCTCATCTGCTATATCCTGCATAGAAACCGATTTCTTCTCAGCCATAACATCCCCCTTTTCCCTAACATTTCTATAATGAATTTATCACTTTTTGACGTATTCGTCAATATACTTTAGCCTTTTCATATATAATGCACACTTTCGCAAAATAGTTTTTGTATATAATTACTAGTTTTATGAGAGTTACTTTTAACTTTACAACCTTTCCAATTACCTAACATCAGTTCACAAGACTGTAAACTTACTTAATATGCGGCAATTTCCGACCGTTAATAAAGAGATTGATAAGCCCTCCCACACCGGATATTAAGAATAAAACAGAAATACTCTTATATCCCAAAGACTGTTCGAAAACCGACTGTAAAGATGCACTGCATGCAGTTGTTAAGCAGCCCGCAACACTGATAATGGCTGCTGTAACTCCCAAATATAAAGTTTTCCCTGTGGCAGGGCTGGCAGAATACTGCAAATTTGTATTGGCAATTACCGTTCCTGAGTTACATGCCGTGGTAACAGTCATTAAAATAGGAGCAATAAATGGAGCACTTTCAGGGGTGACAAATGCCCATGACACCGTACACAAAAAGCCAATGGATGCGGAACGGTGAATGGTCCAATCCCACATGTGCTTGTCTGAAAACCGTCCCCACAGATAGCTTCCTGCCATTCCTGCTATTGCCGCCACAATTCCCGCACTTGCCAGAAACGTATGGCTCAGTCCCAGTACCCGAAGCTGGTATACAATTAAAAACGGCGTTGCAATACCGCCGGCAACACTGGAAAAAATATTATATAAAAGTAGCGGACGATAGCTCTTATCCTTCACAGGCTGAAGTACGTCTGATAACTGTACTCCTACGGTCTCCTCTACGGGACGCTCACATATATTTAATAAAAGCACTGCATCTAAAAGAGCCAATACCAGACATACAAGTCCTACGGTCTGATAACCTTGACTGTCGTTTCCTAAAGCCATAAGCTTATCCAGATGACGACTAAGTAAAAAAGTCACAATACTATTTACCCCAACTGCCAGAATATCCTTCTTTGCCATATATACCCCTCGTTCTTTTACGTCCACAAGGCTTATGGTCCACTGCTGAAGCCCCGGCGTTACAATACCGGCGCTTGCAAAGGCAATAATATACAGAGCAACTGCCGTTCCTACTCGAAAATTTGCACCTGATAAAAGTAATGGAAGCAAAAACATTGCCGCTACTGAAAAACGATAAATCACACATAAAATCCACATGATTGGTTTTCGATAACGAAACCTTTCAAATAAAAACGGAGAAAAAAACTGTAAAATACAGCCTAGCTGCGGAATTAAAGCAATGGAGGCACACGCAGCAACTGATGCCCCCAGATAGCCAAGATACCCCGTCATAATATTGTTTGTTGCGACTGCATAAATAATTGATGCAACTGCACCTTCTATCATAATACCGCGGGCTCCAATCAAAAGTTCACGTTCTGTGGGATTTTGATTAGGAATAAATTTCTGTCTCAAATTCATATTCATCTCTTTATCTATATACCTCTCAAAATCATCAGATATTGCTGCAGATGTGCCTCCATCTGCAAATATTATAAAATTTTTTATCTTAGATCTTTTATCCTCTTGTCATTTTCACAAACAGTCCTTGCATAGCTTTTTCGGAAGTTTCTGTTTGCACATGAATTTTAATATTTCTCTTTTCACATTCTTCTGCAAATTCTTTACCAAAATAAGTAAAGCTCTTTGAAATCTGCCCACCGAAAATAATTGCATCAGGATGGAAATCTTCGATAACAGGAAGAATTGCAGCTACAATGTCATCTCCAAATTTCTTCCATGCTTTCAGAGCTGTTTCATCACCTTTCTGACATAAATCATAAAGTTCTTTTCCACTCTTAGGTTCTCCAAATACTTCCTTACAAATTCGTTCCAGTCCTCTTACTGAAATATAGTCATCAATAATAGAGTCTTTATATGGAAGCCAATACAACCATCCACACTCCGGTACTCCCTCTCCTGATTTCTGAGGAACTTTATCCTTTAAAAATGCTGTTCCTGTACCTGTCCCTATACAAAGACATACGATTTTTGATTCATCCTGCATTTCTCCGAACCATGCTTCTCCAACTGCAAATGCCTCAATGTCGTGCAAATAACCAAATTTAGCATTTTCAATTTCAGGAATTCTTTTTTTCATTTCAGGTTCTAAGGCTCTTCCGTAAATGCTGTCATATTTATTCAATCCCTGAATTTGACAAATTCCCTTTTCATAATCAAAAGGTCCCGGAAATGCCATACCAACTCCTATTATTTCCGCCTGCGGATTTGTGTTCATTAACTCTCTTAAAATAAAAGCAAAGTTATCCAAAATAACATCTGCGCTTTCTCTGGATTTTGATGGATAAGAAGTAATATCTGTTTTTCTGTTTCCTTCCTCATCAAACACAGCGCCTTTAATCTGTGTTCCTCCTACATCAAGAAGTAAATACACTTTTTCTGTATAATTTGTCATAGCCATTTTTCCTTTCCATACGATTTATTTCTACATTTGTAGTAACCACAACGTTATGCCCTTTATATTATCAAATTTTTTTTCATTTGCAAGTTTTTTCTTGATTTTTTATATTTCCCAGTAAAAACCCATTTTCTTTCATTCGCATCCCACTATTATTTAATTAAGAACCATAAACAAAAACCGCTGAAATCCTTAAAAAATAAGGTTTTCAGCGGTTTTCATAGTATCTCATCCAAAATCAAACTTGATACAACCAACAAAAACTGCCCGCAGGAACTAAAACGGCTTTCGCTTCTTTTTGTTCACCTGACATTACATCTGTATAAAGGCCATCTTCTTGAATCCATGCTGTTTTTTCTTCCTGAGAAAAATTAAATAACGCAATCAATTTTTCTTCATCTTGGCTTCTTTTAATTCCAAGTATGGCATTGTCATAGGTTTCCAACATTTCTATATCTGCCTGTGCATCAAAAACTTTATGTTCTGCTCGAAATGTTTCCAATTCTTTTAAAGCGTTAAAAATCTGATGTTGACTTGTACCCTCTTCACATATTTTTTTCTGCAAATCCCATTGAAATTTTCCACGATGCAAATATCTGGAATCTCCACATTTCATCGGGTCATCATGATAGCTATAATCATTCAACTGTCCGATTTCATCTCCACAATACAATACCGGAATTCCGGATTGTACAAGCAAATACGCATGTAGCATAATCACCCATCCGGCTGCTTTCCTAATTTCCTCTTCGTCCTGTTCATACAGAGCCTTTTCCAAACCACAAAGGGAAGCCGTTGTTCCGCATAATCTGGCATCTTTACTGATTGGATCTGAGTTATATAATTCTCCGCGCCCTACAGCCTCTGGGTACTTTCCAGTCAGATAATCGTTCAAATATTGCTTATGTGGAATTTCACGAATCGAAAAATTCTCTAACCACTCATAATCCAATCCCCATCCTATGTCATCATGACAACGAAGATAATTCAAAAATACATAGTCTTTTGGTAAGTGACTGATAATCTCCATCTGCCTTTTCAACAACCTGACATCCTTCGTTGCCACTGTATGCCAAGTCGTTGCCATGGTTGTAACATTATACAACAGATGACATTCCGGCTTTTCTATGGTGCCGAAGTATGGCACTACTTTTGAAGGTTCCATAACAATCTCTCCAAGCAAAAGCACACCCGGACATACAATTTCCGTCACAATTCTCATAATTCGGACAATGCTGTGAACTTGTGGAAGGTTGCGACAGCTCGTTCCTAACTGTTTCCAAATATATGGTACGGCATCCAATCGTAAAATATCAATTCCTCGATTAGCAAGATACAGCATATTGTCAATCATCTCGTTTAGGACAACCGGATTCCAGTAGTTCAGATCCCATTGATATGGATAGAAGGTTGTCATGACATGTTTCCCCATATCAGGAAGCCATGTAAAATTCCCCGGAGCCGTTGTAGGAAATACCTGTGGAACTGTCTTTTCAAATTCTGCCGGAAGCTCATAATTATCGTAAAAGTAATAACGGTCCATATATTCCCGTTCACCTTGTCTGGCACGTTTTGCCCACTCATGATCTTCAGATGTATGATTCATTACAAAATCAAGACAGACGCAGATGTTTCGCCTATGGCATGCTCCGGTCAGGCTCTCCAAATCTTTCATTGTCCCAAGTTGTGGCTGCACACTCCGAAAATCTGCTACTGCATATCCACCATCACTTCGCCCTTCCGGTGAAGCAAGGAGAGGCATTAAATGCAGATAATTCACATGACAGGATTCAATATAATCCAACCGTTTTTTAACTCCATTGAGGTTCTCTGCAAACGCATCTGTATAAAGCATCATGCCCAGCAAGTCACTCTTTTTATACCAATCTGTATTCTTCACACGTGACTCATCAAACTTTTTCAAATTCGGTTTTCGTGCATGATATGCCTCTTGCATCCGATATAATAAATTCTCAAACTGATCGCTGCGTTCTGGATACAACTCCATATAGAGCCATTTTAGTTCGTCATAATACAGCTTCAGACGTTTCTCATAACGCTGTTCTGCCTGTATTTTTTTTGCCTTCATTCTTCTATTCCTTATCTGCTTTTTCTTCTATAAATCTGCGGATTTCCTGTTCTTTTGGCATGGAGCGAATAGCTCCTTTCTTCAATGTAATCAAAGCCGCTCCTGCATTGGCAAATGTAAGCATCTCTTCCAGCTCTTTCTCGGATAGATGCTGAAGGTCATGCTCCAACAGGTATCCCAAAGAACAGCCGCAAAATGTATCTCCTGCTCCGGTTGTCTCAATTGCCTGCACGCAAAAACCTTTTTTCTCTATTCGCATTTCTTTATAATAGGCACAGCTTCCATCTTTCCCTTTTGTAAGAAGAATTAGTGGAATTTGATATTTTTCCTGAAGAATAGCAATTCCTTCATCATAATCCTCTTTTCCGGTTACAAATTGGATCTCATTATCCGAGATTTTCAAAATATCGCATTGCCGGAAACCATATTCCATCTGCTCTTTTGCAAGCTCCAAAGACTCCCACAGAGGCTCTCGCAAATTCGGATCAAAAGAAATGATTGCACCTGCCTCTTTCGCAATGGAAACTGCTTTTTTGGTAGCATTTCTCACACCTTGATGTGTCATGGACAACGTACCAAAGTGAAATATTTTTGTACCTTTTATAACTTCCGGATTGATTTCCTCTTCACTAAGCATCATATCTGCGCCAGGATTTCGATAGAATGAAAACTCTCTATCTCCATCTGCCAATGTATGTACAAATGCAAGCGTTGTTCGTACCTCTTCATCCATAATCAGATTTTTTGAATCAATCCCCACTTCATCTAATGTCTGTTTCAACAAGTTTCCAAACATATCCTGTCCAACTTTTCCAATAAATGCGGTCTTTTTTCCCATCTGTTTCAGCATAGCAAGCACATTGCATGGTGCTCCTCCTGGATTTACTTCCAAAAGCTGATTTCCCTGTTCACTTTTTCCGCTTTCTGTAAAATCAATCAAAAGCTCTCCAAGCGCTACTACATCATACATTTTCTTTCTCCTTGTGCAGTCATTTATCTATTCTAAAGTTTCTATTGATACGGATACATTTCCCTGTACCTTAATTTCATTTCCAAGCTGATATACAGCATTTGATATTACTGCCTCTCCCTCATTTACAAATACTTCTATCAGATTTTGATCCACATAAACTTCCAGATTAAATCCATCTGCTAATTCCGGTGTTGCAAACTCTGTACGAAACTGGGGAAATGCCGTATACAACGCACTTCTGTCTGTGCAGATTTTTTTACCCTGACGGAAGATACGATATCCTCCAACATTAACTTCCTCTCCATCCTGCAGAGAAAATCGTAATCGATATCCTGCGTCTGAAGCTTCTTTTGGCGAATCAATCTTTTTTGTATATACATTTTGGATATTTGGATGCACACGGAAATAGATTTTTCCGTTCTTCACTTCTACTACACGTGGAATACTCATCATTCCCTGCCATTTTCCATCTACCGGCTGTGGCATACGAAGCCATGCCATCAAAATTCTTCTTCCCTGTGCATCTACTGTACTCTGCGGTGCATAGAGATCCAAGCCATAATCCAGAAATTGATAAGTATCCGGAAGTTCCATGTGGCAATTTTTTTTATCAAAAGACACCTGCATACAAATGGCTTGATTTTCATCTGCCTTGCCATCCTTCAAAATCCCCATCGGAGAAAAGATGATAATGTGTTTGCCATTTACTTCAAAGTAATCCGGGCATTCCCACATCCAGCCAAATTCTTCTCCTTTAGAAACAGAGTTTACATAATCCCAATGTTCCTTGTCTGTACTTTTGAAAAACAGCAATCTTCCTTTTCTGTCTTCTATTGTACTTCCAAGCACCATATACCAGCCGTCCTCTTCTTTCCAGACTTTTGGATCTCTTGTGTGTCTTGCATCTCCGATTTGCGAATTTTGAATAACCGGAATTACTGTTTTCTTATCTTTTATGTTGTCAAACTGCATTCCATCCTCTGAAGTAATCATCATTTGTGCAGATACAAACTGTTCATCTAAACAAAGATTAATATCCTCAGGATTTTCCACTGTATAATTCACACCGGTATAATACAGATACAATTTTCCATCTTCTTCCACTGCACTTCCTGAAAAACATCCGCTTCTGTCATCAGTTTTACTTGGAAACAGCGCAATTCCGAGATTTTCCCAATGTACTAAATCCTTACTGATTACGTGGTTCCAATGCATTCTTCCCCATCTGGCATTATATGGGAAGCACTGATAAAATAAATGGTATGCACCTTGATAATAAATAAAACCATTCGGGTCATTCATCCAATTGTTATTCGGTTTTACGTGTATTTTCTGCATAGAATTCCTCCATTACTCTTCTACTGCAAACGGTTGTAAAAGAGCTGCCGCTTTTTCTGCATCTTCTCCGTCTGCATGAATTCGAACCATAACAGGTTCTGATAAATTGATACTAAAAATCCCCATAATCGACTTTGCATCAATCACATAACGTCCTGATGCAATGTCCACATCACAATCCAGCTTACAAACTGTATTCACAAAATTTTTTACGCCTTCTATTGTCCCTAAAAAGATATTCATTGTCTTCATATTTGTACCCCCTACATATAATTCATTTCTGTATCCTTATCAAAGAAATGCATCTTCGATGGTACAAATACAAACTCAATCTCATCACCCACCTGGCTGATTTCATATTTGGATACTCTTGCTACTGCCTGGCATCCTCCAAACTGGAAATACAGATTGTTTTCATTTCCCATAACTTCTGTATCTGTAATAATTGCCTTCTGACGACTTTCTTTATAAAGCTCCAGATTTGCCGCATCCATCTTCAAATCTTCACCACGAATTCCAAGAATCATATCTCCTTCTTTTCCGGCAAGTTTCTTCACAACACTTTCTGATAATGCAAATGTACTACCGTCTGCGAATGTAATATTGTTTCCTGTAACTGTCACATCAAAAAAGTTCATCTGTGGAGAACCGATAAATCCTGCTACAAACTTATTTACCGGATGATCATAAAGCTCCATTGGCTTTCCTACTTGCTGAATCACACCATCCTTCATAATAACAATGCGGTCTGCCATGGTCATCGCTTCCACCTGATCATGTGTTACATAAATTGTTGTTGCACCAAGCTCTCGATGAAGCTTACTAATCTCCGTTCTCATGCTGACACGAAGCTTTGCATCCAAGTTAGATAATGGTTCATCCATAAGAAATACTTTCTGGTTTTTTACGATTGCTCTTCCTAACGCTACCCTCTGGCGCTGTCCACCGGACAAATTTTTCGGTTTACGATTTCGATATTCCTGTAATCCTAAAATATCAATTGCCCAATCTACCTTTTTCTTAATCTGGTCTGCCGGCATTTTCATGTTCTTCAGACCATAACCGATATTTTTCTCTACGGTCATGTGAGGATATAAAGCATAGTTCTGAAATACCATTGCAATTCCTCGATCTCTCGGAGCTACTTCATTTACTTTTTTCCCGTCAATATAAAGCTCTCCTTCTGTAATCTCCTCAAAACCTGCAATCATACGAAGCGTTGTAGATTTACCACAACCTGATGGTCCTACGAATGCAATAAATTCTTTCTCATTAATCTCTAAGTTAAAATCATCTACTGATTTTTTCTCTGCACCTGCATATTTTTTTCCAATATTCTTAAATTCAATAAAAGCCATAATATATTAACCCTCCTTAGAACCTGTTGAAGTTACACCTTCTACAATCTGTTTTGAGAACAGAGCGTAAATGATCATAACCGGAATCGTAATCAAAGTAATGACAGCAAGCACCTGTCCCATGGTTGTATTATCATTGGATGTGATGGAGTTCAAACCAATCTGTGCCGTCAGAAGATCACTGGATGTAAATACAAGTGAAGGCCAGAGATAATCATTCCATACACCTAAAAATGTAAATACGCTGACTGTTGCAACCACAGTCTTAGACATCGGTAACACCATAGTAAAAAAGTATTTAACCGGTCCACAAAAATCAAGCTGAGCTGCTTCATATACATCATCCGGCAGGCTTACAAACACCTGTCTGAATAAGAAAATATTAAACGGATTTACAATCATCGGTAAAATATAACCAATTACTGTATTTAAAAGCCCTGCCTTGGCAATAATCAGGAAATGAATGGTGATAACCGTTTCTGTCGGTACAATCAGCAACATCATAATAACCAAAAGCCATTGTTCTCTAAATGGAAAATTCACCTTTGCAAGTGCATATCCTGCCAAACCATTCACAATAATTCCAAGTACAATGAGAACTGCCGCATATAGCAGAGTGTTCAGCATATATCTTAAAAAATTCGTATCCGTAAGAATTGTAATATAGTTTTCAAAATAATTTCCGTTTAATGCCGGCGGAATAAAAGCCGCCAGTGAATTCATATCTGCTGTAATTGCTGCATCCGGTTTAAAGGAATTTGCAATCATCCAAATAACCGGAAATAAGAAAAACACAGATAACACCAAAAGAAATATAATCAAAATCCAATTAACTGTTTTTTGCTTTCTTGTCAACATGTTTTTTCTCCTTTCCTTTTGTCAGCACATTCTGGATAATGGTTAAAATAACCACAAATACCGTAAATACAATTGCCATTGTAGACGCAAGTCCCATCTCCCAGTTCATGGTACCTGTCTCATAAATATCATAAACAAGGGTATATGTGGAATGATCCGGTCCACCGCCTGTCATAACCATTGGCTGTACAAGCATACGGAATGCTCCGATTGTTACCGTAATGAATACGAATACACAAAGTGGTTTCAATTCCGGAAGTGTAATATCTTTGAATTTCTGCCATGCGCTTGCATGATCCAACTCCGCTGCTTCGTAAAGTGCCGGATTGATATTTTGAAGTCCTCCAAGGAAAATAATCATCTGATATCCTACACCCTGCCATACACTCATTACTGCAATAGACGGAAGTGCCTGTTTTGCACTATATATAAACGGTTGTGCCTGAATTCCGATTTGTGACAGCATCGTATTTAAAATTCCCTCCGGACTATAAATGTCCATCCATAATGTTGATACAACTGCCAGTGACATAACAACAGGTATAAAAAATGCTACTTTAAAATATTTTTTACAATGGGTCACCTTATTAATTCCAAGTGCAAGAAGCAGAGCACCAATACACTGGAATGGAACAATAATCAGTACAAATTTTACCGTGTTGAAGAATGCTTTCAAAAAGAGTTCATCTTTGAATATATTTACATAGTTCTTCAACCCAACAAAGCTTGTCATATCTGGATTCAAAGCAAAATAATCAGTAAAACTAAAAATAAATGTCAGCGCCATTGGTAAAAAAAGGAATAAAGTAAGTAATATCAGCGCTGGTCCAAAAAACGCCATTCCTAAAATTGATTCTTTTTTCTTCATTATTTTTTCTTATAACGTTCCAGTTTCGCGTTAATCCTTTCTACAGATTTATCCATTTGTGTCTGGGTATCTTTTCCTCCCAAAGCAACACTTTCGAGAAGTTGTTGGAAAGAAGTACTTACCTGCGGATAAACAGGTGTCTTCGGTCTCGGGTGTCCATATTTACTCAATTGCTCATAAAGTGCATTATAGTTTTCATCCTCCTGGAAAATCGCAATCTGCTCAAATGCTTCATAAGTTGAAGGAAGTGACTTTGCAGTTTCCCACATATTCACACCGCTTTCTACACCGCTCATCCATTTTACAAGCTCAGTAGCTCCCTCAATTTTTTCTGTTGTAGCGGATGCTGCAAATGCCCAGGAACCTGTCGGTGTATATCGTTCTCCGTTCCACTCATCTCCTACAACATAAGGAGCAACTCCTAAATTCAAATCCTGATAACTTTCATATACAGTATTTACTTCCCATGCACCATCAAATTTAAAAGCAGCTCTTCCACTTTCAAATAAGAATTCAATTGGTGCTTCTGACATATACTCTTTTTCCACAATCTGTCGGAAATAATTCATCGTCTCTGCATTTTCTTCTGAATTAAAATATCCTTCTACTGTAAGCCCATCTTCGCTGACAAGATTTCCACCATTTGCCCAAATAAACGGTGCATAATAGTAAATACTTGTCTCCCCTACAGGAAACGTCATATCAAGTGGGTATCCTTTTTTCTCTTTCATAATTGGTTTTAATTTTTCCAAAATATCCATAAATTCCGTTGTCGTCCACGGATGATCTGCATCCGGAACCTCAATTCCAGCCTCTTTCAAAATATCTTTATTATAATAAAGACCTACGCTGGATTCCATCACTCCCAAAGCATAGAGTTTCTCATCATAAGTTCCTTGATCAATGATAGATTCCAAATATTTCCCACGTTCCTCTTCTGTCAACGGCGCCAATGGCTGAATGATATTATTCTTTGCATAAGCTGCTACATTAGGCCCATCCAGCGTCAGCACATCTGGTAAATCTCCGGAAAGCACGGAAGAATTAATCTTATCTGAATAACCTCCTCCACTGTCATTTCTTGGGATAAATTCAATATCTGCAAAATACTTTCCATTGTATTTCTCATTAAAGCTTTCTACAGACTCTCTGTATACCTTCCCCTCCAGTGTGTCCTCAATACTATGTACCCAGATTGACAGATACTCTTCTCCTTCTTCATATCCTTTCACATCTCCTGGATGAACTTCTTTTTTCTGACATCCTGTCAGACCTCCGACTGCAAGCAGTCCAGCCAGAAGCAGATACTTTATTCGCCTCATAGTCTCCTCCTTTTCGCTTCTGTTACCTTCTATATTCCACTTTTATAACCGGTAAAGTAACCGGTTACTTTATAGTTTCATACTAGCAAACTTCCATACATTCGTCAAGAAATATTCTCTTTCTTATTTCATTTTCAGAATAATTCACAATTCTACTCTTTCATTTTTATTACATTATTACAAAACCGGTTACTTAACCGTTTCTTTTACCGGTTATCCTTGTTTCAATTTTTCTTTTTTGCTATACTATTTATAAGATTCTCAAAGGAGGGAATTTTTAAATGAATAAAAAAAATATAACTTTTAGCGATATTGCCGAATACACACATTTTTCAAAAACCACAATATCCCGCTATTTTAACAATCCTGATTCTTTGACATTAGAAAATCAACAGATTATTGCAGATGCTTTGGAAGCTCTTGACTATAAAGAAAATAAAGTGGCACGCATTCTCGCCAACGGAAAAACAGAATTTATAGGCATCATTATACCTAACTTATATATGCATTATTATTCTGCCATTCTTGATCAAATCCTTTCCACTTATGAAAAATATGGCTACAAATTTCTTGTATTTACCGTAAAAGATAATGAAGAAACAGAAAGAAAATACATTCAAGAACTGCTTGCCTATAAAATTGAAGGCATGATTATCCTAAGTCACAATCTTACCTCAAAAGAACTGGCTTCCTACAACATTCCAATCGTAGCGATTGAGCGTGAAGACAAGCATATTTGCAGTGTGAACACAGACAACTATATGGGAGGCGTGCAAGCAACAAGTCTTCTTGCAAAATCCGGCGCAGAGATACTAATCCATATTAATGCCGATCTTTCTCCTGAAGTTCCTTCTTATGAACGAATTCATGGATTTTTAAACACTTGTGCAGAACAAAATCTTCCCTATGAATTAATTCTTACTGATACCGGTCATAGCTATGAAGAAAGTATCGATGTTTTTTATCGTCTTCTGGACGAAATTGATCAGAAATATAAAGACAAAGTTAAAGGACTTTTCCTTCCAAATGATACCTTTGCCAATATTATTCTAAATCGTCTCTTCCAGCGATACGGAAAATTGCCAGATGATTATAAAATCGTAGGATTCGATGATTCTCCGATTTCCAGAGAGTCTGTCATTCCTACAAGTACTGTTGGACAACAGATTGATAAAATCGCAGACACTGCTCTACAGATTTTATCAGAACGAATTAAAGAAAATCATAAACGTAAACCACGTACATTTCTCGAACCTGTACATAAAATTATTACACCGATTCTTTTAAAACGGGAAACAACAAAATAGTTTCTTATTTTATGCTTTTTCATATAATACAAAAAGAGCTTATTCAAGATGTGTATTTTTTAACATCTGGATAAGCTTTTTTTATTTATGTTCGAAAAAACTTTCTATTGTACCTCTGCTTTTGTCTTTGGCAATAAGCGATTATCCTCAGCCAATCTCAAAAATGGTGCGTATGCAACTTCCCATGGATATCCATCCGGATCAAGAAAATATCCTGAATATCCGTCCATTCCTCCCCAGTCTTTCCACTGCGGTTTCTGCCATACAGTACCTCCAGCCTCTTCTGCCATGGCAAATAATTCGTTTACTTCTTCTTCTGTCGCACCATTAATTGCCAGTGTAAATCCACAATAAATCGGGCAGTCAATTCCACACTCTCTTAAATACTGTACACAATCCTTCAATGTTGGATATTTTTCATATTGTCAATTCTCTGAAATATTTCATTTAGTTGCGAATTTTGAAGGTTTTCGGTGCAAAACGGAAAACCAGAATACTCGCCACAATACCATATAGAACAAAGAACACCATCGTCAGGATACCAAAAATCAGAATCGGCATACGTTGCTGCATAAGAAAAAAACACACAATATACGTTGCTGTCATTACGATACGATAAGTCCCGCTTTTTATCTCTGTTCCGGCATTATATGGTTGAAGCAGATAATAAATAGTCAGATAATGCACCGAAAAAAACATACTCATACAAAGTATGGATACAATTAATATCACATAATTAACCGGATGATCAGTTCCTCCGCTTGTATAAAGTGTCAGCGCCAGACCGCTGCCAATAACAACAGCCGGAACCGCATTTATTTTCATGATTTCCCTCAGCCGGATCTGAAACAATTTCAACACAAAATGTGGCTGCTTAAAGAAAGAATATGTGAGCAGACTGTGGTCACAATTCATAAATAATGCCTGTGTAAAATTTGTACCACGGTTTATAGCGTACATGATAAAAACAAAATACGGCAGCCAGGTCATGATCATCACATTCAGATTTGGTTTCACCTCTGGTTTTAAATACAAAAGTAACTGAACACCTGCAACAAGAAACAGACATACATAGGATATTTTTTTGGTTGAGTTCCAAAGAATTTTTTTATGTCGCTTGATGAATAATTCATTGAGATATTCAAATCCCTTACGGTTACTGGTAATCGTAACATCCGTAGAGATAACTTTTTCATTGGCGTTCTTAATTATCTCTGTAGGTGTATCCATTTGATTGGTAAGTCCTGATAGTAATTCTTTATTAACCTCATAATACTCCTGAAAAGTTAATATCTTCCATAATCCTATGATGCCCAGCGGTATAAACACCAAAAAGATGCCTGCCGATATCCATTCTGGGAAAACAACTCCCACAGCCGGTAAGCCGTATGCGATGCCAAGTAAAATAGCAATCGCACCCCATTGATATTTATTCAGCCTACTCTCATTATAATTTTGCCCATTTTTTTCATCCAGCCAAAGAATTACTCCGGAAAAACAGAGTTTCATACCAACAATACAAAATGGAAGCAGAACGCAAATCCAGAATGGTACATCTCTGTCTGTTCCAAACAGAAGCACAAATGGGAAAAATCCTATAAGTACCTTAAGCATCATATAGATGTAGTTGACAAGTGTATACTCCCTCGCATCCATTCGCATCAGGAGCATGGCATAATATTTGTCTTTTGATGGATTAAAAAGATCCGTATTTGCAAAACTGCCGATGATAGTCAAAAATAACATAATATGCAGAAAAACCTGATTTTGCGGCAACTTACCATACAAAGTTCCTATCCCACATACCATTGTAATGAAATAAAGAAACTTTCCGAGAAATACAGAAATAATTTCCCACAATACTGACAATACGTTAGCAAATATCTTCAAGCCTTTTACACGATATAAGGTTGCAGGAAACAGTTTTTTTAACAATGGTATTTGTTTCAATGAGAACAGAATGGTATTTACACGATATGTATTTTTAAGGGAAAAGGATATTTTAAGTGTCTTATTCATTCTCTTCCTCCCGCAATGCTGCTATAATCTTATCTTTGAATTCTTTGCCATCCAGATTTGATTTTTCCACAACTTCCAGTTCCCCATGACTGAGCAGTACAATTTCATCACAGAGATCCAAAGCCAGATCCATGATATGTGTTGAGAAAATCGTAATACGCCCTTGTTTGAGAGAACGCAGCAACTGTTTCATCTCCTCTGCCACAACGACATCAAGAGAGGTTAGCGGTTCATCAAGGAGGAGAATGTTTGGCTGAGCTATGATATTAATCAACATCTGCATCTTATTTTTCATTCCATGAGAGTAATCCTTTAAAAGCTTGTCACGGTCTTCCTCTGCAATGCTCATATATGAAAAATATTCATCAATAGTCTTTGGTTCACAGATTGATTTTTCATTAATATCCATAAAGAATTTAAGAAATTCCCTGCCTGTGAGAAATTCTGGAACAGTTGGAGTCGAAAGTACATACCCGATGTCATCCGCTGCTACCTCTCGATGCATTCCTTTCTCCTCAAGATAAAATTTACCGCTGTCAATTTTTACATCTCGATTAAGACAATTAAACAACGTTGTTTTTCCTGCACCATTTCGCCCCAAAAGGCCGTAAATCTTCCCTTCTTCAAAAGAAAAATCAATATCCCTGAGAACTTCCTTTTTTTCAAAATTCTTAGATAAATGTTCGATTACAAATTTCATAACATTCCCTCCATCACATCTTGTTTCTTGCTCACTTGAAGCTGACTTAACGCATTCTCATAGATATTTAGTGTACCTTCATCAAAAAGAATCCACTCCACCAGATCAATTTTTCCAGGGTTTGCCTCCACAAACTGATTTACTGTTTTCACAGCTATACCCGCAGCCTTTTCTTTTGGGAAGCGGTAAACACCGGTAGAAATAGATGGGAATGCAACACTACGTATGCCCTGATCAACAGCTATCTGAAGGGAATTTCTATAGCAAGCTGCTAATAGCTTTCCTTCGTCCTGATTTCCCCCATGCCAGATCTCAGCATTGGTGCAGCACAAGTCATAACAGATACAATTACACTCTCATCCAGCAAATTACCATTTGTCTAATTTATGACTCATTAACAAGTTTGCCCGTTATGTGTTCAGGCGTAAGTTCAAGACATTGAACTTTGGGAAGAAAACCCTCTAATTCCCGTTTTAAATATTCTTCATCATCTGTGAATTTACGGCACAACGCCGTGCAGATTACATTTGCTTTTTCTTCATTGGTAACAAGGCTGATTTTGCCAAATACAACAACGCTTTTAACATTCAACGCCCATTCATTTTTGTTACGGTATCCCTTATCAAAAACGGTATAACAAACCTTACTGCATTTTTGAATTGCATCGATTTTATGTCCTTTTTTTGTGCCGTGAAAATATAATTTTCCATCAGCTTCACAATACCAATGATTCATTGGTATACCGTAAGGATAGCCGTCATCGCCGAGCATTGACAGTACACCTCTTGTTTCCGCTTTTAACACAGCAATACACTCTTCATCTGAAAGTTGTTGCTTAAATCTTCTCATTTTTCTAAACATAATTACCTCCTAAACTTCAGATTTTCCGTTCTGCCTGATTTCCCTATGAACCGGAAGTTATCCGTCCTATATTTTCTTAAAAAAATGTCAGTATTAAAAAAGCAAATTCAGTATTGGAATTATAGTTCCAGCTTCGCATTCTGCGTAATCAAGAGCATCATCTGATAAATATACTTTTGCATTATTCTTTTACTTCATCGTCAACAACTACTGAATTAGAGTTTTTACAATGTAGAATGGGGACATTTATCACTTTTATAGTTTTCCCGTCAATATTTATAGAAAAATCTCCCGCTCCCTTACTCGATAAGGGGGTACAGATTTTTCTCCGCCCCCAACTTCCTTATATATTCAAAAAAACAGACCGTCTGGTCTGTCTGTAGTGGCGTTGCCACCAATTAAATATCGTGTTTTACTAACAGATGTTGGCAGATATAATCTTCATCCACCCATACTCATTATGATTCCCATCATTTACTATGCTTTACACCAATTAACAGACTTAATTTCTGTATATCAGAATACCGAACCCTTTTGGTGGCAAACA